>TARA_B110000977_G_scaffold135974_1_pt1 | contig 11781 bp, 10 predicted proteins | sample TARA_B110000977 | Tara Oceans TARA_B110000977 (sample SAMEA4397798) | marine metagenome | biome: Polar Biome; feature: [SRF] surface water layer (ENVO:00010504); material: water (ENVO:00002006), including particulate matter (ENVO:01000060) such as... | depth 5 m | reverse complement strand
TGAAACGATCCTTGAGGCTGGTTTAAGCAATGATGTCTATATTGCGCATAGCTGTAAATCTGGACGCTGTAATTCTTGTCGCTGTAAGGTCTTGAGTGGTGAAACAAAACTCATCTCGCCTGAGCTCGGTCTGAATGATGAAGAGCGTGAAGAAGGCTGGATTTTAAGTTGTGTGCGCAGTCCGCTAAGTTCACTAAAGATATCCTGTGATGATGTTTTAGATCGCGCGGTCCCTGAGGTCAAGCTATGCCCAGCTCGCATAGATAGTTTGCAGTTACTAACTAAAGATGTTCTTCAAGTAACTTTACGGTTACCACCATCGAGCAAGCTCGATTTTTATCCAGGTCAATATATTGATGTTTTAGCCTTTGGGCTGAGCCGTAGTTACTCTATTGCTAACGCGCCTAGAGTGGATAGTAAAATCACTCTGATAATCAAGCGTGTGCCAGATGGGCGGTTTAGTGAATATTGGTTTGATCAAGCAAAAGAAAATGATCTACTTAGAATTAAGGGGCCTTATGGAACTTTTTTTCTGCGTGAGACGCAAACTAATAAGCTAGTATTTTTTGCAACGGGAACAGGTATTGCACCGATTAAAGCAATGTTAGAAGCGCGACTTTTAGACAATGACAGTCCAATGGGTGACGTCAAAGTGTTGTGGGGTAATCGTTACCGTGATGATTTTTTTGAGCTAGGATTCAGTGATATGAGTGGTATTAATTTGATAAAGTGTGTGTCTAGAGAGGACGCTGATCCTGCGTTTAAATCTGGCTATATCCAAGACGTGTTTTTAGCTGATGATAAACACATGCTCTCTGATACAGCGCTATATGCCTGTGGCTCATCTGAAATGATTGCAGCCAGTGAGCAGAAAATGAGAGCGATGGGACATCCAGCAAAACAATTTTTTAAAGATGCATTTGTCGCCAGTGGTGGCGGAGAGGAATTATGAAAGCGGTAATATTAGCTGGAGGGCTTGGTACCCGGCTTGCTGAAGAAACAGCAATTAAACCTAAGCCCATGGTAGAAATCGGTGGTTATCCTATTCTCTGGCATATAATGAAAATATATTCTGCTCATGGAATTAATGAGTTTGTGATCTGCTGTGGCTATAAGGGCTATATCATCAAAGAATACTTTGCGAATTATTTCCTACATATGTCAGATGTGACCATCGATATGCAGAATAATCATATGGAAGTGCATCATAAAAAAGTAGAGCCTTGGAAAATTACATTAGTAGATACTGGTGAGACTACACAAACGGGTGGGCGTTTGGCTCGTGTAAGAGATTATCTTGCAGAAGAAGACTTTTGCATGACCTATGGTGATGGCGTCGGTGATATTGATATTACTGCTGCCATTGAGTTTCATCAATCTCATGGCGAGCTTGCGACGATGACTGCGGTACAGCCCCCAGGTCGATTTGGAGCGCTAGGCATAGAGGGTACTAAGATTAATAAGTTCATCGAAAAGCCACAGGGTGATGGTGGTTGGATTAATGGTGGATTCTTTGTACTTAACCCCAAGGTGATTGATTTGATCGAAGAGGATGAGACGATTTGGGAGGCTAAGCCACTAGAGAGTCTTGCTATGGATGGTCAACTTCATGCTTTTTTCCATCATGGCTTCTGGCAGCCTATGGACACACTTCGGGACAAAACTAATCTCGAGAGTCTTTGGTTAGAAAATAAAGCGCCTTGGAAAATGTGGTAGTGAAAGCAAGCTTCTGGCGCGGTAGACGAGTCTTTATCACTGGCCACACTGGCTTCAAAGGTAGTTGGCTTTGTCTTTGGCTGCAGGCTTTAGGTGCTGATGTCACAGGCTATGCACTAAAAGCACCGACTGATCCTAGTTTGTTTGAGCAGGCGAAAGTGGCTAATGATATGAACTCGATCGAGGGTGATATTCGAGATGCTGATTCAATTTTGCAAGCCATGCAAAAGGCAAGCCCAGAAGTTGTCATCCACATGGCAGCACAACCATTAGTCCGCTATTCGTATGAGAATCCTGTTGAGACCTACAGCACAAATGTTATGGGCTCTGTTCACCTCCTTGAAGCCGTTCGAAAAACATCCTCAGTCAGAGCTGTTGTTAATGTGACTACTGATAAATGCTATCAGAACAGAGAATGGCATTGGGGCTATCGAGAAGACGAGGCGATGGGTGGCTATGACCCTTACAGCAGCAGTAAAGGCTGTAGTGAGTTGCTGACTGCAGCTTATCGATCGTCGTATTTTAATTCAGAAAAACATGCTGAGCATGGAGTTGGCATTGCAACCGCAAGAGCGGGTAATGTTATTGGTGGTGGTGATTGGGCCTTGGATCGATTGATTCCGGACGTTATCGCAGCCTTTGATCAGAATAATGCAGCAATCATTCGTAATCCAGATGCTATAAGGCCATGGCAGCATGTGCTGGAACCTTTGCGTGGTTACTTAATGTTAGCTGAGAGACTGTTTGAGGATGGCCCCTCCTATGCTGATGCATGGAATTTTGGCCCAAGTGATGCAGATGCAAAACCAGTGCAATGGATTGTTGAGCAAATGGCAATTCGTTGGGGCGATGAGACGAAATGGGATGCGCCTAAAGGTGACCATCCGCATGAGGCAAGTCATCTAAAGCTAGATATTTCAAAAGCAAAAGCTCTGCTGGGTTGGGAGCCTATATTGGCATTAGATGACAGTCTGAATTTGATTATTGATTGGTCAAAGGCTTACAGGTCTGGGGCTGATGCGAGAGAGATCTCACTGCAACAAATTAATTATTATCAGGATATTATTTAAAGGATTATGGAAAAAGAAAATATTGAATCATTGCGTGAAGATATTGCAATCCTTGTAGAAAAGTATGCGAATCAAACGTTAGCACCGAAAAAGTTCATTCCTGGGGAATCGGTTATTCCACCTTCAGGTAAATTACTGGATGCCTCCGAAATAAAGCTGATGGTTGAAGCGTCGCTTGATGGTTGGTTAACAACAGGTCGCTTCAATGATTTGTTTGAGGAAAAATTAGCGAGTTTTATAGGCGTAAAACACCTGATGACTGTTAACTCTGGATCATCAGCTAATTTAGTAGCGTTTAATACACTGACCAGTCCAAAGCTAGGGGATCGTGCCATTATGCCTGGAGATGAGGTGATTGGAGTAGCTGCTGGATTCCCAACGACCGTCAATCCAATTTTACAATACGGTGCCATACCTGTTTTTGTAGATGTCGAACTAGAAACATATAACATTGATGCTAGCAAAGTTGAGGCAGCAATAACGCCAAAGACTAAGGCGATTATGTTAGCGCACACCTTGGGTAATCCCTTTAACCTTGAGGTTATAACCGCACTCTGTAAAAAGTATGACTTATGGTTGGTCGAAGATTGCTGTGATGCTTTAGGCACCACTTATAACGGTCAGATGGTCGGTACATTTGGTGATATCGGTACATTGAGTTTTTATCCAGCACACCATATTACGATGGGTGAGGGTGGAGCAGTATTTACTAACAATAGTAAATTAAGGTCAATTGCTGAGAGTTTTCGCGATTGGGGTCGTGATTGTTATTGCCCACCAGGGAAAGATAATACCTGCAATAAACGCTACTGCTGGAAACTAGGCACTTTACCAGAGGGCTATGATCACAAATATACATATAGTCACCTTGGCTATAACCTCAAAATAACAGATATGCAGGCGGCCTGTGGTTTAGCTCAACTTGAAAAAGCACCTGCCTTCATTCAAAAACGAAAAGACAATTTCAAATTCTTAAAAGAACGACTAAAGAGTTGTGAAGAGTTGTTAATTCTGCCTCAGGTGACTGAAAACTCAGATCCTTCATGGTTTGGCTTTCCGATAACACTGCGTGAGAATTCTGGTGTTGCTCGAAACGATCTTGTTAATTACCTTGATCAGGAAAAAGTAGGCACTCGATTATTATTTGCCGGCAATCTAACGCGCCAGCCATATATGATAGGAAGAGCCTTCAGAGTGTCAGGGGATTTAAATAATTCAGATGTCATTATGAACAACACATTTTGGATAGGACTTCAGCCAGCATTAACAGAAGAGATGCTGGATTATTCAGTACAAAAAATTGAAACGTTTCTTGGCGTTAATTTTTGATTAATTTACATGAAAAGTACAATGAGTGAATGTTTCACAAAAAGATAAAATGCATGTGAGGACGTATTCGTTCTTGAGCTAGTAAATACCCACTGGGGTAGCTTGGAGCGTTGGTAATCGCCGCATCAAGAAAAAAAGATAGCAACTTAAGCAAAGCCGATTTTTTCATTATGGTGTAAGAGGAAGATATGAATTTATTAGAGAATCATATGTTGGGTTTACTAAAACGTCTTAGAGATGAGTTTGGTGTTGTGGCAGTAAAAGCTGAATTTGAGGCTGAAGGGACTAGAGTTGACGAATTACTAAGGTTGCTTGAACTAGCGAATAAAGCAGATCTTAAGATTGGTCTTAAAATTGGTGGCTGTGAGGCAATTCGAGATTTAATAGAGAGTAAATCTTTCGGTTGTGACTATATTATCGCGCCGATGATCGAAACAAAATATGCGCTTGGAAAATTCAGTGAAGCTAGAAAGAAAATTTATGGTGATGATAAGCATACTAAATTTTTATTTAATCTAGAAACTACGACAGCATTCCAAAATCGCCAAGAGTTATTTTCTGTTGCTGATGGCTTGGATGGCTGTGTTTTTGGTCGAGTTGATTATACCGGTAGCCTTGATATGGGCCGTGATAGTATCAATGATGATAGCGTCACAGCCGATGTTTGTGAGGTTGCGTTGTTGTCAAAGGTCAAAGAAATGGAGTTAGTAGTTGGTGGTGGCGTGTCTATTGATTCTTTGGACGCACTAAAAACAATTAAGAAGACAAATCTTACTCGTTTTGAGACCCGTAAAATAATATTTTCGGCGGATGCTCTTGATATCCCAACTATTGATAAAGGCTTGTTAACTGCAGTTGAATTTGAATTGAGTTGGCTGAAAAATAAGCGATCTTTCTATGAGGTTATTTTCACTGAAGATGAAAAAAGAATTCAAATGCTTGAGTCTCGTTGGAAGCAGTTACTTGAGTCGGTGTAAAGATTTTTTATGAAAAGTCAGATGGCTAAGAATTTTTTGGTGGTAGGGGCGAGTGGTTCTATTGGTCTTGCCATTCAAGAAGAGTTATCAAGTCAAGCCCATAATGTATGGGGAATCTCTAGAAGTATAGTTACTAACCTTGCTCAGCGGTCGTTAGGCTTGAGTGATGTTCTCTCTGATGACGAGGCTATATTTAAGCGCTTACCAAAGTTTGATGGTGTTGTTTTTGCGCAGGGTGCCAATGTAAATGATAATGTCATGAGCTTCGATAAGGCAGTTCATCAGAGCGTTTATAATGCAAATGTACTAGTTATTTTAGAGCTAATTAATCTTCTGACAACACACCACTTGTTAGCAGGGAAGAGTTCTATTTGTATTGTCAGTTCAATTTGGCAGGACATCGCTCGTAATAACAAATTATCGTATTCTGTTTCCAAGTCTGCTCTTAAAGGCTTGGTTCTTTCTCTGGTGGCAGACGTCTCAGCGAGTGGAGTCAGAGTGAATGCAGTTCTACCAGGACCTATTGATAACGCTATGACTCGTGAGGTTTTATCAGATACTCAAATAGCTAAGTTTGAGTCAGAGTCCCCCTCAGGCTCTATTTCGACACTAAGCTCAGTCATAAATGCCGTTGTTTGGCTGATTTCACCTGAGAGCGAAGGTATTACTGGGAACTTCATACGTGTAGATTCAGGGGCTTCGCATGTCAGATTATATTGAAATCGAATCTTCACTTGGAAGCTATGTTGTCGAGTTCCATCAGTTTCCACATGTTTATTCTTTAGAAGAAATTGATGCTTGTTTTTATTTGATTGATAGTCTTGTTGCAGACTTGCACCACTCATCAATGCCACCAAATTCCAAGGTTTATAGGCTTGAGGCTTTGGAACAAAATAAGACGCTTTCTTCAGTGGCTGAAATTTTAGAATGGCTTCGTAAATCAGGTGCCACCAAACATTCAAAACTAGTTGTTATTGGAGGAGGTGTTATCCAAGATGTTGGTACGATAACAGCGTCGATATATATGCGTGGCATCCAATGGCAACTTGTTCCGACTACTCTTCTTGGGATGGTTGATTCCTGCATAGGTGGGAAGTCCTCATTAAATGTTGGATCATTTAAAAATATTGCAGGAAACTTCTATCCACCTGAAGTTATCAAGATCTATCCGGCATACTGCCAGACTTTGGATCATAAAAAACATTTAGAAGGCCTTTGTGAAGCCATAAAGATTTTTTATGCTTCAGACCCTGAAGAATTCGCCAAAGGATTTACAAAGGTTGAGCCTAACTACTGGCTGCAATCAAATAAACTGCTAGAGTTAATTAAGAGCTCTTTGATTAAGAAAAAGACGATTATTGAAAAGGATGAGTTTGATAACGGAGATCGATTACTCCTTAATTTTGGACACACATTCGGACACGCCATTGAATCAGCTGCAAATTATTTAGTGCCTCATGGTATAGCTGTAGGACTTGGCATGATCTTAGCTATAGAGTATGTCGGTTGCCCTGATAAAGTGAGTAATTCACATTCACTACGACAGTTCATAAAAGCGCTCCTTAATTCAGATGCCGCACTTGCATCAGATATTAAGCAGATAGACGCCTTAAAAGCCGCAGCAGCATTTGAGTCAGATAAGAAACATTATGAGCATCACTACAGATTAATTGTCCCCAGTGGGACTAGGGGTGGACTTGAGATCATCAAGATAGAAAAAACAGTTAAAAACAAAGAAGAAATATTAGCCTTGTTTAAAGGCTTATGGCAATTGATCTATATATAGCCATAGAATGGCTCCTTGGTTTAAATGCTTAGGCGATAATTATTTTGATTGGGTCTTAGAAGCTAGAAGCATAGATTCATGAATATCCCGCATCTTTAATCAGCAACCTAGAATGGCACGGATCATAATTTCTCATGATAGCCCTGTTTATATCAGCTAGGGTCGATTAGTCCAATAATAATAAAGATTAAAATCTATACCAAGGTTTACATATGATTATGAAACTCTCCGATTATGTCGCGCAAAAAGTTGTGGAACTGGGTGTGCAGCATATTTTTATGGTGACTGGAGGCGGTGCCATGCACCTTAATCATTCTTTTGGCAGTCACTCTGATCTGGAATGTATTTTTAATCATCATGAGCAAGCTTGCGCCATGGCAGCGGAAGCTTACTATCGCCATTCTAATAATCTTGCTGTTGTTAATGTGACCACTGGGCCTGGTAGTACTAATGCTATTACAGGACTGCATGGCGCATGGACTGATTCTATTGGCATGGTTGTTATCTCAGGTCAGGTAAAGTACGAAACAACTGTGCGCAGTACTGGTCTGGCTTTAAGGCAATACGGTGATCAGGAAATTGATATTACTGCGATCGTAAAACCTATAACTAAGTACTGTGAAATGGTCACTGATGCTATGACCATTCGCTATCATTTAGAAAAGGCATTCCATTTAGCAGTAGATGGACGTGCAGGCCCTGTCTGGTTAGATATACCGATTGATATTCAAGGTGCCAAGATCGAGGTTGATGACCTTAAAGGTTTTGATCCATTAAGTACTGAGAGCGTGGCGCAATCAGAGTCCTTAGTTGAGAAGGCATCTCTTATTCTCAAAAAAATCCAAGACGCAGAGCGCCCTGTAATTTTTGCTGGTGGTGGCGTGCGTTTGAGTGGGCAACACAAAGGCTTCATACAGTTAGCAGATCGATTGGGTATTCCTGTCGTCACTGGTTGGAATGCTCATGACGCTATGCATGATAGCCATAGCTGTTATGTTGGGCGTCCGGGAACAGTGGGTGATCGTGCAGGAAATTTTGCAGTACAAAACTCAGATCTCTTACTAATACTGGGTAGTCGCTTGAATATTCGTCAAGTGAGTTATAACTGGAAATCATTCGCTAGGGCAGCCTATAAAATCTGGGTTGATGTTGATCCTTTGGAAATGCAGAAACCAACAGTGGTTCCTGATATGCCAATAGAGGCAGATTTAGCTGATATTATTCCGCTGTTATTAGCAGCACCTTATACGGGGGCTACTAGTAAGCATTCTACTTGGTTGGAATGGTGCAAGATTAGACAGCAAAAGTACCCGATCGTGTTGCCTGAATACTATGATAATAAGCAAGTTAATCCTTATTGTTTCATGCAGGCACTATTTGATGTGCTTCCAGAAAATCAGGTGGTGGTTAGTGCCAATGGCAGTGCCTGTGTCACAGGTTTTCAAACGGCACAACTAAAGCTAGGACAAAGGCTGTGGACTAATTCTGGATCTGCCTCGATGGGCTATGAGCTGCCAGCAGCAATTGGTGCATGTAAATCATCAGGTGGTCAATCAACAGTTTGTCTAGCGGGCGATGGCAGTATTATGATGAATCTACAAGAGTTGCAAACGATTGTTCATGGTCAGCTGCCGATCAAAATATTCCTCTTAAATAACTCTGGTTATGTCTCTATCTTTCAGACACATAGAAACTTTTTTGCTGGAGTGGAAGTTGGTGCTGGCCCTAAGTCAGGCGTCTCATTTCCAAGCTTTGAGAAGATAAGTGATGCCTTTGGCTTGGCTTACACCTCTACTGATAACCATCAAAGTATGGCGGCTGCGATTGCTCAAACGCTGGCCGTTGATGGACCCGCATTATGTGAGATTATGATAGATGAGGACGTGCAGTTCTCTCCTAAGCTAGCTTCTAAGCAGTTACCTGATGGTAAAATTGTGTCCCCAGCATTAGAGGACCTTGCGCCATTTTTACCCAAAGATGAATTAGCAGAAAATATGCTTATTGATCCAATGGAAGACTAGAGTGGTATAAGCAATGGACCTTTTTTTGACTGGTGGTACAGGCTTCTTTGGACGTGCATTATTACGTCATTGGTGTCAGCAATCTGCACAGGGATTAACTGTGCCACAAGTAACGTTACTGACTCGATCTGCAGAGTCTTTCAAAGTTAACTATCCGCAGTTTGTCGGTCTTAACTGGCTTGAGGTTGTGTCAGGGGATATCTTAGAGCCTAGTTCATTTCCTGAGAAGAGGCTGTTCAGTCATGTACTGCATGCAGCTACTGATTCAACGTTAGGACCACAACTAATGGCATTAGAACGCTATCAGCAAATTGTAGATGGTACAAAAAACGTATTGGATTACGCGGTTCTTACTAAAGCCAAACGCTTTCTCTTAACGAGCTCTGGCGGTGTCTATGGCCCGCAGCCCTCAGATTTGGCTGAAATCCCAGAGGATTTTAATCAGATACCTGATCCACTGCTAGTGGCTAATACGTACAGCATCGCTAAACGAGCTGCGGAGCATTTGTGTGCGTTATATGAAGATGGGTTTAACTTAGAAGTCATTATTGCGCGTTGTTTTTCTTTTGTCGGAGAAGATCTGCCGCTGGATGTGCATTTCGCCATTGGTAACTTTATTCGTGATGCACTCTGGTCGAATCAAGTGACTGTAAAAGGAGATGGTACGGCTATTCGTTCTTATCTTGATCAAAGAGACTTGGCGCAGTGGTTGTTAGTCATGTTGGAAAAAGGTCAAACAGGTAAGGCGTATAATCTTGGTTCAGATCAAGCAGTCTCTATTCGTCAGCTTGCTGAAACAGTGCGAGATATAGTTGCCCCTAATAAAAAAGTTAATATTTTATCTAAACCCACTTCAATCATTCGGAATCGGTATGTGCCTGATATTTCTAAGGCTAAAGCTGAGCTTGATTTGAGGATTTCAATTACTCTTTCTGAGGCTATTGAACATACTGTAAATAGCGTCAACATTCGGGCTCCAGAAAAGTGACAGCAGTTAAAAATATTATTTTTGATTTAGGTGGTGCGTTTGTCGATTCTGCGCCAGCGATATTAGACGGGTTTAGAAGTGCTTTTCAATCTTGTGAGCTGAGCTTTAAAGTGGCTTTGGATGCATCGGTTGTTGGCCCATCATGATAAGACGCATTGAGTTATCTAGCAGGTGCAGAAGAGCGGTCGTTTATTGACTGTTTATCTCGCGCTTTTAAATCACACTATGATGAAGTTAGGTACTCTGAAAGTCCTGCCTATCCAGGTATCTTGCAAGTGTTGTAGGCTTTAAAAGAGAACGGAATTGATTTTTATAGCGCGACCAATAAGCAACATTATCCAATACAAAAGACACTCTAATTTTTTTAGAAAGGAGTTGTGAAAAATGCTACTACCTAATTTGGGACATCATCCCTACTATATAGTTGCCCCAAGTTACGTACAAACGTCGGCTGGAGTTCGTGTGCTGCATTTACTCTGCCATTTGCTACGTGCTAGAGGTCATCGTGCATACATTGTATGCATCGAGCGTAATGAGGATCCTGGAGTTTCATCTGACTTAAATACATCGCTTCTAAATAGTGTAGTGATCGAGGATCATATAAAGCAAGGTTTAGTGCCTATTCTGATATATCCAGAAGTTATTAACGGTAATCCATATGATGCTAACTGTGTCGTTAGATATGTATTAAATACACCTGGATTATTAGCTGGTGATAAAGTTTTTGATGATAATGAGATGGTCTGGGCATATTCAAATTTCTTGGCCAGCCAGTGTGAATCATGTGAAGGAGTACTTCACATGCCGGTAATAGACCAACATGTTTTCTATGAGGATGTCGGAAGGCAGCGTTCTGGCAGTGCTTACTATGTTGCAAAATATACTGATTATCACAGGCAGGTGGAATTTGGTATTCCTGCTGATTGCATAAGAATTACAAGAGATAAAAAAGATTCTCAAACACCTGATGAAATGGCTGAGATCCTCAGAAGTGTAGAGGTTCTCTATGTTTTTGAAAATACAGCGGTTGCAATTGAGGCTGTGCTTTGTGGATGCCCTGTTGTCTTCATGCCTAATCCTTACCTGGATAAACCCTTAGCACTGGAAGAGCTTGGTTGGGATGGGTATGCCTGGGGGGCTTCAGAGGAAGAAGTTGCGCGTGCACGTAGTACCGTGGCTAAAGGACAAGATAATTATAAGCGTACTATTAATGAATTCGAGATTCAATTAAGTGACTTCATTGAAAAAACGCAGGATAAGGCGAAAAATTGTGCAACTCAAACGTTTGAAAAGTTAGAGAAACATATTCGTCAAACCTGGAGTTATGCGGTGATCACAAGGTCTTTGAAAAGACATAAAAAGATAAAGCTTAAGCATGTCTTACTAATTTTAAAGACCATCTTAAAACTACTGCCTCGAGCTTTATGGAATGAAGTCAAGAAAGGTGGGCTTAAGATTAAACGCTTGTTTGCGGCGTAAGAGAGTCATTGATTATTAAGTACTGAGGCCTGGATAGGTTGCTTCTGCGCGGGGGCGCTTAAGGTTTGGCTAGGTGTTGGGTTTGGGATAGACGCCAGCAGCTGTGGTTTTCTTCTGTTCTAGGGTGCCAGCATAGGTCGGCCAGATTGGATTAGCAAAAGATACACAGTCATTACTCGATGCATCAGTGAGCTCTGCGCTTAAGACCTTATCTATTACTGATTAAAATTGTTCGCTGCCCTCTCAGTCTATAAATTGATCTTTTAAATCAACATTCTGAATAATATTCATCCCTGTCTTTGTTTTCGGTGGTTATTTGAGTTGACCATGGCGCCTTAGATCAGTAATATTCCCAGCTCATTGTTCCTTGGTAGCTCAGTTGGTAGAGCGGGTGACTGTTAATCACTAGGTCGGC
>TARA_B110000977_G_scaffold197132_1_pt1 | contig 11785 bp, 9 predicted proteins | sample TARA_B110000977 | Tara Oceans TARA_B110000977 (sample SAMEA4397798) | marine metagenome | biome: Polar Biome; feature: [SRF] surface water layer (ENVO:00010504); material: water (ENVO:00002006), including particulate matter (ENVO:01000060) such as... | depth 5 m | reverse complement strand
CCGGTGCGGGCGGTGGTGTAGGTTCCGGGGCGGGCGCGGGTTCCGGGGCGGGTTCCACCGCCGGTACCGGCTCTGGCTCAGGTGCCGGTGCCGGCGCCGGCTCTGACATCGAGTCGCGCTTGCGCTTGCTCGCCCTGCTCGGCGACGACTTCGGGGATGGCGCTTTGACATCATCTCCCCATACAGATTGTAAACTCTCCTGCAGACGCGCGACGAGCGCAGCCTTCAGGCCGGTAGTGTCAAGCCCTTTTTTCTTCAACGCATCACGCAGCTTAGCCACCGTCAGCTTCGCAACGTCATCGTGAGCCGTCATGACGCCGCGGCCAATGTGAACAGGTCGGCACACGAAGTTACCTAAAAATAAAAAACACGTCAGCACGATCCAGTCAGGGTTTCGAAACACTTTTTCGCTTCGAGGCGACTTACGGCCTGCCACACCTACGGCGCGCCCGCGCACGCTTTCACCCTCGTTATCGTGGTGTCACGCGTGTCTTTCTTCTGTCGCGATGGGAGCGCCGAACCGAGGCCCGAAAGTTCCCTCCGATGCAGGCGGCACGAAGACCAAGAAGGGTAAATCTAAACGCAAAATTCATTCTTCGCGCGGCGGCGGGGATTCGTTGATGAGCACTTTGCTTCTTGTCGGCGCGGGTGTGGCGCTCGTGCCGCTGCTGCGAAGAGCACGCGAATGGCTCGATGCGAAGCGAGGGAACGACACGAGCTCGTCGAGTGGCCAAAGTGCGTTCAGCTTCGGCAAGAAGGGCAAAGGTAAGAAGGGAAAGAAGGCAGCGAAAGGCGAACGCGCTACGAAAGATGCGCCGATGAAGAAACCCCCTGGTGCGGCGACGGCCAAAGACAGTTCGAAAAGCACATCGATGCCGCGTTCCGGGAAGATGCAGAGCAACAAGAAACACAAAGCGAGAAAAGCGGAGCGCAAGGAGGAGCGGCAGGAAGAACAAAAGAAAGACCATCACAAGCCAGGGCAACTCCCGAGCGGCGGCGGAAAAACAATCGTTACCCAAGGGAACAACGTCCCGAAGGACGAAGACATCGTGGGCGGCGAGGCGGGAAAAACCTTCACCACGACGTCGCACGTAAAGGTCCCGACGTGGTACGCCAAGGTGCGCGAGGAACGGGGAAACGACTAGGTAGGGAAACGAATTGAAATGTAAAAGAACAGACAAAAAGAAAATAAAACATCGTGTCGCTTTTCGAAGAAAACAATGTGTCACTTTTCTCATCGCACACATCTCTCTATGCGTGTCTTTTTACACTGTGCTACTGTTCACTATGTCTGTGCTACTTTCTGCTCACTATGTGTCTATGCTACAAGAATCACGTCGTGTCCTACAAGAACCCGCCACCGCCTTGTGGCGGCGGGAACCCTCCTGTATCGGGCGGTCCCCTTCCGCGTCCCCTCGCCGGAGGCCACCCCGGCGGCGGGAATCCCAAACCGCCCCGCCCCGGGCCGCCTCGTGGAAAGCCACCCGGCCCCAACCCATCAGGCACGCCCCCGAAGACGTTGTCTGGGTTCTCAGGGAACCCGCGCAGTGGGTCGTGCGTGTTATATTCGGAAGGGTATTCGCCCCCGAACCTTCCAGGCGCGAACTCGGGAACGTCTGGCGGGCCGTATGGGTCGAATCGAGCGCCGGGCGGGGGGCCGGGCGGTGGGAGACCTCTGCCGAATCCAGGACCTGTTGCCGGTCCTACATGCGTCCCGCCACCCGGGTAGGTTTCGGTATTTGTGGCGTCCGCGCCAGTGCCTCGACCAGCGGAATCGGCTCTATTTACGTAGGTATCACCGCTGGTAGACGCCGGTAGAGCGGGACTGAGCAGACTGAAAAGTCCTTCGTTCAGCTCAGCGCATAGCGCCGAAGGGTCGAGAATGGAAAGCACCGGGTCGGAAGACACCAACGAGGCATCTATGTATGTGTCAAGCTGGATCTCAAGGGAAGCAGAATGCGAAGATCCTGGATTGTTTTGTGTCTTTTGCTTCACGACACACGCGCTGATCACGGACACGTCGCCGACTAACATTGAATTCAGCACCAAAAACGTGTTGGCGTTTTCGATCCATTCTTCTTGGACGTGCCGTGCACCTGTGGTCGTTTCAGGGACGTACCTGAACGCATGCGCGTCGTCCCACGCGTTCCAGCCATCTAACGGGTCAACGGAAGGGTCCGTCTGAGCCAATGCGTCGAGAGTAGAAAGGTCGTCCGCCTTAGGACCCACCGCGAGAAGTCTGTACCCAGCGGACGTCGTCGCCGCGTGCACGAAAAAAGCCAAGACATCAGCGGAGTGGCGACACCGCGGGCGTGACGCGCGGAACACCGCGAGAGTCGCCTCTGGAGTCGCCATACATTGACCCTCGGTATGCCCCGCAGATGACCTCACAAGAAAACCTCCGCAAGACAACCAGCGCCACCGCGCTGGTCAGATTGGCAACCTTTCGCTTTTTGGCTCGTTTTAAGTCGACCTGATTTTAAGACTCCAGACTGGATCGCCCTTGAAATCCCTTCGCATCGCCGTTCGTGTCACAGCGAGACGCGCGATTCGACCGACGCGAGACCGACGCCGCCCCTGCGTTTCGAACTCTTCACGCTTCGCGAATACGCGACGCGCTTTCCGGGTTTCGCAGAGAGCGACGACCCGCGTGCGAGGATCGGAACACAGAACACTTCGCGATGGGAATCATCGGAGATACCCCGCAGCATCCTGTGGTGGACCGCGCGCCCACCGTGGCGACAGTAGGTACGTGTAGGCGTGTGTGGGCTACAATAGAGCGTGACGCGTATGTGACGTAACAACACCGCGCGCAGCATCTCTCCAGGATCGTATGACGTCTACCCTCCAAGCCCTCGCTGACCGATACCCCCGATCAAAATGTACACGCCCCTACTTGCACCCTCGACTTTTTCAGTGGCCAACTTCAACATGAGCGATTACCGCGACTGGGCGGCTTTGACCGCGGCGTCGCTTCCCGTCGGGTACATGTCCGGCGCTTTGAGCGGCCCGACCGTCAGAGTCCCAGCGATGGTCACCGGCGGCATAATCGGCGGCCTCGGGGGGCTGATGTGGGCGATGCAAAGCTCGTCGGGGCGGCTCATGGGGTTTCTGCCGAACGACGCCGAGGCGAAACGAGCGCAGCGCTGATCGAGTTTATCGGGCGGAGAACGTGTGACTGTACACTCATAGACTGAATGGACATACGCGATGGTTGAATCATTCGTGATAGAACAGGGCAAGGTACCGATATCTATGAAACTATGAAACTTGTCGAAACTTGTTGGCTCTAATAACTCACGATGCGTCTAGCTAATACCTCCTCACATAATTACTCAATTTAGTTCCCTATAGTCTCCCCGTGTCCACCCCAATCGACCGCTTCAGCAATTCGTACGTGGCGTACGTGATACTCACCCCCGGTACCACTTTCGCGTACTCCGGAATAATACCCCGGTAGAAACCTACGAACCCTTCCTTGGCGTAGACGCTAAGAAACGTCGACGCGATTGTCACGCGTGCGCCGCCGACTCTGTTTGTCTTGACCATCTGCAATCGCCGGCGCACTAAATCCAGCGGGTATGTCGCGGTAGCAGAGACGACCGCCGCGCTTGACCCGCACACAAGAGACACTGCCCACGGAGGTATGAGTTGCTCTCCTGTTTTTACGTCAACAGCTTTCTCCTTGACAAGTCTGCGAAAGGTTTCGTACGCGGCGAAGTTTATGGCGAGGTTGGGGCCGACGCCCGCTAAAGTCGGAGCCAACCCCCGGTACAACCCCCGTACACCCTCTTCCTTTCCGATCGTAACGAGCGCGTTTATTAAGCCGGAGTAGTGTTTCGTCGTAGTCTGCGCGGCTAAACGTGTGCGTACCAGGTCTAGGGGGTACGTCAACGTGCACGCGATCATACCGGCGCTGCCGCCCGCGACTAAGCGTCGCGAAACGTCCCAGCCGAGTCCTACTTTTTTTTCATTGTTTCTGGATTGTTTTGAATCAACCGTTCCGCCGTCCCCGATCGTCCCCACATCCCCTTCTTTTCGTGCATCCCTTTTATCAGCAAACGCACCTTCCCCCTCTAACCAGTCCATGATGTTTTCGTACGCGTAGAAGTTTATTGAGGAGTACGGTAACCGGTGTAGCACGGTCACGCCGTTGCCTTTCCAAAGTGCCTTGACGCCTTCTTCTTTGACGATCTTGTGTAACGCGCGTAGTATGCCTTGGTTCGCACCTGGGATCCATCCTGGGACTTGGCCGGTTGATTGCAGCTGTCGAAGGATCGTGATGCGAGCCAAAGGCGCGGTGCAACTCTTGCTGAACGCCCCCGCCACGCCTCCGCACAGCAACAGCTTGGTGGTCGTGGGGATCGTCGGCACGGACGATCCGAGGTTGCCGATCGACCTCGCCGCGTGCGTAACGCCGCTAGTAGACGCATCGCCAACCGCCGAGCGCCACCACGCGGGAGGGGGAGGGCCGTCTGAGCCGGGAGGTGAGCTCATCCCGGTGTCGTACCACCCACACTCGACCACTCGACCGCGTCCCGTGCACTTCGATTTGAACTTCTGCGCGCGCCAAAAACTCGACTGTCTATTTTCGACAACTGTCATCACCGAAAGCCGCTTGTCTGGGAAGTGACAGTCAGACCGAGACGCGCGTGGGTTATGGGTGCGTCGCGTGTCGCGCTCGTGGCGCTCTTCGCGACGCTCGCGTGCCTCTCGAGCGACGCAGCGCCTGCTCGGCTCGTGGACGTGGACATCGACGCGGACGCAGGCTCGGCCAATCTTTCAGCCGGGGACACGCCCCTGACCGAGAGTCTGGTGCAAGGCTTGATACAAGCCGGGTTCCCTCGTACGCGCGCGGAGGCGGCGCTGCGCGCGGTGGGCGAGAAGGATTGCTGCGAGGCTCAGAAACGGTGGCTGTTCGAGCAAAACAGGGGAGGAGGGGATGGTGATGTTGTGTCTGGTGGGGGCGAGGGGAACAAAACGTTGAGCGACGAATGTCACGTGAAACCGCACACGGATTACGACGGGTACGCGGTGATGTGGGGCAGCGCAAACATCCAGCCCTCCCCGGAGGCGTGTTGCCAGAGCTGTCACGACTACACCCCAAAGGCGCCTGACTTTTATCCGTGCAACGTATGGGTGTACTGCCCTGAAAAAGAAGGGTGCTTCGCGCCAGCGGCGGGAGACTTTATTCACGGCCAGTGCTGGCTGAAATACCAGGAGGACCCCACGCATCCCCACGGTAAGTCTCTGACCTGCATGCTTACGATCTGCATGTTTTCACAGCGTATTGCATTTACCATGTGGATCACACACGTATCAGCCACTGACCTTACCCTCACCCCCTCCCCTCACAGTCAACATGCGCGGCGAGTACAGTGAAGAATACCGAGCATCGCACCCCACCGCGCCTGAAAAAGTGCACTGGATCGCGGGCTCGCTCGTGAACGAAGGGGAAGCCGTGAGCAACGGCACGTGGTCAAGCAGAAGCCACTGGAGGTAGCTAGTAAGATAATAGTCTCTAATAAAAATAGATGTCTATGCGACGACACTTTTGTTTCCTTTCCCGTTCGCGTCCCGCACTTTCGACGCGGCTCGCACCGCTCCAAGCGGATCCTCCCTATGTAGCATCAACAGGCCCTGCAACGCAGCCATGGAGGAAACCGAGGGGTGGTCAGTTTGAGTCAGCGATTTATCAGTCACCGCTGCGGCGAAGGTTTCCGCTAAAACGTTGATCGAACGTCCTTTTTGTATTTCCATTTCGAAATTTTTCGATTCCCGACGAACTTTTCGTTCGTCGCCGCCGTGCTCCTTGTAAAAGTGCGTGAACAGCTTAGCCGCTTGTTCCGCATCTGGCATGTCGAACCCCAGTTTAATATCAATTCTTCCAGGCCGAATCAAGGCAGGTTCCAAAGAACTCAAATCCCTACAGGTCATGAACAGCAAACGGCCCTCGGCGGCACCCACGCCATCCAGCGCCGCTAACAAGCCGGGAAGAGTCAAACCGTTGTACATCTTTTGGTGTTCCTTAACACTTGTACTGGTATTCCCCTTGGTATTGAAAAAAACACTTCCACCCGCCTCCCCAGCAGCGTCCACGTCCTCTAGCAGCACCACGCTCCGCCTCGCAGTTGAATTCAACAGCCGGTGGAAGGATTCGTCGTCCACGCCTATTCCCGCTAACGGTAATTGATACACGGGTAGCCTTAGTTCGCCAGCCACGGCCCGCACTAAACTCGTCTTCCCGCTCCCCGGCGAGCCGTGAAGCAAATAGCCGCGCCGGTACGGAATGCCCCGTTCCGCGTACCATCGCTCACTCTGTAAAAATTTCTGGGCATCGGAAACAATTTCATCCGCGGCATTTCCTTTCAGAACCACGGAAGATACGGGCCGCGCCGGTTTCCGCCCGGCGTCCATCCACTCGGGTCGGACGCGCGGCGCAAAGTGATTTCCAGAGAAACCATCGGGTGTGGAATTTGAAAAGCCACCCGATACGCCATCTCCACCCTGCCCACCTCCAAACACACCACTACCACCTCCTCCTTGTTGCGCGTTGAACGACATCGCCGTGGAGGGCATGTACACCTGCGTGTGTCTCTGTGCGGTGCCCTTGCCTAAATGCTTTCCCGTTTCCAAAATGCGCCGCACCGCCCGTTTGGGCGTCCGCGACAACACGCGCAGACGAAGCGACACGCCCCCATGCGTGCCGTGCAGGGAGTCTACGCCGTACGACCCGTTCCCGCCGTCGTCAAGCACGGAAGACGAATCGTTGGAATATGAATGAGAAGATGAACCGTCATCGATGACACCCTTTGACAACGAGGATGCTAATCCCGTATGCCCCCTAGCGCCGGACAAAAGCTGCGAGTACCAACTCCCGCGCGCGCCGCCGCCGCCCATAGCGCCTAAACTCGATTGGTCGAAAGATGCGGCGGTGACTGAGGACGCAGTGGAGGGTGACACGTGGCCGTGACCCACCCACACCAGCGAGCCCCCCACGCGCACGCACACGGTTTGCTTTTCCGTTAACATCGGCAGGGTTCGCAAGCCGTGTTCCAGCGGGTCATCAGGGTCGTTCGCGCCTGATGTGTTTTTTGTGGACCCACCGCTCGGGTTCACCACTAAACGCCGTGACGCCCTGTGCACCACGGGCTGGCTGTAAAGCCACCGTAACGCGGCATGGTACTGCGGCGTACCAGCTGGGATGTCGTACGTGGTGAAGATTCGGTCGTGTGTGATTCGCTTCGCATGGCGAGTTAGTCGCCACACGAGATTCGTAAGGAAGGATGCCGTGGCAAGAGCCAGGGATCCGCCGATAAAGTCATTGGAAAGCTGACGTTGTACGTGGTCCCACAGGCTCGCGATGATGGTCACGGCGCGAGCGAACACGCCGAAGCGTCCGAACGCAGCCGCGCACGACCCCAAAGCGACGCACGCATCCTCCATCGCGACACGCGCAGGGGACACTGGTGATTCTCTCACGCAACTTTTTCGCGATAAAAGAATAGTCACGCACTTTTCCGTTAGCCAGACCCCGGCGCGCAGGTCTCCTCTCCGCGATGCGAGGGGCAAGCGGTGGGCATCACGCGGCGCGGCTGGTGTTGCTCTTCGCGTTTCTGTTTTCGTCGCACCCCACTGTGGACGGAGCTGTTGATTTGTACGATCAGTACCTCGGCCCGTACGACCACACCCCCCCGAACGTTCGGGATGCTGCTGCGTTGAGAATGGTTCGCGCAGCTTTAGTGAACACCGAGGGCTTTCTGGACGGGTGGCAGGGCGATTACCCGTGCGCGGCGCCTTGGGAAGGTATAAGGTGCGTCCATGGCAACGAAGTGACGCACTTGCAGTTAAGTCGAGTGACCTTCGCCGGTGTGCTGGACCCAGGGATAGGAAATTTAAATGCATTACGCGTTTTGGATCTCTCGCACAACTTCATCACCGGTGGGCTTCCGCGCGAGTTGGGCAATTTGACGAATTTAAAAACGCTGAACATGCAGAACAACCGGCTCACGGATAGTATACCGGTGGAGCTATCGTATGCGCCATCACTGTCAAGACTGTCACTGGCGAGTAATAGAATCTCCGGCCAAATCCCACCCGGCCCGTGGCCGAGCATAAAAAACTTTGACGTCTCGGATAATCGATTGACGGGAAACGTACCGACGTCGTTCCCAGACACTGTCCGGGAAATCATTCTGCACGCGAACGGGCTGAGTGGCAACGTACCACCGGCATACGCCAACTACGCGAACCTTCGCGTTTTGAAGCTGCAGAGCAATGTATTGGATGGCACTATACCAAACTGGGGAAGCTCGTTTGAGGAACTTGAAGTTTTGGATTTGTCGCGGAATTTATTATTCGGCGTCATTCCATCATCCCTCGCCTCCGCCCCGAACCTAAAGGAGCTGTACGTGCACCGCAACCAAATAACAGGCACCACGCCGAGTGAAATTAAAAACAAGAAATTAACCGTGTTCGTCCGGTAGGGTGGGTGGTGTGTGGGGGGTTGATGGGTAGAAATATAGGTGTAGTAGAGACGGTGATAGCTTGTAAAATAAAAATCCATTGTTAACTTCGCAAATCTGAGGTTACCTCTTCCGAAAGTTTTGTCACGAGGTGACCCTGTCGTCGCAACCGAGAAATTGTCGGGACTCGCGGTGGTATCTGCGCGCGTCCCGAGCTCCTGGCGCACTCCTTGGCGCGGAGGTCATTTTCCATGCTCCTGAGAACGCTGGTGCGCGACATGCAGTACGGCGCCTCGCTCGTCGTGGCTGTCGCAGTCCGTGGGCTTCGCGGGCTGTGGCGGTCACTGTCGTGGTTTCCAAGTCGTAGTATCTTCGGGTGGGGAAGGTGCGGGGCCGCGACTTCGTCCGAGACGTCCGCCGCGCACCCCTCGGTCGCGGACGACGGGTATGGTATCGAGCGATGGGACCAGGAGTTCTACCGTGACCCGCTGGATTTGCCGCAAGTGCGTTTGGTCCAGCTCGGTGTGGCGAGCCAAGAGAGTCGACACAGCACGCAGGTTTTGTTTCGCAACGGCGTTGTTGACCCTCCCGAGCGGTGCCGTTTGTTCTGGGTCGATTACGCCGGTAAGATCGTGCGGTATAAGACTTTGTACCCAGGTGAAACGCACAGACAACAGACCTTCGAGTCGCACCCGTGGACGTTCGCCACGGTTCCGGAACGGGGAAGCCACGAGCCGAAACAGCGGTTAGTGGTGAACGGTGCGCCATTGTATTTCCCTAGGCGAGGGCCGGCGGTGGATCCGAACGAACCCACCGTAGTGCAAGAGGAACAGTCACGAAACGGCACCGTCCTCGCCGTGGTCGAGCGCCCAAATATGCGCCAATGGACACATGACACCAACAAGCACTACCCCGCCTGGTTCAAAACTATAGGGAAAGCGTTTATCACGACGCATGCGGCGCTGCGATTGGGCGACCGTGTCACGGAACTCGTCGAAAACCAAAACGAACAAGACATTGAACCTTCGTCTCCGCGGCGCTCGCGGAGGATTCAAGAGATTGAGAAAAGCCGAAACTCAACGGACGGCGCACCGAGTGACGTGGGTCCGGCATCCGCGGAGGACGATTTGGGTGGGTTCGAACTGGAGAACGAAGGGCGGTGCTCGATCGATCCGTCGCAAAGACCCGACGAAGGTGAAAGATTCTCAGGTGAAAGATTCTACTCTCGAACCTCGCTGGGCAATTTGCCCCCCGAGCTCGCCGCGCGGATCTTGGAGCTCGCCGCACCGAAGTGCCCCCTGTACCGAACCGTTGAAGACGTGGTGCAGGACGCGATTCGAAGCGCGGGCGATTCGAGTGGCACCGAGAACGAAGACGTGGGAGAAGGGGAAGGACTCGTGTAGGGGGGCACGCGTGAAACTGATACTCAAAGCAAAAGACGGTACAAACACCTGAGAGACACTTGTATAAATAAGCTTGAATAATCAATCCTCGTGTATAAACAGATAAACTCTAACAACGCTTCTATCTATAAATAGTCTCAAAACTCGTTCCCGTCGTCATCCACGAGCATCACATCCTCCTCGTCTTCCCCTTCCTCCTCGTCGTCATTGGAGGGCAAACTCTCGCGGTTGTCGTATTTCCAAAACCCGGTGTGGTCGGTGAGAATCTCAATCACGGTGTCCGCGCACTTACAGTTTGTCAAATCGCTCAACGTGATCCTCCCCGGCACCTGCGGCTTGACCATATCGAAGATCTCATCCCTGACATCTAACATATCAAGGTCGTAATTGTCCGGATCCGCGAGCCACGCGTCGTGCACGGACTTTAGAAATGTCCAGATTTCGTAATTTGTTAAAACGTTTTTTTCAGAAACGTCTAAAGCTTTGAAGAAGTAGTTCAAAGATGCTGGGTGTGTCTTATTGGACCAAGCCAGGGCAAAATCAAGGTACGCGTGAAAGTCCATCTCGTTCGAGGTTTGCTTTCGCCGCTGTTCCATGGACTTTTGAATAAACGGGTCCTGTTTTGATGGGCTGTTTGATAGATTGAATGCCTCTCTCGCTTTTTTAGCCCCCAGCGGTCCTTTCAACGAGTGCGCTTCGAAGATTCGGTCCGCGAAAACGCTGGTCAACCCCTGGACGAAACACATATTGTTACACCTATTGTCGAAGGTTATTTTCCGGAACTCCTCTCGGGATAATCCTCCACTCTCATCCCGATCCAACTCGATGAAAGTGCCGTACGTCTGCTTCGCGCATTGCAGGGAGAACCAGTTCTTCAAAAGTCGTGCGTCGCCCTCGTCCGCGGCGTGAAGCTCGTTGAAATCCGCTAAAGCGGTGCCCGCGAGTAAGTCAGATATTTGAACCTTCCCCCGGCGCTTCACGTCGTGCACGAACATGAACCGCCGCACTGCTATTTCGCAGTACGGCTTGGTGAATTGCGGTGTCAACGACCGAAGCGCGCTCATCGTGGCGACGCTTCGCTCGACAAATTCTAATAATTCAGCCTCTTCCAAATACCCATCCGCGTCGCCGTCGTGGCACCCTAAATTGATCCTACTCTGCGTCAGCGCGATGTGCCGCACGACGAACTCCATGAACATCCGGCCGTCGATCCGGCCGTCGTGGCGTCGGGAGAACCGGGCGAACGTCGACGCGGAGAAGTAGTGCGACACGCGTGACGCGCCGTCGTCCACTTCGGGAATGTTGACGTTCGATTGAGCATCCATTCGATTTCCATTCAACCGCTCCACGAACGCATCCCGCACTTCCAGAAGCTCTTCGTACGACACGTACGAGTCGGTTTCGGAGTCGGTTTGAGTGTTTGAAGTCATTCCCTTCCGTTCGAGTTCCTGTCTCCTGGCCACCACACCCGCAATGCAGTGCCACAGATCTTCAAGCTCGTCGTCTTCAAGCAACCCCCGTTCTTTGTACTGCAGCGCGACTCGATGCGCGGTGTTCCGCAGCTCCACCGCCAGGGGGGACGCGGTGTGATTGGGGTGGAAAAACGTGGGGATCGTGGGGGCAACGGAAGCGCGTACAGAGGAGGACGCGCGGGCCAAGAGCAGTCGCGACGTCTCCGCCTCCACCTCTGCTTCAAGCGCCTCTGGGGTCATCGGTGCCGAGGACGGGCCTCGCGCGGACCCCGGCCGGGTCTCTCGGGACGCGTCCTTCGGGAAATACGTGGCGAGCGCGTTCGCCCACGGTGCCACGGCGAGCGCCTCGCGAGACAGCTTTGGGCGAGTAGACGCCATCACAGATGATGTGCGTCCGTCTGTGTCGAGTCATCCCAGGAAACGTTTTCAACGTTCCCCCTCGATG
>TARA_B110000977_G_scaffold67608_1_pt1 | contig 11788 bp, 8 predicted proteins | sample TARA_B110000977 | Tara Oceans TARA_B110000977 (sample SAMEA4397798) | marine metagenome | biome: Polar Biome; feature: [SRF] surface water layer (ENVO:00010504); material: water (ENVO:00002006), including particulate matter (ENVO:01000060) such as... | depth 5 m | reverse complement strand
GGCCCAGTTCTTTCTCCCAAGCAGTGGTCGCTTTTAGTTTTGTCTCCTCAAAAGAATCTGATCCAATCTCTCTATTCAAATTGATCTCTGCCTGCGCTGGAGAAATAAATGAAGAAGCTACTTTCATATGAACTTCTTGCCCCTTTTTAGTATTAAAACTTACTACTGCTCCTACGTGTTCTCCCTCTTGCTCGGTTTGCTGAGGCATGAGCTTCCAGCCATCGGTCCATGTTTGGACCATCTCAAAATCTGTATCAAAAACAGCGACAAAATAATTATGAAAATTTTCAGGAACCCCTCCATTGTTGTTCCTACAATAGCCAATGATTTTACGCTCCTCAGGAATGATTTTCACCATAGATCCTTTAAAAAAACCATCTAAGATGACATGAGAGGCGGTACTCTCTGGAAAAGAAAATTTAAATTGGGCCGCTCTCTCCGTTGGTGTAACAGACATTGTTACATCATAATCCGCTAAATACACACTGTAAAAATCTGGTTGAACCACCTCTGATTTATGAGAAAACCAAGACGCCCTTTTGTCTTCATTTACTTCTAATGGACCGGTAGTTGCCATGATTGAAAAAGCAGCATAGTCATTTATCCATGGGCTGGGTTGGTGGGTTTGCTTAATGCCTCTAATGGTATTCTCGTCATATTTATAGGTCCATCCATCCCCCATTTTAGAGGTCATAGGTGTCCAAAAATTCATTCCCCATGGTGTGGCAATTGCAGGATAGGTATTTCCGTTAGAAAGACTGAAATCTGAATCCGTTCCCATGAGTGGATTTACAAAATCCACGAGACTATTTGTTTGCTCTGAGGCTGCAAGAGACGTTATTTGAGTGGTGTCTTTACAAGAGAAGAAAAGCACTAAAACAAGTGAATTAAAAAGCAGTTTACTGAATTGTTTTATAAACATATTCGTCGTTTAATTTTGTTCTTTAGAGGCCTTTATTTCTTTCCATTGATCAGGGGTAATGGCATTACCATCAAAAAATGAAACGCCATTTGCTCCATTATCCTTAGCCATTTGAATGGCCAATCCAAGGTCTTTTGCACCCATTGAAGGGACATAAACTCCGGTGTGCAGACCCACTCCTTTACCTTCTAAATCTTTAACCCCTTGGGCGGTAGCAAATCCTATCCAATCTACCCCTTCATTGTAAAAGCTGTTGTAAATCATAGGCAATACTGCATCTATTTCCCATTTGTCCCAACGCTGACGCACCATATGGTCTGCCATCTCAGGATACGGAAAAACAGCGGCGGTCAGTATTTTATTATTCTTATGGGCAATTTCATAAGCCTCATCTACAATACTTTTTACCTTATTTAATCTAAACTGCTTCCATTCTATATCAATTTCAGGATGCGTCATTTCTAAAGGATTTCTGTGGTGCTCTTTTTCAAAGGCTGTCACACATACCTCGCAATAACAAAAGTCAAATTCCGGCAGTTCCGTATCCTGCACCAAGTCGTATTTAGGCAAAAGTCCGACAGGCAAATAGATGTCCGAGTACCTTATATAATCCAGGTGAACACTGGCCACTCCATTTACTTTTGCCAAACCTTCTACCAATGAAAGCACATGTGCCCTAGAAGCCTCTCTAGTAGGACACATCCATTTGTAATAGCCAACATAGGGCGGCTGGTCAAAACAAGATTTACCATCCCTACTCACTGCATACCACTCAGGATGCTTTTCTGCCTCTTTGTCTCCAGGCCTATTGATCGCCATAATCCATGCGTGAACCTCCAATCCTGCCTTTTGAGCAATGGGAGTCAGGCGGGATAAAAGACTTGGATCTGTATTGGTGTTAATCAAAACAGCATCTATTCCATTTTGGGCATATCTTTCAAACTCAGATACATAAGAAGCATCTGACCTTTCTGCATTGGCTGTGGTCCAAGTCCAATATTTAAAAGGAGGCTCAGCCGGAATCTCTTGAGAGGTCTTTTTGTCTTGACAAGCACTGAATATGAAAGCCCCAAATAAGGCCAAGAAGATTGATTTAATTCGAATTTGTTTCATAACTTTTAAATTTTCCACTGGTATTGATTTCTAATGTTAGTTCACTAAAAGGACTTTCACACAAAAGACTAAAGCCATTTAAATAGGATATTAGCCTCAACTTAACTTCCTCACCTTTTATATAAGCGCTTGTATTGATCTGATCTACTGACAATTCATTACCCGTTTTGTAAAGAGAAAGTAATTTCCTGTATTCCTGGTACATGAACCATTTTAAATGCTCTTGGTCAGGGATTGAAAAAGAATCATTTTCACCAGGTGTTTTAGGGCTAAAATACACATAGCCCCATTTTTCTGGTTCATGCATATTAATGACTTTTTGTTCCGACCAAACCCAATTGTATTCAGGTAAATAATTTCCGTCTGCTCCTTTTTTCCTGTAATACTGCCCTTCTGAAATATCAAAGTCCCAATTGACCCTTGAAAAACCCATACGCCAGAATTTCCCAGCCAGATCCCCATCCATCTGAGTCACTTCTTTAAAAACAGTCCAGGGAATAGCTACTTCTAAAAGCCAACCTTGATCTACATCTGAAGGATTATTGAGGGTCCCTTGAATGCTCACTGCAGACAATACACCCTTCATATCCCACTGATTGAGTGCTTTAGGATTATTTCTATAAGGTGCCGTTAAAAACAAATCCCATATAGTATTGAGAACATTCATCTCAAATTCTACATAATTATGGGTGTCACCGTCTGGATCAATAAAAATCTCAAAATCGTTATTGTAAAATATAACGGTATCTCGCTGTTTAAGCGTACCCCATACATGAGGCTCCTCCAGTTTTGCCATAAAATAAAGGTATTTCTCATCCCACAACATTTTCATTTGGGTATTGTATTTTGGTGTTTTTTTACCTTCAATATCTATAAATGGAGTAGTCCAAGGGACCCTTTGCCAAGCAGATTCATCTACAATACCATCAATCGAGATTGCCTCAGATGTTTTAAAGGTCACATAAGAGTTTGGGATTGGGGTATTGAATTCAAAAGGTGGCTCTTGACCAGATAATAGGTTAGAATAAAAGAGACTGAGGGTTAAAAAAAAGAAAAAACTAAAAAAATTTTTCATAAATAAATGACAATAAATGCTTCTTTAAAATTACAAATTGTATTCTTGCTACAAGAACAAAAATATATTTTGTAGTACAAGATATGCTTATAAACACCTCTAATTTTGTTAATTTTAAAAGAAATTAAACATATTTTTAGACCAACAACAAAGCATTCAAGGTATACAACATCTGTTTTAATAGGCTGTAGCATCACTTGAATTATTTTTTAAACAGCGCCGTTTAATAACTACCATGATTGCAGACAACCAAATAGACGCCCTACTCAACCAAGCTTCGTATTCAAAGAAATACCAGATTACAAAAAGACACCATGTAATTTTTTGGGCCATTTACATTATATTTAATACCATTAGATGGGGTAGTTATTTTGACGATTATAGCTACTCTTTAAAAACAAATTTACTGGGCTTCCCCATACACATGACTTTGGCTTACCTCAATGTGTATTACCTCATGCCAAAGTTTGTTTATAAGAAAAAATACTGGAATTACGCTGGACTTGTCGTGCTATCTTTATTTTTAATGCTGGTTTTGAAATACTACCTCACTTATTATTTGGTGAGCACCAATGTATGGCCAGAGGGTCCTGAAGAACCGAATGGCTTGAGTTTTAATTATGGCATTCAAATGATGTTGGGTGAATTTTATGTAGTAGCCTTTGTTACAGCCATTAAAGTGACCATTGACTGGCTGGGAGAAAACAATCGTTTTAACGATTTGGAAAAAAGACAACTGGCCACCGAATTACGATTTCTAAGGTCTCAAGTATCTCCCCACTTTTTTTTTAATACCTTAAATAATATTTATGGTCTCACCTTAGAAAAGTCCGACAAGGCCCCTGAAGTGGTTCTTAAACTCTCCGAGCTGATGCGCTATCTATTGTATGCCACAAAAAAAAGAAAACAAGATTTAATCAGCGAGCTTAACTGTATTAAAAATTATATAGACCTCGAAAGAATACGATTTAGTGATAAGCTAAAGGTAGAAGTGGAGATAAAAGGAGACTTAGAAGATAAGAAAATTGCCCCAATGCTCTTAATCCCACTCATTGAAAATAGTTTTAAACACGGCGCAAATCAAAACTTGGGAGACGTTAAAATCACTTTAAATGCTCTAGTAGAAGGTGATTTTTTATATTTTGAGGTCAGCAATAATTTACCACAACACAGGACGCTCAGCGATACTAAATCCATAAGCACAAAAAATAACAGCAGTACAGAATCTATAAAAAAGAGGGGGGGCATTGGATTAACCAATGTAAAAAAGAGACTAGAATTAGGCTATGCACCCCAAGACTACGAATTAAAAATAAACCAAACCGACCAACACTTTACTGTTAAACTAAAATTAAAAGTATGAGGCTAAAAACCATTATTGTAGACGACGAACCTTTGGCTGTCAGCATCTTAGAAAAATATGCTGCAGAAATTAAAGAGATTGAACTCTTGGCTACTTTTAACAATGCCGTAGAAGCCGCCAGTTTTGTTCAAAACAATCCCTTAGACCTCATTTTTCTAGACATTAATATGCCCGTACTAGATGGACTGTCTTTCTTGAAAAGTTTAGACCTAAAACCCATGGTGATCATGACCACCGCCCATGAAAATCATGCCTTGGAAAGTTTTGAGCTTCAGGCCATTGATTATCTGGTCAAACCAATTCCGTTTCCTAGGTTTTTGAAATCTGTGCAGCGGATTATTCAATTAAAAAAACCCCAAAAATCTTTAAATCAAAATGCCTCTGAAACTAAGAGCATTTTTGTGAAAATTGACAAAAAGAAACTGCAAAAAATTGAGCTGGACAAGATTGTCCTTATCGAAAGCCTAAAAGACTATATCCGGATTAAAACAGATTTTGGAAAATACATTATACACAAGACTTTGAGTAGCTTCACTGAAGAGCTCCCTACAGATAAATTTATAAGGATCCACCGCTCTTTTACTGTAGCCATAGACCGTATAGAGTCCATAGAAGGAAACAGTATAGAAATACAAGGAGAACGATTCACTATAGGCAGAAGTTATATTAATGAGGTAAAGTCTAAAATACTTCAAGATCTCATTAATTGAAAATTAATTCTCAGAAGATAATTCATTTTGAAAAGTAAAATTGAGTGTAAAAATCACCAAAAACAGTGAGGCTTTTTATTTAATGATACTTGTTGTAATTGATATAAAAGGCTCATTGATGTTTGTCTTATTGTACAATGTATTGAACCATAAGCCATTGTCGTTGGTCTAAATTAATTGCATACAAACTTTATTATATTGATATTAACTAATCAATAAAAAAAGATGCTATGCGCCTATTTTATTTTTTGCGAAAAATTCAAACAACCCATTTAAAAACGGAGAGACTATTTTCATTAATTCTTCTCCTTACTGTTTTGAGTTGCCAAACCAGAGGCCCTAAAATTAAGGATTCAGATATAGGAATGTTCACAGAAAAGGTTCCAGATTCCATAGACTTCACCTTCCATGTAAAACCGGTACTTTCAGACAGGTGTTTTAAATGTCATGGTCCAGATAAAAACGCCATTAAGGGCGGTCTTTCCCTGCATACTGCAGCGGGGGCCTATATGGCCCTTGGCAAAGCCAAAGACCGCCAGGCCGTAGTCCCATTTAAACCTGAGGAAAGCGAACTAGTGATGCGTATACACAGTAACGATCCTATTACTCAAATGCCTCCGCCAGAGTCTAATTTAAGTCTGAGTGATTACGAAAAAGAGGTCCTTGAAAAATGGATCGCTCAAGGAGGAAATTATCAAGAACACTGGGCATTTACTCCTCCAATCCAAAAAAAAGCACCGCCCATTAATGCGGACTGGGGAGCCAACGAAATAGATGGCTTTGTATTGGAAAAACTGAAGGAAAAAGGACTAAAACCCTCGGTGGCAGCACCCAAAGAAGTGCTTTTAAGGAGGGTGTTTTTAGACCTTACTGGGATTCCACCAAGTCCAGAAACAGTCGCCTCTTTTGTGTCCAATAAAGATCCCATAGCCTATGATAAGATCGTAGACAGCCTGCTAAAAACGAATGATTATGCAGAACACATGACTTCAGAATGGCTGGCTATTTCAAGGTATGCAGACACACACGGTTATCAGGATGATTTTGAAAGAATCATGTGGCCCTGGAGGGATTGGGTCATTCACGCATTTAAAGAAAATATGCCCTACAATACCTTTGTAACCTATCAATTGGCAGGAGACCAACTCCCCAATCCAACCAAAGAACAAATTTTGGCTACTGGATTCAATAGGAACCATAAAATTACCTTTGAAGGTGGGGTTATCCCTGAAGAATACAGGGTAGAATATGTAGAGGATAGGACCAACACTTTTGGGACTGCTTTTCTAGGCATGACCATGGAATGTGCCAGATGCCATGACCACAAATACGATCCCATCTCTCAAAAAAACCACTTTGAACTCTTTAGCTTCTTTAACCGTTTAGAAGAAAAAGGATTGGTGTCTGACAGGAATGAGGTTCCTGCTCCAACCATGAGAATTACACCAGAGGATCAAAAAGGTGTACTCGCATTTTTAAGTGCCCAGGAAGCAGGTGAAAAGACACCTCAAAAAGGGATAGAAATCATGGTCATGCAAGACATGCCAAGTCCAAGAAAGACCTATATATTAAATAGAGGTGCCTACGACCAACCCACTACAGAGGTATTCCCAAATACCCCAGAAAAAATACTGCCCTTTCCAGAAGATTTTCCAAAAAACAGGTTGGGCTTGTCGCAATGGCTTTTTGCGGAGGAGCATCCGCTAACAGCGAGGGTGGCGGTCAATAGAATTTGGCAGCGATTTTTTGGAGAAGGCTTAGTGGCGAGCAGCTATGATTTTGGCAACCAAGGCGCACTGCCTACACATCCAGAATTATTGGATTTTATAGCCCTTAAATTTAAAAACGAGGGATGGGATTTACATAACGTCATGCGATTTATAGTTCAATCTGACACCTACAAACAAAGCAGTGCGGTTAGTGGGGAGGCCTTACAATTGGATCCAGAAAATAAATGGATGGCTAGAGCTCCTAGATTGCGACTTTCTGCAGAGAGTATCCGAGATCAAGCCTTGGCGATTAGCGGCTTATTGGTCAGAAAAATTGGTGGTCCGAGTGTGAAACCGTATCAGCCTGAAGGCTTGTGGAAAGAAACCACAGGTGGGGGTGGTGGGAGTACGGCCAATTATGTTCCAGACACAGGAGCCTCTCTATACAGAAAGAGTATGTACACTTTTTGGAAAAGAACTGTTCCGCCACCGAGCATGCTCACTTTTGACGCGTCAAATAGAGATTTGTGCAGTGTAAAAAGCCAACAGACCAATACCCCACTACAGGCCTTGGTATTATTAAATGATCCTCAGATTATAGAGGCCTCCAGGGGGTTGGCTGAAAAAGCCAGTAAAAAAGAATCTACCATAGAGGCGCAGTTGGCTTATATGTACCTGGCGGCTACAGGACATTTTACCAATGAGAAAGTAGCTGAACAATTACTGGCACTGTATCGGGATATGGAATTACAAGTACAACAAGAAGGTGTTATTCCTGAAATCTATTTGGGGATTGGAGAAAAAGAGGGGTTTTTCAAAGAAAAAGATCCCTCTTTTACTGCTTTATCTCTTACAGCACATACTATTTTAAATTTAGACTTAACCATTACCCGAAGCTAATCATGAGTGAAAAAAAAATCATCGAAGAACGCTCCCTACAACTCAACAGAAGGGCCTTTTTAGGTAAAACTGCCTTGGGGATTGGTGGCATTGGTTTGGCTTCCTTATTAGGTACCCCATATTTTAATACTACTAAAAACGGGGTCATTACCTCAGCTACTCCAAATACAGGCATTAAAGGAGCTTTAGGAGGGCTACACCACCCTGCCAAAATAAAAAGGGTGATTTACCTCTTTCAAAGTGGTGGCCCCTCACAATTAGAATTATTTGACTACAAACCCATGCTCAATAAAAGGCGTGGTGAAGATTTACCTGAATCTATTAGAAACGGACAAAGACTCACTGGAATGACTTCTGGCCAGGATAGATTTCCCTTAGTAGGCTCTCAATTTGGATTCAACCAATACGGCAATAACCCTGCATGGATCAGTGACCTTTTGCCTTATACGGCTAAAGTAGCAGACGACATTTGTGTGATAAATTCGATGTTTACGGAGGCCATTAACCACGATCCAGCAGTTACTTTTTTCCAAACAGGGTCCCAACAACCAGGACGCCCTAGTATTGGCTCTTGGCTCAGCTATGGTTTGGGAAGTGAGAATGACAACCTACCTGCTTTTACAGTCTTACTTTCCAGAGGAACGGGAAGGCCTAATGGACAACCTTTATACACCAGGTTATGGGGGAATGGATTTTTACACTCCTTACACCAAGGGGTGCAATTTAGAGCAGCCAAAGATCCCGTTTTATATTTAAATGATCCAGACGGCATGAATAAAGCCACAAAAAGGAATATGCTGGACCATTTGGCAGAATTAAACGATTCAGGATTTGAAGACTATGGAGACCCAGAAATCAAGAGTAGGATTGCCCAATACGAAATGGCCTACAAGATGCAAACTTCTGTTCCAGACGTTATAAGCACTGAAAAAGAACCGGATTACATCTATAAAATGTACGGCGCAGATGCTAAAATTCCAGGGACATTCGCTGCCAATTGCTTACTAGCAAGAAGATTGGCAGAAAAGGATGTGCGTTTCATACAGTTGTATCACATGGGATGGGACCAACACGAAAATCTCCCAGGGGCCATTACCAAACAAGCCAAGGACGTAGACCAAGCCTCCGCAGCTTTAATCATGGACCTAAAACAAAGGGGGCTTTTAGAAGACACCTTAGTGGTTTGGGGAGGAGAATTCGGAAGAACAAATTACTCTCAAGGGCTCCTCACTGACACCAATTATGGAAGAGACCACCATCCAAGATCATTTAGTATTTATTTAGCTGGAGGAGGTATAAAACCCGGATTGTATGGAAAAACAGACGACTTTGGGTACAATATTGTAGAAAACCCTGTACATGTACATGACTTTCAAGCAACCATGCTTCACTTGTTGGGTATAGACCATGAAAAATTCACTTACAAACACCAAGGAAGGCGCTTTAGGCTAACAGATGTAGAAGGTAAAATTGTCAGAGATATTTTGAGTTAGGATGAAGAGAAAAGAATTTTTAGCCACCACTGGCTTAGGGGCATTAGGATTAGGACTCTCTGGATGGGGAACACTCACAGCATTTGCCTTAAAGGATGCCGTTATTGGACATGGCAGCCACCAATATAAAATAGACTTAAATTGGGGGGCATTGAATCCCAATTTCTATCCTGTAAATGACTGCCATGAAATGGTTCAGGATCGAAAAGGATTGTTGTACCTATTGACCAATCATACCGCAAATAATGTATTAGTGTACAATACTTCTGGCACGCTCGTAAACAGCTGGGGGAAAGAATATCCAGGGGCTCACGGGCTGAGTATTCACGATGAAAACGGGACAGAATACCTCTATATTTCAGACAACAACAGACATGAAGTGATCAAAACCACCTTGAAAGGAAAGGTTGTTCAGGTGTTTCCATTTCCAATAGAAAGTGAAAAATACCAAGATCCTTCACAATACATTCCTACAGAAACTTGTGTGGCCGAAAATGGCGATGTATATGTGGCAGACGGCTATGGTGCACAACACATCCTTCATTACAATGCCAAAGGCGAACTTTTAAACGTATTTGGCGGAAAAGGGACCGAAAAACACCAGTTTTTAAATGCCCATGGCATTTGTATAGATACTAGAAGCAAAAACCCCAGCTTGCTCATTACAGAAAGACAGGGAAACGAACTAAAACGCTTTGACCTCAACGGGAATTTTTTAAGCACTTCCCATTTACCAGGGGCCTATATATGCAGGCCTGTCATTCACGAGCAAGAAGTGTATCTGGCCACTATTTGGTCTGGTGATGGGGCCGCCAATAGTGGTTTTATAGCTATTTTAGATCAAGACAACAAACTCATTTCTGCACCTGGAGGCATTGCACCTGTATATAAAGAGGCAGGGGAATTGCAAAAAATGCGTCAGGGCTTAAAAGTGTTTAAGCACCCACATGATGTTTGTATAGACAAAGACCACAATATTTATGTGACCCAATGGAATGCTGGAAAAACATATCCTATTAAATTAATAAGGGTATGAGAAAGGTCATTTTATACCTAGGGATTATTTGTTTCTTAAGTGGCTGTCGAAAAACAGTTGAAGCTGAATCTTATGTTAGCGACTCCAAGGAATTTCAACTGTCAAGTCCATTAATTACAAGTGAAAAGACCCTCTTTAAAGACAGTACTGTTGTAGTACTTGAAAGTCCTTATCCAGGGGCCATTTTATGGTTTCAATCTGCGGGAATGGAGACCAATTACCACACGGCCCCCACCCCATACAAATCTGCTATTGGCATAGGAAAAAATACAATCTTACGCGCTTATGCTACCCACCCAGAGTATAAAACCAGTGACACTATCTCTTTAGAGGTTTATAAAATAAAGCATTCTTTAAACCAAAGTCAAATAAGCATTTCTCCCAGGGCAAACTATTCTTATCTTGGAAAAGGAGCCACAACATTAATCAATAGCACAAAAGGCAGCCTATCTTTTAGAAATAGTGATGAATGGCTTGGCTTTGACCAAGCTAAAGTAACGATAGATATTGTTTTTGACCCTCCTATTACTATAGATAAGGTATTGATCAGTAGCCTGATTGACCAAGACGCTTGGATTTTTCCACTAGCGCATATTAAGGTAAAAGAGCAGTCTAAGGAGGTGGGTATCTTCATCAATAAAGACGCCAACAGTTCTATCGCTACCCAATTAAAAACTTTTGTGGTAAGCATCCCTAATAAAAACTACTCCCAACTAACTATTGAATTGGCTTCTGTAAAAAACATTCCAGACTGGCACCCTGGCAAGGGAACACAAGCCTGGTTTTTCATCGATCAAATACTTGTAGAATAATATGCATTTACTTTTGAATCCAATATATATCGCATTTCAACTTCTGCTAATTCAGATAAATCCCATGGAAGTCATGGGTAATTTTCACCCACTTTTGGTTCACTTACCTATTGGCATATTCCTTTTTGGTTTTGCATTGGAATGTTATTGTCGGTTAAAAAAGACCCCTTTACCAAGCTTTATAAGCTCTTTCACTTTGGTTACAGCAGCAAGTTTTGCGCTATTTTCAGTTATTTCAGGCTTGCTTTTAGCACAAGGTGGTGCCTACAATGAGGAAGGCTTATCCTTGCACAGAAACATGGGTATTGCATTTACTATCGGGGCTTTTGGCTTGTTATTTTTACAACAATCCAAAGCAGTTTGGTCCAATAAAGTATTTCTACCTGCCTATTCGATATTGTTTATTTTATTGACTATTACGGGTCATTATGGAGGAAACATCACCCACGGCGAGGGATTTTTATTTGGCCAAAACGAGGCGAATTCTAGTTTATCCATTGCCTCATTAGACAATGCCATGGTGTATAAAGATTTGGTGAAGCCTGTGTTGGACCTTAAATGTGTGGCCTGCCACAACGAAAAAAAAACAGAGGGTGGTCTATTGATGACATCGCCAGAATGGCTGCTAAAAGGTGGGGAACATGGTCCCATTTTT
>TARA_B110000977_G_scaffold187475_1_pt1 | contig 11794 bp, 12 predicted proteins | sample TARA_B110000977 | Tara Oceans TARA_B110000977 (sample SAMEA4397798) | marine metagenome | biome: Polar Biome; feature: [SRF] surface water layer (ENVO:00010504); material: water (ENVO:00002006), including particulate matter (ENVO:01000060) such as... | depth 5 m | reverse complement strand
TTGAATCACCAAATTTTGCAGTTGAATTGGTAACTTTAATGATATTTTTGACGTTTACTTCGTCAGCTGCAGCGTTTACATTTGAACCTATTGCAACACTGTTGCTATCTCCTGACGAACCTTTGCCAATTACAACAGCATTATTGTGTACATCAACTATGTCTACACCCACAGCTACTGCGTTTGAACCTATATTTCCATTACTCGCGATACCTGTTCCAAGAAGAACACTATTATCACAATTTAGTACTGAACTTCCAATATTGTTTCCTGCAAATACATTTTTGCTTCCAGTGTTCATATTTGTTGCAGAGCCGATAAAAACATTATTGTCACCATTTACATCATTACCAGCATTATTTCCCAATAAAACATTATCATTTCCTGATGCATTACTTCCGGTATTTGTTCCTAAAAACACATTGCGAAATGCATCACTTGCACTGTATCCTGTATTTTTACCAATAAACACATTTTCATCACCAAGTGTATTACTAAAACCTGCATCGCTACCAATAAACACATTTTCATCACCAAGTGTATTATTAAAACCTGCATCGCTACCAATAAATGTGTTTCGATTTCCTGATGTGTTAGTTTGACCTGCATTTACACCCACAAAAGTATTATTATCTCCACTATTTGCACCACCAGCACCAATTCCTAGTATTGTATTTCGATTTCCAGTAGAACCTGCAAGATCACTACCTCCACCAGCAACTGAAGTATTTTCATTATAATTTGCTCCAGCTGTGCCTTGTTCTGTACCTAGAATAATGTTACTGCTTCCTTCTGTAACATTAAAACCAGCTTGAAATCCTAAAAAAATATTGTTACTTCCTGTAGTATTGTTAAACCCACTTTGAAATCCTAAGAAAATGTTATTATTTCCTTCAGTATTATTTCTTCCTGTTTGAAATCCAAGAAACACATTATTGAACCCGTTTGTGTTTGATTCACCACTTTCAGTACCAAGAAAGACATTACTTGAGCCAGATTGATTGTTTTTTCCGGTACGAGTTCCTAAAAATACATTTGCGCTACCACTATTGTTTGAAGCACCCGTTTCTGTTCCAATAAATACGTTGCTATTTCCCCCATTGTTTTGTCTTCCGGCTGATTCGCCAAGAAATGCATTATTGCTTCCGTGAAGATTATTTTGACCTGCCAGGTTCCCAACAAACACATTTCTTGAACCCGTGTTATTATTTTCACCTGTTTTTGTTCCTAAAAATACATTGTTATTACCAGAAATATTGCTGTAACCAACATTGTTACCAATGAAAATATTACTATTTGCTGATCTATTATTGTATCCTGTTTTTGTTCCAATGAACACATTGTCCGAACCTAATGTATTTGAGTAACCTGTTTTGTAACCAAGAAATACATTTCTACTAGCAGAACTATTGTATCTACCAGATTCATATCCAATAAAACTGTTTTGTAATCCTTGTGAATTGCTTGTACCAGAAAAATAACCCACAAATATATTTCCTGCAGTTACAACTGCATTGCTGTTACCCGCACCCTGTCCAAGAAACACATTATTTCCCAATGTTGAAATATTTGACAATTCACGCGACAGACTTCGCCCATCATATCCTGTTTGATTTATAGCACCACTACTTACAGGCATTCTTATGTAACATTTATTTATTTTTTATAGATATTGGCCGAAAAAAAGACAGATATAAATTTGTTCGTAACCTTTATGGAAAGTATAATTCAATGTATTTTTGTTTTTTGCAACCTAAATTTGAAAATTTATAAATATATGCAAAATCATGATTATCCGCGATTATCATATATGATAAGTGACTACTATAAAAATACAAAGTCATTGATAAAATCACTAAAAAGTTGGGATTTGACGTATGTCCAAAAAACTCATATTATTGATTTGCTGAAAAGTTTGAGATATGATTATGGAATTATATTAGACTTTCTGGATAAAGAAAAATTATGGACAATGTATAATACGCTTTATTTCTGTAAATTGAATTTGGAAAGTATTTAATTTATTCGTAATCCAAGATAATGATTTATGTTGTTATTAAAAATTTCTGCAAGTGAATGTAACGAATGATCTTTGCTGTCATTCCATTCCTTCACGAGCTGATATACGCCATTTGTTCTTTTCAAATAAAGAACGGCATCTTTAGTGGGAAATTTCATTTTTCTATTTATGATATGGGGTGTATAAATATCTGCATCTTTTGGAACTTTATTCTTTTCCACAGCTTTGCCTACTATTATGTCACATTGTGTTGCGTGCAATTTCCAGATGTCGAGTATATCTTGTGGTTTTGATAATTTGATGTATTCATTTGGGTTTGTACAAACTGCATCAAATGTAGGTAATTTATACGTATGAACAAATTTGAATCCATATTTCTTCATACGATTCATGAGTGGTTTTTCATGCGGACTAATGAAAGTATGCATATTTTGAGATTTTCTATCTCTAACTCTATGTTGTAATCTGTAATCCGTTGGAATTCTGTTTTTTGCAGCACCTTTTTTGAACGCATCATCTTCAGTTGTTAGATCACTGTCGTGAATGATGACCGCTTTTTTACCTAGACGCAAATGCGAAAAATATTGTGGGATGTACAAATATTCCACTGGTAACCAATGACATCTTAAATATTTATCCATATCGAACTTGTGAAATATGAGTGCAAGAACTCTATCGTCTGCGCGCATAGAATAAGCCTTAGAGTTGAGTGCTTGTTCCCAGATGTCGAGAAACTTATGTATGCGTGAGTTATTTGAGAAATACCAAATTTCTGCATTAGTTTCCAATATATATGGATCCACTGCATTATTTGAAACAACTGCAGGATCATAATTCCAGTTGAATGCCATAAAATCGGCATTGTATGGATTTTCGAACAAAGACGGATATTTCTGAAAAACCATATCAACATCGCTCCATACGATTGCATGATTCGGAAACTTTTTCATCATTTGCTTAATAAAGGTTGCCTTGTAATTAATTCCGCGCTGATACTTACCATTTAGTTTGGATAAATGCACAATATGGTGGGGAATATTGAGTTTATCAGCATTTCTTTTCCATCTTTGGGCAAGTTGCCCGAATGTCATACCATTGTTACTTAAAATATTATTCCCCCAATAATAATTTACAAGAACGTATTTCATACTATACGTTCTTTTTTTTTTAATTGTCGAAAGATTGCATATATGAGTTCATTTTATGATGCGCGATTTGACAACCACAACAATTCCATTTGGATAATTCGGCAGTATCAACAACACGTGCTGATTTTTCGTCACAAGATATACTTCCTCTTACATGTTTGAATCTAATCGGAAGTGGGCTAAATGTGATTGGATCCTTTGCAAATACGCATCGATAAGAATAATCAATATGTGTATTGAAATACCTTGCAAATTCGTTATTACCGACACGAGGAGATCCAAATGTTACACAGGTAATTTTTTTTGAATCATATTTGTTTGTGCAATCACATGCAATAATTGTGCTAACTGCACCAAACAAACTATGACCTGTGCACACAATGTTTTTTATGTTTTTTAATGAGAAGATTGCTACTAACTTTTGGTGCAATTTTATTTTGATTGATTCATATATTTTCATAAATCCTGTATGTACAAGACTATTGTCGAAATAATCAACAGGTGTTCTCCAAATCTGAAAATCTAATGACCAATCCGTTGCACTTTGACTTCCAGGTCCTGTAATATACACAGTGTCTTCTGAAGTTATAATATAAACAATAGTGTCTGTTGTATGTTCATTAATTTGATCTATGTTTTCGTTTGAATTGACTGTTATTTGTGTGTAACTATCATTAGCAAAATTAGCACAAATTTGTAATAATTTTTTATGTGATTCACGCATTTAGTTTAAGAATTAAAATAGTATCAATATATAACCCAAATGGCAACACTGGATGAAAATACGATATGGTATATTTATAAATTATATAACACGAATCATGTGTTGCCGTACCTTAAAAAAAGTGCAGAATATCATAGAAACAGAAGATACTTCACTCAAAATGTTTTATGTGAAATGTTAAAATTTTCGACAGGTGAATATATTGCGAAACTCATAAATAAATTCATGTTGGAGAATCCAAAAAATGACAATGTTCGTAATTTTTCGGAAGAATATTGGGATTATTATTATTACATTTTGTTAGATAAACATTTGCAGAAAAAAATCGATTTATTTTTAATTTTCAATTTTACAGATGCAAAACAATTAGTTAATATGCCATAAAAACAATTTAATTTATCAACAGAGCAATCAATATATCAATTTCACTTAAAGAGATCGATGCTTATGAGACAAAAACGACGATGAGTACACAAGCGTTGTACAATTATCAACGTGATGGTGTTGCGTGGCTCGTTGATAGAGAAAACAAAGAATGTGAATTTCAAAATGAAATTATGCCTCGTGGAGGAATTCTTGCCGATGAAGTAGGACTAGGAAAAACCAGGATGACAATTGCGCTTTGTAATTTCAATCCTGTGAAGAATACATTAATACTTGTACCTAAGAGTATTATTAATCAGTGGGCACATGAAATAGCAAAACACGCACCAAATATAAAGGTGACTGTTGCCCTAGAAGACGACTTTGAAATAAATACAGAGTCTTCGATCCATGTAGTTCTTGCATCACACAGTAGATTAAACTCAAAAGGTGTGAATGATGTACGAAAGACACAATACTCAAAAGTCGAGTGGGACAGAATTGTAATTGATGAAGCACACGTTTTGAAAAATAAAAGAAGCAAAATACACAAGGCGTGTGCGTGTTTGCAAGCTCCCATCAAGTGGGCATTGACGGCTACACCAGTAATGAATAAAATGACCGATTTTGTATACATTCTTGAATTTATCGGTGTTTCGCAATCTCTTTGTCAAAATTATAAGGATGAGATAAGCAATCTATTCATAATGCGTCGAACAAAGGAAGATGTGAACCAAGATATGGAAACAAGTTTACCACCACTGAATATAAATATCGAAACTATTCCGTTTAAAACAGCTGAAGAACAAACTTTGTATTTGGAAGTTTACAATGATATTCGTGAGCAGATGAAAACAATGGAAAAGTACGAAAACAAAAATGCAATCCAAGCTCTTGAATTATTACTTAGAATAAGACAAGTTTGTTGTAATCCTCAAAGTTATTTGGACGGTCTTGCAAAAAAGGAAAAGCAAAGTCCAGTTGTATGGGAGTTTGGATGCACTAAAGTTGATAACATTGTGGACAAAATTAAATCAAATTTATCTGAAAAACATCTTGTATTTTGTCACTTTATTAAAGAGATGAATTCTTATGTTTCGGCATTAAAAGCATTTGATATCGAATCTTATAAGCTGGATGGTTCAATGAGTGTCGATGAAAGATCAAATACTGTGAATAAATTCTCAAAAAATTCTGTGCAAGTCCTTATTATTCAAATGCAAACAGGAGCTGTAGGATTGAATTTGCAATGTGCAAATAATGTTTATATTACAAGTCCGCTGTGGAGTCCAGCAATGCAACATCAAGTCATTGGTCGTGCTCATCGCAACGGACAAACAAAACCAGTAAATGTTTTTATATATGCAATGGGAGGAGAAAATGAGTACGATGTATATATTGAACAATATATACTACGTTTACAACAACGTAAACGGGAAATTATGAGTGAAGTATTAAATGATGTTCGAATCAAAGACTCTGGTGAACACATGATGAAAGATACAAAAATAAAAGGTGACATAACTTTCACTGATGTATTCAAAATGTTTCAAAAAAAACTCAGCTGAGAATTTTGGTTAACCACAAGTTCATATGCAGCGACGGGTAAAGCTACGAACACCGTGCAATAAAGCGTTGGTTTACTAGAAATCTTGTGCAAAAGTGAAGAAGAATCAATTGATTTGTTAAAATATACAATGCGAAAATTCAGTGGATTTTTGGTTAAATGGGAAAAATTAAAGGGGCGCAGAAACGCAAGCAATGTTATGCTATTGTGGTACAGTAGCGATTATTAAAAACACGACACAAATCTATGGAAAGGACTATGACCTGCTGTATTGCTCGTTACTAGTGCAGGTGAACAACGGTAGAGGTATCTGGACGACCAGAAACAGTTTCAAACACACGTATAGAGAAATGTTAAAAAGGACTTAAAGGATGAAGAAACTTATAGTTAAAAAATTTGAGTACAACACGCTTATTACCTACACTATGAAACTGACAGCAAAACAAAAAGAAGTTGACAAATATTTCAAGCCGAGTGACTCTGGTTATTCAGATTGGGTAAAAAGAGAAGTTATTGATTTGAATACTATACTGAAATGGGGAAACAACGGAACAGGTAGGCATGGTGTGTTTTTTGGGGACAATAGGTACCTATGGGAAAAACAAGGTGCGAGTAAAATTCTGGCCCTTAGAACTATTGGATTCAATGATAAAAATACAGAGTCTTTAAATAGACCTATTCGTAAGGATATAGATACATTTTACAAAAAGAAAGCTTGTGTTATATGTGGATGCAATTCTGATCTAACAACAGATCACAAGAATGATTTATATAATGATAGACGTGTATTAGATGCTAAAACCCAAGTCATAGATGACTTTCAGTGCTTGTGTAGACATTGTAATTTGCAAAAACGTCAAAAAAACAAAGAAGAAAAGCGCAACAATAAAGTTTTTTCAGCAAAATCATTAAGCAGGTTTCAATTTCACGAATTCGATTTTCCTTGGGAGAAAAAAGTATTCGATGAAAGTAGTGTAGATTGTAAATTAGATACATATTGGTATGACCCGGTTGAGTTTGAGTACAAAATACACCTTTACAATTTGTATAGAGTACCAATAAATAAATTGGTAAAACAAAATATCAAATTAGTTTCATAAATTTGTCATAAAACTCCTTGTTTATTTCACAACCTTTGAATTGTCTTTTTTTGTTTTTGGAAGCTATAGCAGTTGTACCTGAACCAAGAAAAGTATCCATTACAACATCGTTTTCGTTTGAATGCTTTTCGATTAGGGTTTCAAACAGTGCTAAGCTTTTCTGAGTTGGATGAAATCTGTTTTTACCACCTTGTAGTGGAAACGAGTATATCCCATTATCATATTGACTGTTGAATGTGGGTTTACCTCCTTTCACGGCGATCAAAGCAATTTCTCTACAGTTTGTCAAGTAGTTGATTTTTGAATTGAGTGGTTGTGGATTGGTTTTGATCCATTCAATGTATCTAATTTGTTTGAATTTGTATTTTTCCAGTAAATCTTTTAGATTTGTGATTTTCCATATATCAAAAAACATAATGAGTGTACCACCCTTTTTAAGTTTTTTGTAATACTGTTCTATGTATTTCTCCAATACATCCATTGTAAATTTTGAGTCCCAATCACCATAATTAGTAGCCACACAGTATTTCTTTCCATATACAGATCCGTATTTTAGATAGTTTACTTTGTGGTCATCATTTTGAATGTCCTTTTTTGTTTTATATTCCTCCCATTCTTCGATTGTTTTGACATATTCGATATTGTTTTTTTCATTTTCCTTAACATTATTGTAATGAGTATTCATACCACTTTCCCTGGAAATAATATATGGAGGGTCAGTTAAAACTAGGTTTACCGAATTGTTATCGATAGACTCCATATACAATAATCCATCTTCGTTTCGGGTATCCATCTGTTCTTGTTAGTTATATGGAGAGTTATATTTTTTAAACTTATTGATAATGAACAGCTTTGAGTGATTTTGAAGGGATATTTCCTAACTAGAACTGTATATTTTTTCTGACTCTGTGAAATGTATTGTTGTATATGTTGTGTAATATTGAGAATGAGTGACGGATGTTCAGAGAGGAAGAAACATCAAAGTGCAAAAATTTGATTCCACTGATCATTTTCTGTAATTGGTATAAAAAGGAGAATATAACTACTTTATATATGGATTATCTATGTGATTTTTGGCCAAATGATGATCCCAAGATTTGTACATCTGGGAAGGTTCCAAATTCGTTCAAAACGGTTTTCAGAAACAACACTCCATCCAAACTTGCGATCAGTTTGAGTGGGGGTGTTGATAGTATGGTATCATCATGGATAGTCAGACAAATTCTCAAAGATTGTGAATTACACTGTATTCACATAAATTATAATAACAGAAACACATGCAAGGATGAAATTACATTTCTGCAATGGTGGTGTGATAAAATAAATGTAAAATTACATTTATATCATATGCCCTTAGTTCGTGAAACATATATGAAATCAAACAGAAATTTTTATGAAAATGAAACAAGGCGCATGAGGTTCGACGCATATACCGAATTACAATGTCCTGTTATACTTGGACACAATTTCGACGACATAGTTGAAAATGTAATGACTAATATTGCATCAAATAAACATTCCGACTTTTTGTGTGGGATGAGTGAAATATCTATAATCAATGGAGTAACTTTGTATAGACCAATGCTGAATGTATCAAAAAATGATATAATTTCATATGCAAAACGTACTAATATACCATATCTGCAAGATTCGACTCCTTCCTGGAGTAGACGTGGACAACTTAGAGACATATTGATTCCCGTGTTGAATTCTGTAGAACCTCTTTTTCTGAAGAATTTAGTAAAATTTTGCAAATCCAAGCAAGTTGTTAAGTGCAACGTCGGGAATGTTTAATAGTATCGAGTAACTTTTTCTCATATTTTTGATCGATATTATTCATTTTTGAAAGTCCATTTCTTATATTTTGTGGATTATTCTTTAAACTGCTCGAAAACATACTGTAACCAGAACTATATGTATCTTTTGTATAATTGCTAGGAATTTCGAAAAAACAGCAATTGCTGCTATAATTGATACCTCCTGCATTGGAATAATTCCAATTTGCATTCAATGGATTCAATATATAATTACCTGACGCATCTTTATCTGTTGCATTTGAAGCTCCTGGTTTATGGCTCCATGTATGTGCCGTTTTGAAAACTGCTTTCAACAATTGTTTTCTTGTATGTATATTTGGATATATTGTTTTTGCAAGTTTCATAATATTTGGAATTGACTTTTGAATATATTGTAAATAAATTATCGCAAGCTTTCTTTTTTCATTCGGCAAAGATATACCACGTGCTGTGTAATCTTTATGCATTTTTCTATAAACTGAAAGCATCCTATTGTCTTGGCGCGCAAAATGAAAATCGACCCCAGGAGATACCATCATAAAACCTTTGTAAAACCCCGGTTTGCATCTGTATTTTAAACCATTTTTGCATGAAAATACTTTTATATGAGGATTATCAGCATTAACTCCTTTTTTCACTTGGGTACAATTCAGACGTCTGCTGCTATTAAACAAAACTTTCAAATTTGCATACGCCCCTGGTTGTGGTTTACCATGAATTCTTGGTACCTCATGCAAATCATTGAGCATATAGCTATAACAGTTATGTGTTGCTTTTATACGAGAGTTTTTTGATTCATTCCACAAATGTGGTTGCCATGGTGGCTCTCCACTCGGAGTCAGACTATTTGGAGTTATAAGTACTAACATTAATATAGTTGAGAAAAAAGAACCAACTTAAAAAACTTTATATAATTAACAATATGTCCATCAAACATATTATATATTTTTCCACCAAATGTAATCATTGTAATAAGTTACTTCAAATAATTGAAAGTGTTCGAGATTTGAACGATCAGTTCGAATTTGTTAATGTAGAAAATGGAACTCCTCTGCCAAATATCATTCGAAGTGTACCAACGATTTTGATAGAAAAAAATAAATTGGCACAAGGACGTGATGCTTTTGCCTTTGTGGAAGAGGAACGCAAGTTATATTTAGATGCATTTGAACATGGATTTGGAAATAATCAATATAGCTTCATTGATACAGATGGTCTTTGTGAAGGCAATAATACTTTTACTTATTTGACAGAACCAAGCTTCCAACCAGAACGCATATCAGCAGATCAGTCACAATTTCTCACACGCGATCAAGCTTCTCAAGAAAAGAAATCCGAACTTGAAGCATTGGTTGAGAAACGAAATGCAGAAGTTCCACAAACTTTAAATAGATGTTAAACTGTTTAAAATTAAATTGCAATATATATATAATGGGACGGATATTAGAATTTACAACTATTCAAAGCAATGCAATGCGTACTTTGATTGAAGTTTTGAAAGATGTACTAAATGATGTGAATATATTATTCGATAAAACAGGTATGAAGATTATGGCAATGGATGGAAATCATGTAGCATTGATCCATATGAAACTGTACGCTGATAAATTTGAAAATTATGTTTGTAAAGATAAAATAAACGTCGGTGTCTCAATGACAGCATGGTATAAGTTGATGAAAACTGTAAATAATAGCGATACAGTATCGATGTTCATTGATTCTGAAAACAGTCACGAATTAGGTATTATGATTGAAAATGCGGATAAAAATAGTTGTACCACTTTTATGCTCAAACTTTTGGACGTAGATGATGAGCAACTTGTTATTCCAGATGTCGAAATCAATTGTGTGGTTACTATGCCGTCAAACGATTTTCAACGAATGTGTCGTGATATGAGTAACATTGGCGATACTGTAGAATTAACCAGTACCAATGAAGGGCTATTATTTCGTTGCAGTGGAGATTTTGCGCGCCAAGAAACACTCATTGGAGAAACAATGCATGGCTTAATTTTCAATAAAAAAGACGAAGAAGTCATCACTGGAAAATTTGCATTGAAATATATAAACCTTTTCACAAAAAGTACAAACCTGTGCAATACAATTGAACTCTATTTGAAACCAGATTATCCGCTAATTTTGAAGTACAATGTGGCCAACTTGGGAGAAATTCGGTTCTGTCTCGCACCGAAATGTGAGTAAATAATATTTGATAATAATTTGCAATTTCTCATTGTTACAAGCAAGCTATGCGTTTGTCCTTTCAAAAGGTAAATATGATAGTTATTGATTTTATATTTTGCGAATGTACATTTACCATTCCCTTCAATTTGGTTACTCAAAGAAGATGAAATACTTTCAGGACCGAAAAACTCATCATGAGTACCAATTATTTGTACAATTTTCTGTTTCTTGCTCGTAAATATAACCGGAAATTTCTGCGTAAAGTAATTGCGTTCAATACTGTAACTACATATAAATTTCGTAATGCCTGATATACGGCAAAGTGATACAGCAATCGCACCTTCACTAACACCCAATAAAATTGTGTTCTTCAGGTTCAATTTCTTTTTGAAATATCCGAAACAATATTCAACCTCGAGTTTTCTGAAATACGCAATATATGAATACAACAATTTATGTCTTTTCGCAAAATAATTGGTCGTGGTATATTTTATATCTTGTCCACAAATCTTTTTTTTTTTGTGTATGTTGCATAAATAATGATGATAACTCACATGATGTGGCGCGATTATGAAGAATCCTAATTTATGCAACATCTTCATATAATTAATACAATTTTTACTGAAACCAGAAGTTCCATGCATGAAAATACATACATTTCTTCGTTTCAAATTAATATTGCTTATAGACTTTATATCATTCAATTCGAATTTTGTTTCATTGTCAACAAATTTACAAACGTTTAATAATCTAAGTATATCAATCATGCATATTTAATATGTTAAAAAAAATGTGAGAATATTTTCAATGTTAATCTTATAACAATGAACATAATAAAATTAAAAAAAAATAAAAATCTTTATCATTACACGAAGGTTGGTCTTGAATGGGA
>TARA_B110000977_G_scaffold61970_1_pt1 | contig 11795 bp, 4 predicted proteins | sample TARA_B110000977 | Tara Oceans TARA_B110000977 (sample SAMEA4397798) | marine metagenome | biome: Polar Biome; feature: [SRF] surface water layer (ENVO:00010504); material: water (ENVO:00002006), including particulate matter (ENVO:01000060) such as... | depth 5 m | reverse complement strand
AAAAGTACTGTCATTGGTCTTTCTATAAATATCAACCCCATAATATCTATTAATATCAGGTTTCCACTTTATATCACATCTTTTTTTAAACCTTTCAACTTCTAAAGAATCAGGAGGAGATTCTTTAACATAATTACCACATTTATAGTTTTCAGAAATAGCTAACTCATTATTTGAGCTTCCTTTAAGTAATTTATATTGATAACTGACATCCTTAATAGCAGTTTTATCATAATAAATTATACCTATTAGATTGGCTAAATAATTATTATATATAGATTTAATTAAAACAAAAACCCTTGGAAAGCTCTTTTGAAATTCATCATAACTATTGTTTAATGTGAAATTATATAGACCCTGTTCATCTTTATTAAGATTGGTGTCTAATTGAGTATTTCTTATTAAGTTAATTGGTGTTTCATTTAATTTTACCCAATCTAGGCCGTCTTGTTTTCTATACAAATCAAAACCTTCTTCATTGTATATTGTGGAAACTATCCATTTAATAACTAGGCCGTCTTGATTATTAAAATTATTACTAACAAAAATTTCGGCTGACTTTCCTTCATCTGTTTCCTTAATAGTATCCTTAAATTCTATTCTAGAATTTAAAGTTGTATCGGTATTAACCTCCACTTGAGTACTATCAAACTGTGCATTTATCACAAATGGTAAAATAAGATATGTATATAATAGTAATCTCATTTAAACAGTTGTTTCAAATTTCATGTTAAAGTTTGCTTTTATTATACTTAAAACAACAATTCTCCCCGAAAGAGTACCTACAACTCTAGTTTTATCTTCAAAATACAGATCTAGTGTTCCAGCAAGTGCAGCTTCTGCTATTGTTAAGCTGCCCGTTCCACCAAGAAACCAATAATCAACTCCAATTCCTACGTAAATATCTACCCAAACGCCTGCTGTAAGAATTTTAAATTTTGGTTTGTATTCTCCACTAGCTTTTACACCTAACTCTGCAGATGCTTCTCCCCAAATTCTACAGCCAATGGCACTTCCACCAATTTTAACACCACCTCCAGCTTTCCATCCAACGAATACACCAACGTCAAATTCCGTAGGAGTTAGACCTAACCAACCACCTCCACCAAATCCTGTACAAGTAGGATATATTTCTATAAGTTCATTTTCATTACCTAAATTAAATTTCCAATAATCTGGAGTTACTTCAATTGCTAATCCCGCTTCTACACAAGGTGGCATTGTAGAAGAAACAGCAGCATTTCCAATAAAATGCTTTTTAGCACTGTTGTAATAAACTTGAACAAGTCCAGAAACTCTACCATCTACTCCTTCTGTAATTTTAGAACCTATATATTGGGGTCCATTCATATCAGGAGCAGGAGTAGCACCATCTAAAATTTTTGCTTCTGCATTTTTAGAGTCGTCATTTGGATTAGCAAATGACAATCCCTGCTTTCCAGCTTCTAAAGAAAATTCTTCTCCGTTATAAGAAAAATCACCTTTGATATTTCTGTTCTTATCACAACTTACAGAAACAGATCCAAATTCTTGAGAGACTAAACCAATAGTGACATCTTTACTTTTTTCACCCTCAACAAAAATAGTATTGCCATCTACCGTTAAATCAATTCCAGGTTTTTTACCAACTCCTCCTCTAATTCCAAATTCGTAATTTCCTTGACTATACTTAAGTACATGGTTATCATCAAACAACTTAAGTGTCCTTGTTCCATCAGATAATTCAACTTGTAATTCTTTAGATAAACTAGCAGAATAGGAACCTTCGTTATAGGTCAGTGTTTTATTTTGATCTAAAGCAATACTTCTCTTACTATCTTTTAATTCCAGAAAGTTAGTTGCTCCTCCAATTATAAATTCTTTTCCATCCTTATTAAAAACTGCGCTATTGTTATCGACTTTAATATAAGTAGATGCATCAAAATCAATATGAAGATATTCTTGTTTGTTGATGGCAAATTTTCGATTGTCATAATCAATAGAGAATCCACTCTGATTTACAAAATAGCTATTGTTTCCATTAGTAAGTTTTAATGCTGTTTCTCCATTTTCATTTAATACTGACATACTTTTATCACCATCTGATAAAGAAAAGCCTGTAGATGCTAAAGAGAATGAACGTTGACCATCGCTAAAACTAAGAGATTCACTTTTACTAAAAGAGACTTGAATATCATCGTACTTGAATGCTAATTTTTGTGAACTCTTGTCCACTGAAATTTGTTTGTTTCCCTGTATGTCAATACTGAAAGTAGAGGAACTAATTGTAGCTATATAATCACTGTACTGTAAGGAGTAGATATTACCAGATTTTTCAACTATCACAACATTTCCTGAAAAATCATATTGATTAGTTCCATCAACCATAGAAATTGTAATAGGATTTAAAGAATCTGTAGCTTGATTTACAGTTATTGAACCCACATTATTATTTAGGTCTGCAATTAATTTAATAAATTGATTACCATTTCTAAAACTAAGATTTCCAGTTGAAGACATATTGGTGGACATGTCTAGTTCTAAGGAATTTATTCCAACATGAATTCCAGTTGAGTCAGGTGAAATAGAGGAACTTATAGAGGTATTGGAATAAGCTAAAACAACACTTCCTGTTTTATTATCCATATTGGAAGCAACAGTGAATTCTGACTTGTCATCTTTAAAATGTACACTTCCTGCTGTACCTTTACTATTGCCAGAAACCCCAAGCTCCACTGGTCCATGCTTAACCATTAAACTTCCTTTTTTATCAGCGTCTAAAATAGCTGCTAAACGAGTATCGCCCGTTTCAAATTTGACATGGCCTGTCTTTAGTGACAAGTCAGCAGCTACATCAAACTTGGTATTTCCAGATTCCAGTAAAAAAGATCCACCAACATTATGTTTTCCAGAGACATTTAGTTTTATTCCTGAAGTACTTAAATTAAAGGCAGCGCTTTTTTCAGAAGTATTGAAAGAAGTAGTCATTGCAACACCATCAATATCTAAATCTAACAAACCGGTTCCATTAGATTTATCGCCAGATATATTAAAAATATTGTTATCGATTTTAAAACCTAAATAAGCCGAACCGGAAGTACTAAATCCTGCATTAAAATTATTACTTTGATCAATTTGCAAATCAAATCTTCCTCCATCGCTAAGTACATCAAAAGACAAAGCCTTATCTCCAAAAGAAAAACCTAAACTCCCAGTTTTATTAGTTCTATCAATTGAAGAGTTAAAAGAGATATCATCAAAATCCATTTTGAAAAAACCACTTTTAGTACCAGCCATTCCCATAGAAATTGACTTACCATCTGAAAGTGAAAGTCCTAGATTAAATTCACCTTCTGCTGAAGCACCAAAATTAAAATCGTTACTATTGTTTTTATATAAAAAATTAACAGAAGGAGTAGAACTAACATCGGCAGAAAGTCCAAATTCAAGACTGTTTTTAGTGTAGTTTAAAGAACCACTTTTAGTCCCTTCAGCTGAAACTTTCATAGTTCCTCCAGCTATAGGAATATCCAACGATATAGGACCAATAGCTGCGATGGCTTCTTCTGCAATAACTTTACTAACTGCTTTTATCGCACCACTTTTTCCTCCAGGTGTTCTGCCTTTATCATTCATCATCTTCAAATCTCCCTGAACATTGACAACAAAATCTTTTCCTGTTACTTCTACTTCCGCAGCAATGTCCGCAGCGAGCATTCTTCCACCCGATGGATCAATGATTTGCATATATAATCCTGCACCGAAATTAACACTAGGATCTACGGTATATTCTTTTTCTATAGTATCATAAGACATATGACGATAAATTCTTCCTTCAAGTGCTGTCAAGTTAAAAGCGCCAAATACTGACAGACCCATACCCTCTTGATCGTTAAAGTAAGCGTCAAAATACCAATAGTCCATACCGTTAATTTGACCAGCAATAATATTTGCACCCAAATCTATTTTTGAAGGTATTTTTAACTGTCCGTTGATACCTCCCTTAAAACAAGTACCCCATTTAGGATCATTTTGTTTGAAATTTAAATATCCCTCTATTTCAATGATTGCATTATCAATAGATATTTTCATATCAACCACTGTTAATTCTTGAGCTCCGGTAGAGCTATCTGGAATTTCAATATCTGGTGATGGAAGTGAGCTACCTTGAGTAGGACTATAACTAATATCACCTGCAGATTCTAAGGAAGAAATAGACATGACTGGAGGTCCATTGTCTCCGTTTACATCAGAACCCATATCAATAGTGGCTTTATAAGAAAAAGCATAATCTCCATCAATAAAAGCTGCTCCTACTTCTTCAATAAAAGTATTGTATTGTTTGTACTTTCCAGAAACTTGATTAGTTAATGCTAAAGATTTATTAATTCCGCCAAATCCAATAAGACCATTGCCATATACTCTGAAATCATCGACTCCAGTGACCGTTGAAGATAAAGCAGGAACCTCAAAATCAATTTCAAATTTCAAATGATTATTATCTGAAAAAACTGCTCTATTTAGTGAAATGTTAACAGCATTTTCTCCACCATATGGATTGAAATTCAATACTTTTTGGGTTAAATCCTCGTCTAAAAACCCATCTTGCAATCCATTATCTGCAATTGGGATTTGAAAAGAAAATTCTTCAGTTTTACTAACAATTGGAATTTTGATAGATCCGGTTATAAAGCTATTATCAGAATCAATATGATTGTCAATAATAGAAATGGAGGTATTTAAATCTGAATTAAATTCATTAAAAAAAGTTTCGTCGTTATTTAAAATTGAATTTGAATATTTAAAATGCAATCCCTGAGAGTTGACCCATAATTCATGACCTTCTGATAAATCTTCATCAAAATCAAATATTTGAGGTATCGATATTTGATTGGTAGCATCCAAACTACTTTCATACATTCTTACCCTAAAATTATTTATATACACACCTTTCCAAAAAAGATCACCCGATAGTTTTCCTGGAGATTTATTCTCTGACAAATCAATAATGGCATCTTTAAATATGATACCTATGTTAAAATTATCAATGGGTGTAATAGTATTTTTTGGAGCAAATGAAGAAGTTTGGATATCCGATACAGATATGTAATTTAACTGAGATTCAGGAGTTGGATACCCAAAATGAAACCTGTATTGAGAATCATCACTTGTTTTAACTTCACTATTAATAAAAATATTCCCTAAAAAAATTAAATCATAATTGTTATTATTAATAGTAATTTTAGAATTAGGAGTAAGATCTATCCTGAAATTCATAGGATCTACTAAATCAAAAACATTTGAAGAATCTAAATTGGACTGTCCGAAAATGGTGTAATTTGACTTAACACCAAACCAACTTTTATTCGTTGAGACTATATTCTTACTATCACTGGAAACAGGGTGGCTTAGTGGCCAATGAATTTTACCAAAAACATTAAATCCATCTCTGTTAACTCTTCCCCTATCGTAAATAAAATAGCCATTTCCATTTTCGAATAGATTAGGGGATAGAGAAATACTATCTCTGTGCGTTAAATCAAATGATAATTGTCCAGAATTTAAAACAAAACCACTTACTCCAGATGTAATTTCAATATTACTAAAAGTTGTTTCAATATAATCTTGGGGATCACCCGAAAGCTGTACTCTACCTATTCCCCTTAGACTATCAAGATTATTATTTTCTAAAGACACCACCTTAACTGTAGTATTACCAGCTTTAAATGATGAAATAAGTGGTGGAGAATTAAAAACTAAAGTATCACTGCTAGCAACTAATTGTCCTGAAGTTGAAGATTGAACAAACCAAGCATATTTTTTTCCTGAATCAAAAGGTTTAGTGAAATTATAAACTTCTCCACTTTGACTCTGTGATGGTGGAAGAGATTTGTTAAGCCAATAGGTATTTAATTCAACGGCTTCTTTAGTTGTCTGTCCATTTAAAACCTCAAAAATTCTTAATTGATAATCGAATTGTTGACCGGATGAAGCCTTATCAGATGCATCCCAAACTAACTTAGGAACATCCATTTTCTCAAAAATATGGTCATTTTCAGGGAAGTTTAATTTGATATGACCATCATCGGGATATCCATAGTAAAACCAACACCATTCTGTATAACCATTGTTTTTATAAATATTATTTTGCTGAGCATCTAAAGCTCTTATTCTAAATACATATCTATTGCCAGTTTGCAGGTTGGTAAAAGAAGGGTTAGAAGAATTTAACATGAAATTTGGAGTTGTTAAATAATCAGACTCTAAAATTAAAAGAGCTTTATTATTCTGAACTGCACTTTGATAGTCTGTATCCTCTCCAGTAATCTGATATAGAAATACTTTATAAGTAGAATTAAAAGTCGTTGAAGGAGAACTTCCTCCAGACATTTGCCAATTGAAGAAAATGTTGGGGTTACTAGAAGGGTTAATTGCAGATTCACAAGTAGGAGAAATAACAATTGGTGGCGATTCTAAAGATAAATATGCCGAATTGCAAGAAGAATTAGAAATGGGAATTCCTGACCTGTAATCTAATACTGTTATACAAAAGGTGTAGAATCCCTCTGGCAGATTCCCAGTAGCGTTAATAGTTGCAGCGTCAATATTTTCAAAAACGGCATTATTCAAATTAAAATAATCATAAAAATCTGATCCCCTCAAAACTTTTGGAACACCTGAAAATAATGTTATTGGGGAGGTTGGTTTAAAATTAGGATTTGTTGAGATTTTTATATCTTGACTTTCTATAGTTAGAGACAAATAGACATCCCAAGTTGGTTCATTAAGGTCGATGAAGTTTAAGTTTGCTTGAATAGAATTAGAACCAATATCTGCATATTTAGAATAAGTTATAGGATGAGGAGGAGTAAGAACCAGATTAGAATTAACTGGATATAACTGAGCCATCGTATTGGAAAAGTTAATAACCAACAATAAAGTGAAGACAATTATATTTTGGATTTTATATTTCAAAACCTGTAATTATAATTAAAAGTTATTATGGATTCTAAAGTAGAATCATCTTGATTTACTATTCTTCTTGATAAAGAAGTATTAAGACCAATTGTTTGTTTTTTAGTGATTTGATAATTTGCAGTTATAAATCCGTTTAGAATATTTCCGGATGATGCAAAGTCAAGATATGATTTTAAAGAAGATAAAGAGAAATTAAATCTTATTGGGTTTTTAGACGTCTCAAAACTCTTGGAAATACTCAAAGAAGGACCGATTGCACTAGTACTAAAATCAGTATTTATATTATTAATTGCATTAATCATTATACTGATTGTCCCATTAAAACTTGGTATCATTATACTAGAACCGATTGATGAATTATAAAATATAGTTTCTATTTTTTGTTGATCCTGCGTTCCGATATTACTACCTATATCTGCATTTTGAAAATTAAAAGAAATAAAAGAGTTTAAATTGTTTGTTTTCAATTTACTATTTAAACTGTATTGAATATTTAAGCTTTTGGTGATTTGGGCATATCTCATAGTGTCTGATACACCAAGATTTACAGCGGACATCGTACTCTTAGAGTTGAAATTAGAAAAACCAATACTGAAATTCCACTTATTATTTTCAGGAGAATAGCTTGAATTTATAGAACTAATTAAGCGAACTGACTCTGAAACTTTATTGTTGTTTAAATTATTTCTTTGAACCCCACTTGTGAAACCCAATCCAAGTCTATTTTTTAAAAATTTATATTTAAAACTAGATGTTAAATCTTCAAAATCATTATTTAGATATACTGAACCCATAGTTCTATATTCTGGGTCTACTCTTCTATAGCTGATCTTGAAATTTAGTTTATCTTTTTTATATTTTAAATTACCAAAAAGTGCTTTAGAGAGTACAGATGAAGTGTTTGCATAAAACAAGAAACCAAGATTATTAAGATAGGTGAAACCTTCTAACTTAGCATCGCTTCTTCTAGTGTCATAAGTGTATGCACTCCAATCAATCTCACCATCAAAGGATAAATTTTTATTAATTTTTTGTTTAGTAGTAATTCCTAAAATTAAATTCTCTGCTGGTCTAGAAGTAACAAGAGTATCAAAACCTGAAATTGATGTTTTTATATCTTTAGCTTTAAATAATAAAAGACCAATATTATTTTTATCATTTCCTAGGATTGTATTAATTCCATACCCCCACCTCTCAAAAGTTTTGGTATAGTTGCCTGGAATAATGGTATCAATTGCCTTTGCAAATCTTCCGTAGACCAATTTAATTCTTACTGGACTCTCTTTAGCTGCATAGTCAAATCCTATACCCATAAACTGATTACCACTTAGGGAAAACTCAGAAAACTTTAAAGATCTATATCCAATATGAGATGTAAAGTTTTTGTACTTTGGGCTCATTCCAAATTGGTTAAATGGTTGTGCTGCTGCTTTTTTTTGAGTATCAAAAAAATTATCAAAAGAAAACTTTTGCTGCTGACTTAATGTTAGAGATATCGGTATAGTAAAAACAGGAGTGACAATATTTATATTTCCAGAAAATTGCCAAAAAAATGGAGGTCTTTCAGCTGGGCCCAAATAATAAGTTGAATTTAATGCTAGTGAACCACTAAGTTTTACTAAATCTTTTTTATTAATATTTTCAAAGTCCTGAGAATGAACAAACTGAATGGTCAATAATGAAAATAAAATTATAAAATTAGTTTTAAGCATTATCTGAATTACAATAATGAAACGCACTAATTTTAATGTGCAATCATAATTTCGTGCAATGATAACTATTAAATTTGATGAAAGCTAAAATATATTTTACAAGTATTTAAAGAGTTTTTAAGAAAGAAATTAATTCTTAAAGTATTTAAGATTCCTTGAATACAAAATAATAAATATTACCGGAAATATTGAGGAAACAAGTAATTGATTAAAATTAAAAGGGTTTACAATGTATGGAACTAGTAAAATTAATACTTGTATTAAGGCATATCCATAAAATCCCATCATTTTAAAATTCCACATCATATAAACAAAGGCAACATTTCCAATATAAAGTATAAGATACCAAATGGAAGTCTTATCCATTAAATTGAATATATCTTTGTACATATCTATTATCTCTTGATTAGGAAGAATATTATACATTTCTTGCTTCACAGCACCGGTAATAAATAAGGAATAAAGAGTAGATACAAATATTTGCACCCCAGAACCTATCCAACTTAAAATACATAATACCTTTAATAAAACAGGTCTTTCATTATTGTCAAAGGGTATGTTATCATTGTTTTCAAATGTTGGGACAGTTTCACTCATTGTAATATTTTAGTATAAATATATATTCAAATTTTAAAAATGTGAAGTATTATAGTGAAAATAAAAGAGCTCTTCTTATGAGAGCCAACTAATTTTAGTTGTTGAAAAATTCAATTATTAAATCAATATCTGTAATACCACATTCATCTTCATAAATCTGAATATATTCTATCTGATTAAAGTTTAAAAGAGTAAGATAAGTAATTTCATCTCCATAAAAATCAGGATCATTTTCAATCAATAAAGAATTTTGCCTATATATTCCATTTTTATTCTCAGTTGTTATAATTGATGGAACACAAGCATTTTTAACAGTAAACCTGACTATTTCATATTTAGAAGTGATAGATGAAGCTTTAATTTTTAAGGATTGAGCCTCACCACCATCAAATTGATCTTTATCAATTTTAAGAACTAAATCTTTGTATTGGTATATATTATCTTCATAACTGTAAATTGCTTTTTTAAATAGTTTTTTAAATGAGATTTTTAAAATATTATCAGGATCTGGCAATTTAATTTTACTGATTCTAGAAGAATCCTGAAAACAAGCAATTTCATATCCTAATTCGCAAGATTTATAAAAATCAATTTCATATGGCAGGTTTAGATTCTTTTTTGCAAATCCACGTTCGTAATATGATTTATCATGAAAAGGAGATTCCTCTCTAGAAATAACTAGGTTATAATCCTTAATTGCTTCTTGATATTTATTTAATTTTAATTTTGAATTAGCCCTGTAATAACAAGCTTTTGTTTCTCCCTTGTAACCTAACCAATTCCCTTCCTGATGATCAAATATTATTGATTTATTAAACCCTTCTATAGCCGTCTTGTAGTCTTCTAAATAATAAGCCGAAATCGCTTTCATATATTTAGTTCCTACATCTACTCCACCTTTTTCAAGTTTATTAAAAATTTTAAAAGATTCATCATATTCTTGGAGTTCGAATTTTATATATCCAATATCTTTTAAAGTACTTAATGAATTATAATCGCTAATTTCTAAAGCTTTAGAGTAATCTAAAAAGGCTTTTGAATATAGTTTTTGATCTTTGTATAATTGACCCCTAAAAGCGTATGCAGACCTATAATTTGAATCAATTTTTATAGCAATAGTTAAATCATTTATAGACTCTTGGATATCATTTTTTATATACTTTTCATAAGCGGACTTATATAAGTCTACTAATACTTTTGGAGCATTATCCCACCTCTCTTTTTGTGAAAATAATGTACTAGAAATAAATATTAACAGGAATAGGATTTTTTTCATTCGATAAATTTAACTTAATATTTCAAAATGAGATTATATACTGTTCTCTGACAATCAATCTTTTAATAAAAGTGATTTTATTTTGATACTTGGTTGTTGATTTTAAAGACTTAGGTCGGATTTTTTTTTAGATTCTATGGGAAGTTTATAAGAAATAAGGAAATAAAAAACCGCAACCTTCTAATTAAAAGATGATTGCGGAATTAATAAGCGGACCGGACGGGACTCGAACCCGCGACCCCCTGCGTGACAGGCAGGTATTCTAACCAACTGAACTACCGGTCCAAATGGATGGCAAATTTAATTTTTTTGTCTGGAGTTACAAGCAATTGAATAGTTTTTTAATATATTTTTTTTCTCTTTAACAAATATTCAAGTAAAATCTGGTCAAAACCAATTTCAATATTGGCATTAATTAAATCTACTTTTTGTTGTTTTAGCAAGTTATGTATCTTGTTTTTTATTAGGTTTCTCTCAGTTATGTACTTTTCTTTAATTTGCTTAGGATGCATTTTAATGGAATCTCCAGTCTCAACATCTACAACATTGTAATATTTATTTTTCAGATTTAATTGATTTTCTAGATTGTTGTGTGAAACATCAAAAACTACAATCTCGTGTAAATGATGTCTTAAATGTTTAATAGAGTTGGCAAAATCTTCTGGATTATCTATAGCCATAAAATCTGAAAAAATAAATACCAATGATCTCTTATGAATTTTTGATGCCAAAGAGTTTATCATTTTAGCAATATTGGTTTTTTTGTTTTTAAAGACTTTCTTTTTTTCTTTCAATATTCTTTCAAGACTTGCAAGTAAAAAACGCTGATGGGTTAATGAGGATTTGGCAGGCGAATAAAAATCTAAATCATCACTAAAAATGGATAATCCAAATGCATCTCTTTGTTTTCTCATTAGAAAAACAAGAGCAGCTGCTGCATCTACAGAGAATGTGAATTTATTGTAAGGCTGATCTACTGGAAACATCATTGAAGAAGATGAATCAATAAGAATTTGACATCTTAAATTAGTTTCTTCCTCATATCTTTTAATAAACAGCTTATCAGTTCTTGCAAATAATTTCCAGTCCAAATGTTTAACAGACTCACCGCTATTGTATAACCTATGCTCAGCAAATTCCACCGAAAAGCCATGAAAGGGACTCTGGTGTAAACCAGTTATAAAACCCTCAACAACTTGTTTTGCCAATAATTCTAATGACCCAAACTTTCTAGCTTTTTTATAATCAATCAC
>TARA_B110000977_G_scaffold38363_1_pt1 | contig 11802 bp, 12 predicted proteins | sample TARA_B110000977 | Tara Oceans TARA_B110000977 (sample SAMEA4397798) | marine metagenome | biome: Polar Biome; feature: [SRF] surface water layer (ENVO:00010504); material: water (ENVO:00002006), including particulate matter (ENVO:01000060) such as... | depth 5 m | reverse complement strand
GACGGTTTGGTTTCCGACGTCGCGCGCACCTATGTCCACCCCCTCGGGCATGCGGAACCGAATCTTACACGCCATCGTCGCCGTCACCGCGTTTTGTGGTCTTGTTCAAGTGCACCGCCCCCGCGTCCGCAAATCCTGAAAGTCGTCAAATTACGCAGAGATGCCACGTCTTTTTTGTGAAACGTAGTTTGTGTGCCCCTCGAACGCACGGTGTTCAGGGCGCTCCACCCTGCGCGACCGCGAGGTTCGGCGCGGGGTCGCGACGAGGCGGCGCTCCGGTGGGCGACGCGTTGTGGCACGGGGCTTTGATACCGTGGGAACAAGCAGGGCGAGGCCTTGTTTCCCACGGGAAACACCAACTACTGATGAAAATTCCCGCAGCGCACTACGAAGAGGGCGCCAACCGGCGGTTCCCTTTAAAAGTCAACTTGCTTTCGAAAAGCGACTACAGATCGTCGCGCAGGTCGCACGTCACGCACCATGGCGGGCCTCATGCAGATGCCTAACGGGCAGATGATCGTACGTCCGTAGCCTCGTGTCCCCCCCGCGCGCGCGTCGCCAAAGCGTGTGTCGTCTTCCCAACTCTTCGCGCATCCGCGCGTCGAGATCTTTTACGTTTCTGTTTCTCATCGCGCGATCTGCCTTCCAATCTGTTCTGACCCTCCCTTCCAACCACAGCAACCCCAAATCGTGCTTCTGCGTGAGGGCACGGACACGAGCCAAGGCAAAGGCCAGCTGATTTCCAACATCAACGCGTGTATGGCCGTGGTGGACTCCATCCGCACCACTCTGGTACGTCGCCCGTGTTGTTGGGCCTCACGACTCGCCGTTCCCAGATCTCCATCCAGGCTGCCGCCCGCCTTTTCGATTTCGTATTTCGCTGACCCCTGGGAACCCTCCGATCGCACAGGGCCCGCGCGGGTTGGACAAGCTCGTGCACGACGACAAAGGCGTGACCACGATTTCCAACGACGGCGCGACTATCATGAAGGTACGGGGAATTTTTCGTGCCGGCGAAGCCCCACCGCAACCGAAGCAAAGCGAACGACGCCTCCGATCGGAAACCGAAAGAACCGCCATTGCAAAAAAGACGACTGCAGAGTAAAAAAGACGCACCATGCGTTTTTGAACTGTTTTTTCCAATTCCATTCGTCGCGGCCACGAGCGTCTTGTCTTCCCGCCACTCACCCTTTCTCTTCCCTCGTGTTCTTGCTTCTTTTCTTTCCTCTTCTCGTTACCCTAAACCCCCAACCCCCAACCCTAAACCCTAAAAAGCTCCTGGACATCGTGCACCCCGCGGCGAAGTCGCTTGTTGACATCGCGCGGTCGCAGGACAGCGAAGTCGGCGACGGCACCACCACGGTTGTTATTCTGGCGGGCGAGTTCTTGAGGGAGTGCAAGCCTTTCGTGGAGGACGGCGTGCACCCGATGAACATCATCAAGAGCTTCCGCGAGGCGGCTCGGTTGGCGATTGACAAGGTCAAGTCACTGGCGGTCTCAATCGAGGGCAAGGACGCGGCGGAGAAGGCTGATTTGTTGAAGAAGTGCGCCATGACCACGCTTTCGTCCAAACTAGTGGGCGGCGAGAAAGAGTTCTTCGCGGATATGTGCGTCAACGCGGTGATGAGCCTTGATCAGGATTTGCTTGACCCGCGGATGATCGGCGTGAAGAAAGTCATGGGCGGCGCGATGCGCGATTCGTTTTTGGTGGACGGCGTCGCGTTTAAAAAGACGTTTTCCTACGCCGGGTGAGTATTTCCCAATCACCACATTCCGCCTCCCTGATTGCCCATACAAGACTGACATTTCTTTTTACAATCTCAGGTTCGAACAACAGCCCAAGTACTTCGACAACCCGAAAGTGCTGTGTCTTAACCTGGAGCTGGAGTTGAAATCGGAGAAAGACAACGCCGAGGTCCGCTTGACGGACCCGGGGGCGTACCAAGAGATCGTCGACGCGGAGTGGAACATCATCTACGACAAACTCGAGAAGTGCGTCGCCTCCGGGGCGCAGATTATTTTGTCGAGGCTCGCGATTGGGGATCTGGGGACGCAGTACTTCGCGGACCGCGGGATTTTCTGCGCCGGGAGGGTCGCGGAGGATGACCTCGTGCGCGTCACGAAAGCAACCGGGGCGAAAGTTCAGACCACCGTGAACGACGTCACCCCCGAGCAGCTCGGGAACTGCGAGGTTTTCGAAGAGAAGCAGGTTGGGAACGAGCGGTTCAACCTTTTCCGTGGGTGCCCCTCGTCGAAAACGTGCACCATGGTGCTACGAGGCGGCGCGGAGCAGTTCATCGAAGAAGCGGCGCGGTCGCTGAACGACGCGATTGAGATTGTTAGGCGGGCGGTGAAGAACGCGGCTATTGTTCCGGGCGGCGGGGCTATTGACATGGAGCTGTCGCGGCACCTACGAGAGCACGCCAGGGGCATCGAAGGCAAAGGCCAGCTGTTCATCAACGCCTTCGCCAAGGCGCTTGAAATAATCCCGCGGCAGCTTTGCGACAACTCCGGGTTCGACGCGACTGACGTGTTGAACAAACTCCGGCAGAAGCACGCGTCTGGTGACCCAGGCGCCGCGAACTTCGGCTTGGACGTAAACACGGGGGGCATCATCGACACGTACGAAGGTACGTATTGCGCGTTTCACCGAATCCCGGCCTCCCTGTTTTATCTCTCAGCTGGTGACTGTTTGTCCATACATCACCCAACACGCGACTGACACTTTCTTTTACCCATCGTAAGCGTTCATTTGGGAACCGTCGCTTGTGAAGATCAACGCAATCGGCGCGGCGTGCGAAGCGACGTGTTTGGTGCTTTCCATCGACGAAACCGTCCGGAACCCGCGGTCCGAAGGCGCGGATGGGCAACCCATTCATGCCCCCGGGCGAGGAGGGCGTGGTGGCAGGGGCGGCCGAGGAGGACGAGGAAGAGGCATGCGCCGCTAATTGGTGAGAGGTGTTGGTGAGGGTGTGAAGCGAGAGAATTGCGGTGGGCCGCGTTTGAAAAAGCGACGGCGCCTGAAAAAAGAAAGGCAGAGTAGTGGGATCCGCCGACGAAGCCGAAGATGGGGACCCGAAGCAACTCCTGAAGACCTTTCAAGACGACGTGCCCGACAAATTCAACGACCCGAGTGTGAACGCTTCAAATACTCGTTGAATTTGTTTGTTACAGCGTCGCAAAATGTTTTTCTGAAGTTGCTTCTGGACCCCCCTTCGCCTTCGCCGACCCTTAGTTTGGAAACAAACCTTTTTCTAAAGTATGATACGTTTTCGTATTCCAAACGCACACCGATGTCCTAATACTACCGTTATGTTTACCTATCCTGGTCCTGACCCGCGGACGGCCAACCGTCGTCCGCCGATCGGCCTCCGGATTCCGCGATCTCTTCGCTGATCACAGTTGAGGAGTCACCGCTCAAGCCGCTCCACACGCCGTCGGGCGATGAACTTGTTCGCGACCCTTTCCGCGTTGCAGTTCCACACGCCTTTCGTTTCTCAAACCCTCCCGGGTGAAAATCGTCCACCCTTATGCCCCGGGTCGCGAGCGAAGAGGCGTGCGCGAGCAAAATCGAAACGGGCTCGAACAGACCAGCTGGCGACAACGGAGGCGTGGCCGTGTACGGGCCGTTTCTTTCGAAAAAGTCGTCGCGCGACGGAACCGAAGTGCCGATGATTGGTACGGAAGAAACATCACCCTCCAGCAAGCGCTGGAACACTTTTGTGGCGCATCGCGTACGTGCTTCTTCGTCATCGCGTAACCACCCAGACGTTTTCGCAAAAGGCGTCGCCGCGAATGCCGCGGTGATCGCGGCGAGGGCCGCTTGTTTCGGGTTCGTGACGACGCCACGGAGTCGTTCCAAAAGCTTTTTCGAATTTTTATGACAGCAAAGCTGGTCAACAAAAACCTGGTGCGCCACGCTCAATCCAGCCCTTTGACACGCCGTGACGTGTGCAAACGTTTGTTCCTCGAAAGTCGCGACGAATGTATTCATCGGGGTTTTGCAATTCTCGAAACCGTGCCTTCGCGTGGCGAGCTTGGGCAGCGCCGTCGCGTCTTTCGGGTCAAGCGCGGGACACGCTCCGTGCGAGATACCCGAGGTGAGCGTGGCGTCCAAAATCTCCAACCAGTTCGCGGACACAGGTCTTGTGGAAAAGTCACGACGTGTCTCCGGAGCCAACGTGGCCTTTGCGAAGCGTTCCATTATTCCAACACCCCAGTCGATTACTTTTTCGAAAGTCTCGTTTCGCGCGTCGCTTTTTTTGACGCTGCAAACGGCACGCGCGCACATTCCAACCCTCGGCGTGGTCAGGATATGCCACGCCTCGGCGTACGGATCGAGGTACCCCTCCTGTCGCGCCAAATTGATGCCGAGTCGCGCACCAACCGTGACCCGTTCGCGAGGCGGAAGGGTTGTGAGAAACGCAAAGGGACGCCACAAGCCGCGTTCGTGCGCCGCTTGCTTGAACCTCGAGTCGCGCGCTAGCGTCATGAGCGGATGTAACGACGCGACATCCGCGGCGGAACGTCGTGTCACGAACGCTTCCCAAGTCGCATCCGCTTCTTCCGCAGTGGGAATCACGGAAACGACGTCGCAACGCACGCACGTGCTGCTATGGAAGGACACCGCGCGCATCACCCCTGGGCACGTCGCGCACTGGGCGGTACCTCCGCCGCACACCGAACACTCGCACGTTTCGCTCTGGGCCGCGCTTTTCAGTCGCCGCACTAAATGGCCGCACCGTTCACCGCACCACGAGCACCACCCGGTTTTCCGAGCCGACTCATTGTTCGCCACGACGCTTTTCCAGTCAAACACCAAACCGAGACACGCGGCGCAGGTTTCGTCGGCCGCTTTGGCGAAGGACGAACACGCGGCGCGTCCGCATCGCTTGGTCGGACGAGCGCATCCGAAACACACAAACGAGGGTTTCGCTGAATCGTTTCTCCATCTCATAAGGAAGTGTCTTTTGTTGTCGAGACACCAGGAACACCGTCCTTTTGGCTCGGTGATGTCACGCACTTCAGCGGCGTACGAATGGTTTCCGTCGTTTCTCCACTGTTTGAGGAAATGTCTTTTGTTGTCGAGGCACCAGGAACACCTTCCTTTCGGCTCCATCAGCTCACGCACTTCAGCGGCGTACCGGGCGTCAAGTGACGACGCGCCGGGCGTCGCGTCGGGCCACCGCGGAAACGCCGAGGCGTGCACTACACAGAATTCGTCATCGACTCCGTCCGGATGGCCTCTGGCGAACGCCTCACATCCCGTCTTGCGGCACGGCAACGTCCTCCGCGCGCACCCGCCGCACCTGTGCACAGCGCGTGCGAGCCAGAACCCCGCCTGCGTGACTCTGGTGTGCGCGGTCGGGCACAAGCACCAGCTGCACCGGTCGATTTTAACATCATTCGGTGCGGTGTCGCTTACCGAAGATCCTTGTGAGGTACCATACAACACGCTCATCACAGCGGTGCTTTTGGTGGTGCCGAGTAATGCGAACTCATGAGTGACGTGCCCGTGAAATCGAAACCGTCGGCATGTCCCGGCGCCGCGTGTTGTGACGCGCCTCAGCGGAGGTTCGGCTAGGAGGACGCGGATGTTTCAAATGCAATGTCGTTGCTTTTGCAGAAATACGTACTTCTCAACCTGTGCAAAAGCGCGCCACACCCACTCGCGCGATGTGGACAACGTGCGCCTCGAGCGCGGTGCTCGCGCACGGCGGGTTTGCGATGCGGGCGCGCGTTTCCCGACGACGACGGCCGTGTTCCGAAACCACGCGCCCGGTGCCGGTTGCCGTAAAGCGCGTCGCCAGTTCCTTCCGGGGCTGGCGGTTAAACCGGGCCGTCGCGGAGGGCGGCGTGGTCGATGCCGGTGTGGTTGACGACGACGAGATACCCACCACTAGTGATGTCGTGAGCTGGCGCGTCCGGAATGCGGACGAACAGGACGTCGACGCAGTCGTACGGCTCGCCTCGGATTCGGGCGTGGACTGGACCGCCGGGCAGATATCGGAAGAGGTGCGGAAGGGAAACACGATGGTTGCGGTTCCCATGGAAAAAGAAAAGGGCGAGTCATCATCCCAAATCGCGGGATTCGTGGTGGCGTGGGCGGTGGGCGGCGTGGAGGTTCAGATCCTGGAGGTCGCGACACGGCCGGAGACTCGACGCCAGGGCGTCGCGTCACAGCTGATACAGAAAGTCCTGGATACGAACCCGCGACTTGACGCGTTTCTGGAGTGCCGTTTGTCCAACGAGCCGGCGCTACGTCTGTACACGAAAAAGTTTGGGTTTCAAAACACTGGAACGCGGAAAAAGTATTACGCAAACGGCGAAGACGCCGCGCTTTTAACTCGATCGCCTCCCACGGTCAGCGCGCGGGAGCTGACCCGCTTGCTAGCCGGCCTGTCCCCCGAAGACGCGCGGCTACCGCCATCGAAAACCCCGGAAGAAAAGCAAAGAGGCACGGTGATGCACGCGCAGGACTACCCGCGGAAACGACCTGCGTTTGTGCGGAACAAGCCGGCTCCGAACGACACGTCGACCGACTCGACCGGGCGGACGACGCTGGGCGGGTTCAAAATGCGGAACCGGGTGAGGAAATAACAACCACCAGTTGTTCATGTGGACCTCAAGATACATTGGGCTTACCTGGTATTTACGTGCGCGTTGTTAACTTATTATTAGCGATAGAGCGTTTGACTCGCATAACTAGTCTACTCGTACCGTCTTTCACAGCTCTTCCCGGTTTCCGTCGTCGCGTGTTTCCGTACCCACCAGTTTCGGACATATCCTGGCTAGCCTGACACACAGGAAGTCGCGCATTTTTCCTGGGCCGTTGGCGAACACGTGGTCCCCCACGGTATCGGCGTGCGTTTTGACTAAGGTGTCGCAATGGCCGGGCAAAACGTACGCGTCGCGGTCCGAACCGTCCAGCGTTTTGTCGTTTGCGAACGATTCGCAAAAACCACCAAGCACTGTTTCGATCCTCAGCTCGCTCCGGCCGCCGTGCATCAGCCCCCTGCGTCGCGCGCCTCGCCGCGCCAGCTCCTGCTCGGTCAACCCCTCAACGTCGACGTCATGCCCCTCCAGGGCGTACAAAGCGTTTGTAAGCTCGCGCGCGATTATTTCACAAGACAAACAATTCGGCGCGTTCGCGGGAACCGGGGTTGGGTCTCTGTCGGGTTGCGTCGTTGTGGTGCGGCTGTCGGAGTCCCAAATCCCGCCCGCGGACGCGGAAGGGGCGTGTGTGAGACACACGCATGCGGCGAACACGAAAACGAACACGCGCCGCGGAGACATCGTGTGCGGTGCGTTGTGACGAGAGAATTGCGAATGGGAAGAAACAATGAATTCCTGTTGCCGGTGCCCATAAATTTACGTAATCATGGTATGTCGACTGGTAGAGGCCCTTTCTTGTCGTCGGCGAGCACCCTGCGCATCCTCAAACCTACGAAACAACCCTAAACCCTAACCCTGGTATTGTAAAAGTACCAGACTACCTCCCCACCAACACCGCTTTCTCCACGCTCCGGAAGTACCCTCCGCTCGCGACGTCGAACTCGTCCGCGCGCGCGAGGTGGATTTCGGCGATTTCGAGTTCGCCGAAAGTTGTATCGGACGAGAAACTCGCGGCGCCGCTTCTGGACGATCCTTCCTTGTTTCCTTCCTTTTCCGTGGCCAGCTCCACGCGTAGGACAAATGGCCTGTCATCGCCGGGCAGCAGTAAACCGGCGTCGCGAAACTCTTTTCGGAACGCTTCGCAGACGCTTAGCAGGCGAAGGCGGTTCTTCTTTTCGTGGTCATCCGAATCGAAAACGTTGATGACCATTTTTTTGCCGTCCACCGATACCCCGGCGACGGTCGCCTTTAGTATTAACTCCGTGGTGTCGTTTTCGTCGTGCTGTTGTCGTGCCATTTCCGTAACCTCATATCTTGCTCTCATCAAAGCCGCCTTCGCCGCGGCTCGAGACTCGTCGCTGCACAGCTTCAAGTCGCACAGCGCGAGGCGCAGACGCCCGGGTTCGTTCCAGTGGAACTGTTTTCCGTTTCCATCGGACGAAGATATTAGGTACGCCTGTCGAAACGCCCTTGCGGCGTCCACCACGTGGTCCTGATTAAACGGAATTCCCACGAAGTGCGTGTACGAAGTGGTTGGAGACGCAAGGGCGTCGTGTATCAGTGACAACACGACCGCGTGCGCGGCGGATGCGCCTTCCACCGACCCCGCGACGACGTTTAACTCGCCTCGGTTGGCAACCGGGTCTCGGCATTCGGTTCGTGCTTCCCCGGGAAGCACCACCCTACCGCCCGTGTCCCTGAGCAAAGCACCTCGTGCCTCGCCTGCCAGCGCCCTCTTGGCGAGGTCCGCGTCCACGGAAACGCGTACAGACCACTCACCACCTTCTGTGCGTGTGAAACCGTCAGCGCCGTGGGGTTCGTTTGGTGTGTCTCGCGAAGCGCCGTTCGGTTTGGGAACAGGATGGTCGATGTTCGCAGCAGGAAGATGGCTGGTCGACACTGATGACGCCTGCGCGACTTCGCCGTGGGACTCGTCGCGTTGCACGTTCCGTGTCCCCACCGCGGTTCCCCCGACGTCGCTCTGCACGCGATATCGCCGCCCGTCCACGACCACGATGTGGGGGTGAAGCACGTCCATGCGCGACGCGCGCGCGTCTCTGGCGCCAAGAAACAAAAGTGCGTGCGGCAGATCCTGCTTTCGTCCGACACGTGTCGTTCGCGAGCGGGAAACGAAACCGGCTGGCACTTGCAGACGCCGCAGGGTCCGCGCGTGCCCCGCCCTACCCCACGATGACCGTCCGGCGGGCGGCCGCGTGCTTGCTCGCGCGCGCGAGTACCTCCGCGTCCGCGTCCACGTCATGCACTGTGATTCCACTCCACTCGGGTGCCGCGTTTCGAAACGCGGTGGGTGCCGCGTCGCGAATCGCGGGTGCCGGCCGAGGAGAACGCGAACGCGTCGTCGCGAGTGCTTCACGCTTCTTCACGAAAACGGTCCACGACGGTGTGGGGGTTCGTTCTCGTGTTCCCTCCGCGCTCGACACAGCAAGGGCGTTCGCCAGCACGTCACGCCCCAACTGTTTCCGCGCGTCGGGGGGGACCTCACGGAGCGCCGCGACCGCGAACGCGTCTCCACCTCTTGCTAAAACCGTCGCGCCCGTTTCTTCGGACGATTTGAAAAAAATCTTCCTCTTCAACGGCGTGCCGTTCATCGCGTTCGGGTTTGTGGATAACACGGTTTTGATATACGCCGGCGAAGCCATTGATGCAAGCGTGGGGGTGACGTTTGGCATTTCAAGCTTAGCCGCGGCAGCGATGGGGCAGATCTTCAGCGACACTTCGGGCGTGCTTTTCGGCAGCTCGATCGAAAACGCGGCGTTGCGGTTGGGGTTTCGGTTACCCCGTTTGCTACCGGAACAGCTGATTCTGCAATCCGTCACCCTCGCGAGCACGAGCGGCAAGGTTTTGGGGGTCATCACCGGCTGCTGCTTAGGGCTGGTGAACCTGTTTTTCGTGGACACGCTTTCGGTGGAGAAAAAGAAAGAAGAGAAGGAGTTCACGGCGATTTTCAAAAACATCATGCACCGCGGCCACGAAGGTTAGTATTTCCCATTTACCACATTCCGCAGGCTGAATGCCTAGGGTAACTAAGAGTACATGTTTACCCTAGAATGCCCATACGCGACTGACACTTTCGGCTTTTATCTCTCAGTCGCGGAGTGCGCTGCGGCGGCGCTTTGGATCGTGGACCACGACACGAAGACGCTGTGGACGCGAGCCGCGCACGGGAACAAAAAAAGCGACCTTCTCGTGCGAAGGGGGTTCGGCGTCGGGATCGTGGGCGCGGTGGCGGAAACCGGAGTGCTATCAAACGTGTGCGAGGTACGTTCCATTTCCAGTCACCACGTTCCGCCTCCCTGTTTGCTGCTCTGTATGGAGTACAGTCGGAAAGTACAGACCCCACTCCGTCGGACCCCTTTCCAATCCCTCATACGTTACGGGAGACTGACCCTTTCGGGTTTTATCGTGCCAGGCGTATTCGCACCCGCGGTTCGACAAAAGCGTGGACAAGGACGGCATCACGGGTTTCAAATCCAAATCCCTGCTCACCGCGCCTGTTTTCGACGCCGACGGCGTGGTCGTGGCGGTGGTGCAGCTGGTGAACAAAATCCCGAAACACGAACGGGACGCGCGACGCGTAACAACCGTGAGTTCGTCAAACGTCACCCCCGCCCCCAGTACTTGGCGCAGGGATACCCAGGCTGAGGTAAATAAAAAGGCTGAGTTGAATAAAAAAACTGTCCGAGTCCCTGTGAATGACTCGGGAGTAACTCAAGACGGCGGAATTACCACCGACCTTGACGACGACTCGTCGTCCCGGTGGGACGACGGGTGGGTCCCCGTGGGGGTGACGAAGAAAATCATGAGCACGATTCGCAAAACCCACCGAAGCGAGTGGTGGCGCCGCGCGTTTGGATCGCGAAAGGTGGGCTTCGACGGGACCGACGAGAAGCTGATTCGGCTGATGTGCCACCACGTTTCTGTCAGCCTGGCCGCGATGGAGCACAAGCTGCCGACGGAATGAGTAATACGGGTGGGGGGCGGCTGTAGTTGGAGGCGAAAACAAGACGGTACCCGGTATCCGTATTTCGTCGGTCTGTCTGTCATTTCAGTTTTCCTTTTCCGACACGAAAGAGTTTGATTGCACACAAACACATAACCCTCCTGTCTCTTCAAACTCATTCGCGCTCGCGCCGCTGTGTCCGCGATGGTCGCCACCGTTTCCGGGGACCCGGGGCCACCCGACACGCGCGCCGCCTTTTCCCCCAGCGAGCTCGGCACCGTCAACGGAAAGCTCCACCGCTTCGCGGTGGACCAGCACGAGTTGTTGTCGTGCTTTGCGGCGTGCAAATTCGCCAAGAACGGGAAAGGCGCTTTGTGTGTGTTCACCAACTGCGGACTGGACGAGTTGCTTGTTGAGGAGGACGAGCCCGGTTTCACGGACGCGCGCGCGTTGCGGCGGCAAATGCTGTTGGTATGGGGAGGCTTTACGGACAAAGCGTCGGGGGACTGTACGTTGGCCAAACTGCTAGAAAAGGTTTCCCCCGATTTGCAAAAAAACGTCGAGAAATCAATCGACGCGTCGTGCACGCGAGAAACCTTCCCCCTCGTTGTGCTGGCCGGGATTCAATTCGCCACGCTTGACGTACTAGAAGGTCTACGTGTGCCACTCAACAAAATGCTAGGCAAGGAAGGGCACTGCGTGATGTCGGTTAAATACGGCGAGTTCAGGGAGGCGCTGAAATGCGGATTGGGACACGCGTTCGAAGAAGCGTGCGTGGTGGAGCTGGACGACGACGAGGTTTGAGGCTTTTAATACCTTCTTTTTAATACCCTCTTTAACTTCTTCGTCCCTAACAGCTCCTACGCTTTGTGTTCCACCCCCCGCAGCGCGTCCACCAGGCTCAAATCGGTCTCCACCGCCCTTTGAAAGATGGATTGAATCACGCCGACGTGCGCTTTGTTCAGATCCCGGGCGATCCAGTCCCCGCCCTCAGTCGAGGTGTTGCCTCCTTGGTCAACCACGGTGTGCAGGTACACGTCTTCGTTGCGTTCCGCGATGAGACGCGCGCGCGCGATGTTCCAGGACACGGCGTACCTGCGTCGCGAAAGAAAATGGTCAGTCTGGAGAACTATTCTTGTAAACTGTATGCGTAAACAGGCGGGCGTAATCGGGCCGAAGAGTGCGTATGTGATTTGCATGTAGTAAACAGTATCAGTCAAAGAGGG
>TARA_B110000977_G_scaffold87761_1_pt1 | contig 11804 bp, 11 predicted proteins | sample TARA_B110000977 | Tara Oceans TARA_B110000977 (sample SAMEA4397798) | marine metagenome | biome: Polar Biome; feature: [SRF] surface water layer (ENVO:00010504); material: water (ENVO:00002006), including particulate matter (ENVO:01000060) such as... | depth 5 m | reverse complement strand
GGGAGACTGTGGCGTCGCACGAACCAGGACCCGGAGGAAAGCTTGATCCTATACCCGTCACGAACAGCCAATCCGCTTGGTTCGACCCTACCCAAACACGAACACGTTTAAGACCCACAGACACCACTGGAGCTCACGAGCACTTTCATTACACAGCCGGGCCCCAGACGGTTGTCGTGCGGTTGCTCCTTGTCAACGACAAGTCGCGAATATTTCACGACTGGCGTGTCCATGAGCTCCGCCGACGTCATCGCGATGGAGGTGCATACCGCGCACTTGATGCACATGATTGCGTGGGTGTATCGCTCCATCTCGGACGAAGTGGTGTTTTGCGTGGTGCTCGTGGGTTAGGTGCATTTTTGCGACGGCGATCCTTACACGTTGAGCGACGTCCAGGTCTACGAGTTTGACGGCGCGCTGGATTGGAAAATGAACGAGCTCTCGGATACGAACTTGAGATTGATACAAACCTATGAGCTCGATTCGAATTTCAATGCGTGGAGAGAGGACAACAGGGTAACCCTACCTCCGCACGAAATCTTACACCTGTTGTTTCACAATAACGCCGTGGGCGCTGAAGGTGACATGCCGGATGGTTGGGCGGGATACCCAGGCCAGTGCAACGGAATCGGCTTCGACATCATGGGACGCGGCGACGTGCGCGCCGAAAGTGGCGGGTGCTACATGTCGTGCGGCTGTGGACGACACGTGCGACATCGCGGAGGTATGCAACGGTGTCAGCACGACTTGTCCTGCGGACGCAGGAGCCGCGCTCGGGCTGCCGTGCGCGGATTCAAACGGCGACCGCTGTGCGTGCTGGGGTCTGCCGTTCGCGTGTTCCAACCGCAACTTCTCTTGTGCCAGGTATGGCACTTGGAAGGGCTGGTAATCACGCGGCGGCGCCGTCCGCGCAGTGGACGGGTGCCCAGATTGGACGTGGAATCTGGAAAACTTTCCGTGCAACCCGATAGCGTCGTCGTTTACCGCGGCGCACTGCGACGGATCCGGTGAAGAAAAGTTGGTATGCGCCACGAGCACGAACTGCAGTGGGTGGATGTTACATCACGAAAACGCAGGCGTGCAGAGAGGTTTCCCGTGCGGCGAAATCGGTGACGATGGAATCTACGAACATGTGTGCGGAACTGGAAGGTATACATACTTAGCGGAAGGGTACCGGGATGGATACAATTGCGACGACTCGCTGGCAAACGGATACGGTTCGAAATGCGTGCCGACGTCGTAGTTGATTGAATTAGTGACGCCGTCACCGTTGCCGCCGCCGTTGCCTCCTCCGGCGCCGCAATCGACGACAACCCTTTTCCTTGATGTGACAGGCCTCGCAGCTACATATTTAGAAGAGATACGAGAGTACTTGCATAGGTTCAGCGGCTCCGTGGCGCACACGCTTCCAGCTCCGTACGGAGATCGCTTCAATACTCATGGAAGCGAGGGATACAAAGCCTTTCAGTGGACGCGCGTATGACGATTCCGGGCTTTGGTGACGTCAATGATGTCGACGACGACGTTTTCGCACAAGCTGTCGCCGCCGACCTCGGCGTCGGTGTCGACACCGTCGCCGTGGTGAGCAAAGCCGTCTCATCTCGGCGTCAGTTTCGTTCGTCTCTCTGACGAAGCCTGTTGAAGGTGGGGGGCGTTACCGTCGACTACCGTTTGTCAAACTACGCGGGATACAACCCAAACGACGTCGATTGGTACTTTATCTGGGAAAATCGCCGGATTTTATCCGCACAGAATCGAAGCGTAACCACAGCCACGTTAGCGACGATGTCCGCTGTTTTCAGCTTCACCCCCGACGTATCCAACCCTCCCGCGTTTCCCTTGTCCGCGACGCTCGAGATGTTCATCATCGCCGGCGATCCAGCAGCCGCCGATGCGATCAACGCCACGGCGTCTGACACGACCTACGTCGCGACGGTCAACGCGAAACTCATGGAATGGTGGCCTGACACGAACGGAACGGTGACGTACATACGCATGACGAGGGAGGTGTATCACCCGCCAGGGGAGGATAATGTTTTTCCCACGGCGATCGTCGTGGGCGTCGTCGGCGTCGGGCTGGTGTTTGTTGCAGTCGCGGTTTTCATGGCAGTCGCACGTCGCCAATCGAAAACGAAAGTCTCGCCGTCCACGGCATCGAAACTGACGGGGAAGAAATTAACCACGGTGACGGCGGAGACGGGAGAGGTGCGGAGAAGATCAGTGTGAAGAAATCGCAGGTCGCGCCGGTGAAGGGATAGTTTGTATTTATTACCATCGTCACCTCGTCACCGCCGCGCTTTCACTTCAAATATTTTCTTTCCTTGTTTTCTTCGGGCAGGGATTTCCCAGAAAAGTCATGGAATCGGTCAGTGTGTGGCGCGCGCGGCGGGGATGGCGTCGGAGGTGGAGATCCCCGACGCCACGGCGATCACACCGTGGCTGTATGTCGGTGCACAGGAGTCCGTCGCGCTGGAGCGCCGTGATCTTCTCGTGGAGAAAGGCGTGACGCACGTGGTTTCCGTGCAAAAAGTGGTTGGCGCACCGTGGCTTGTCGGGAAAGCCGGCAATCACCCCCCGCCGTTCCAGCACCTGCATGTCAAGATAGAGGACACGCTTACTGCGAACATCTCTTCTCACTTCTCTGAGATCGATGCATTCTTGACAAACGCGAAAACCACAAACGGAAAAACCATCGTACACTGCGCGTTCGGTGTCTCACGAAGCGTGACCGTGGCGTGCGCCCATCTGATGCTTTCGTGTGAGAAAAGTTTAGGGGAAGCGTTGGAAGTAATCGTATCTAAACGCCCACACGCGAACCCGAACAAATCGTTCCTCGCCGCGCTGGTGCAGCTGGAGATTGAGCTACTGAGCAAAAGTAGCAATACGGACAAAGCTCCCAGTGATTTGCGTAACTTCCCTTCGTTACCCAAACACTGGGCGTTCATCGAGTGGCCGTGCCCGCTGCGGCCGCAAACCACTAAATTTATAAGTTGCCACGGCCGATTGATGAAAGTAAAACGCGTTTCCGAACGCCCAAAGCTGTTCGTCGTGAGTAACTTCTTGACGGCGGTGGAAACAGAGGCGATTGTTGAAACCGCGGCACCTGAGTTGCACCCGTCATTAGTGGTGAAGCACGACGTTGTGGGAAAACTGGCGGGGATTTTCGTGGCGAAGTCCGATAGGAATAAGGACGATGGAGCCGAAGATGATGACAACACGAATAGTAAAACAAAATCCACAGGAGAAGTTTCTTCGGGAAGAACGTCTTGGAACTGCCGCGTTTCCGCGACGCACCCGGTCGTTCGAGGTGCGATTCGACGCGCATCGTTTCTATCCAAAGTCGCCCCTTCGCATGCGGAACCAGCGCAAGTAGTGCGGTATCTCCCGGGCCAGCGGTACAACAAGCACCACGATTACTTCGACCCCTCCGCGGACAGTTTTCTTGAAAAGACGAAAATCGGAGGCCAGCGGTTGACCACGACTTTGGTTTATTTGAAGGAACCCGAGACCGGCGGCCGGACGTACTTTCCGAAAATACCCAAAGGGTTCGACCCCAAAGTAGGCGACGCGCTTTTGTGGTGGAACGTAACGGACTCGGGGAAGGAAGACCCGATGACGTTGCACGCGGGGGAGCCGGTCGTTGTGGGCGAGAAGTGGGCGCTCAACCTGTGGCTGCGCGAAAAGCCGAACCGAAAAAGTGAAACCGAAACCGAAAACGAAAGTTCATCAGTTGAAAAGAAATAAAACGACTTCCCGAAACTCGTGCCTCGCCACGTCTTCACACGTCTTCACACCGCGGCGATGTCCTACATCTGGGAGAAGAGTTCCACGTGGCGCTCTATCGTGCGCGGCACTCGGGGAAACCCTTTAGCGATGTCCCTGTTCACCGCAGTCACGATGTTCGCCGTGCCAATCGGGTTAGGGACGTTAGTGATGAACAGAACGAACCCGGGGATGGACGATGCGAAGGTCGCAAAGCTGCGAGCGGAGGCAGGGCTGGATACGAAGATCATGGTACGTTGAATGAACATACTGGCTGTGGATGATGCTCATGTACCCTGAAAAGTGATGACAAACCCTGCACCCTCGAGCACCCTATATCGAGCACTTCACAGAAACCCTCGACCCTTGCTGACGTCACTCATCCATTGACATCTTGTGTGTTTTTTTCTTTTTCTCAAATTGCAGCAAGACGTGAACAAACGGCGCCTGGGGATTTTGCTTGATGAGGTGCAGAGGGGGGATAAGAAGGATGACCAAACGCGATGGAAAGCCGCGCTTGACGGTCGGACCTCAGGGACCACCTCGGGGTCCTCGAAAGGGGTACGGATGTAGTGTAGAATTTGTTGTAATGATTAGCGCGCGGAGTAAAATAAACTAATAAACTGAATTGAAAGAGTTCTTCACCCTTCTCTTCCTAGATCTAGAACGAGGTTTTGGCCCCCCTACCGCCCAGCAACTGCGCTTTGGCTTCGTTGATTTTGGTGGCGATGTAGTCGCTTCCCCCCGCATCTGGATGATTGGCGATCATCACCTTCCTGTGCGCCGCCATCACCTTGTCCTTCGCCGCGCTTTCTCGGACACCCAAAATCAGCGCAGCCTCTCGTCTCGTCATCTCGGGCTCGAAGCCCCCTTCGTAAAACCGACGCATGCGCGGCGGCGCCGTTTTCCACGCCTCGAACGCGACGATGGCCATGCGACCGGTCATGGCGACCGCCGCGACGCCCAAGCCGGCGACGATAGGGGTCGTCATGGTGTGCTCGCACCGACCCTAATGGCGAATTGCATAAACAATTTTGCCAAAAATTGCAGTGCCGCGAAACAAGTCGGCGGTTCGTTTAGGGCAAGGCAAGCAAGTGGGCAACGGCACGCACACCTCCACGCGCCGCTCGCGTGCGCCTGCAATTCGAGACCGCGCGAGACGTGAGGATTTGCACGAAGCGTCGGAGGCAAGTCTCGGCAGATCAGCATTGAGAGGAGGGAACGATCGGCGATTGGATCGAGCCGTGTTCCTTCGATCCGGGATGCCGCCCAAAAAGAAGCCCGCCGCTTCCAAGGCGGTGGACCCTGAAAAGCTCACGGTTCCGAAACTCAAAGCAGAGCTCAAGAAACTGGGCCTCGAGCAAGATGGTTTAAAAGCCGTGCTGGTGGCTCGGCTGAAGGAAGCGCTTGGTGGGGGCGGTGAAGCCCCAGGTGATGAACCAGAACCCGAGGCTCCCGCCGAACCCGCGACAAAATCCAAGTTCCCAGCGAAGACCGCGAAGTCCCCTCCCGCGAAGCCTGTCGCGAGGGGCAAGAGAGGCGCCGCGGCGATCGAGCCCGAACCAGCGCCAACGCCCATGGAGACGGACGAACCGCCGGTGGAAAGCCCGAAGGCCAAATCAGCAAAGGGCAAAGCGGCGAAGGAAACCAAAGCAGACGAGAAAAAGCCGGATCCGCCGTCCCCCACAAAAGCCCCCCCCACCAAAAAAGCCAGAAAAGCAGAGGTAGCGGCTTTAGAGCCGAAGAAGGCGGCTGCTACTATTGCACCTGTCCCCACACCTATGGACAAAACTAAACCCAAAACCTCTGGGTTAACGTTAGCGACGATTGAGTCTGATTCCATTACGAAAATCGCGGCGAAGCACTGGAGCGGCAAAATGAACTCTAAATTTGACGAATCCGTTGTTCAAAAGATTTACACAGACGAACTGGGCGGCGGCACCCAAACCCAGAACTTACAGCGAACGCAAATTCTAGAGATTAGCCAGTACCTGGAGAAATATCTGTGGGTGCACTTCGAAGTGGAGACGAGTTCGAAAACGCACGTCATGTCGATTGTCGCGATGGTGAACGAAAAGTTTCGGCAATCAGTCGACGCGTGGGTTGGGTTCTTTTGCGAGGAGGGTGAGGGTCAAACAGAGAAGTTCAAAGGGTTCTTTACACGGGTGATGACACTTTACAGCGATGAAACCTCCCTATCAACTGTGGAAAAAACTTCGCGCGTTCTTTTCCTGACGAACGCGTTCGCGAGTCTTGAAAACGAAAATGTTCGCGGCTGTGTTTTGCCATTAGTTTCGCTTCCCCTGTGGTGCGGGTTGTCCGCCGGACGGTTACAAATGGAGCTGTCCAGGAACAGTAACCTGGAAAAGCACTGGCGCCACTTACAGAAGAAACAAGGCAAGGCGGCTAAGAAGGCGTTGGAGGCTGGGAAGCCGGCTCCTATTGCTTTGGCCGAAACTGTGGAAGCCACTTGGTTGACTAACCTGGTGCGTGACTTTTTGCAAACTTGTGAGAACGCGGTCGATTCAAACGGGAAAGTCGATTCAAACGCCGTTCGTAACTGTGAGCGGTTTTTAGAGCTGCTAATCGACGTCTTGAGCCAATTACCCACCAGGCGGTTCGTTAAAACTGTGCTGGATGAAACCCAAGTCCTGGTAAAGGCGAAGATGATGCCGCTGTTCACGCATTCTAGCGGAAAATTATTCTCCCAATTGACTGATTTATTTTCCTTTTACCTTTCGTTCGAGATCGACGACCACACCGGCGTGGCTTTAAGTGATGAGGAGTTTGAAAGCAAACACTACGACCGGTTGTTGGTGTTACAGCGGCTTTGTTTCAAGCACATCGCGAAGTTGAAACAACTTGCCTTGCTACACTGTGGGGCGATTGAGAAAAGAGACGTGCTCGAAACGCATTTACAGAAATTGAACGAACTGGAGCTGAAAAAGTTAGCCGTCGAGCAGCTGAGGTTGGTGAACGAGAAGGACCCGTGGCTGGATAACTCGGAAAAGTCCCAAAAGTTCCTCACCGAGGTGATGGTGAGGCACTTCGAAAAGCGGATTTCGCAAAAGAAACAAGTAAACGCTATGCCTCTTTACCCGAACGAAGACGTGTTGTGGGACGAAAACGTCGTGCCGAGCGTGCGGTACAACGGAGACAAGTGCTTAGCCCTTCCAAAACTTAACCTGCAGTTCCTAACCTTGCACGATTACTTGTTGCGAAACTTCAATCTTTTTCGGTTAGAAGCGACGTATGAGATTCGTGAGGATATTGCGGATGTGCTGAAGCGGATGCAGCCGAGAAGAAATGCGAATATCAACACCACGTCCTTCTCCGGTTGGTCTCGCATGGCCATCCCTATCGCTCAAAACACCCTGCAAATCACGCAGGTCAAGCAACCGCGCGTCGGGGAAACCAAGCCGAGTTCGGTGAGGTGCGAAGTCCGCGTGAACCTTTCAACGCTGAAAGGCACCGCGCGCACCGAGTGGGATGAGGTGAAGCAGCACGACGTGGTGTTCCTGTTGCGCTGTGAAGGCGGGGAAGGGTCGAGTGATTCCAACAGTATCAACGTCGCGGAACGGTTCGGGTTGCGCAGAGTGCGAGGCGCCGAGGTCGTGGAGGTGCGGGACAGCGAGGGCAACAGGTACAACGACTTTTCAGGAGGCAACTTTGGAGGTAACAACGCTCCTACCGATGGGCCTGCTGGGTACGAGCGCACGTTCGTGTTGCAGTTAGATGCGGCGCAGTACCAGCTGGATGTTGACAGAGGCAATGACGCGCTGTACCCAAATCTGAACGTCCTAATGCGCCGCAGACCGAAGGAGAACAACTTCAAGTCGATTTTAGAATGTATCAGAGATTTGATGAACGCGGACAACGTCATACCAGAGTGGCTGCACGATGTGTTTCTTGGGTATGGCGACCCCGCCGCGGCACAAGGAGTGAACCTGCCCCGGGAGGAACAAACCATGCCCACCTCCATTGACTTCAAGGACACTTTCCTCGACTCCGAACACTTGGTGGAGGCGTTTCCTTGCTGCGACGTGAAGTGGACGTCAGTGAAATCCTCGGGCGAGAAACCCGTGCCCCCGTTCAGGGTGACGTTCCCTGATACAAACGATGAGACAAACGACGGTTCCAACAATAAGTCCCTACTCGTTGAGTCGTACGTCCCGCCTGACCCTGGGCCGTACCCTGAGGACCAGCCCCGGCTCAATCACGTGAGGTTCACCCCGACGCAAGTCGCGGCGGTTCGATCCGGGGTGCAGCCCGGTTTGACGATGGTCGTGGGCCCCCCGGGTACCGGAAAGACAGACGTTGCCACGCAAATCATGCACTGCTTGTACCACAACGAACCCGGGCAGCGCACGTTGTTGATCACGCACTCCAACGCGGCGCTGAATGACCTGTTCCAGAAACTTATGGAGAGGGACGTGCCTGCTCGGTATTTACTGCGGCTGGGGCAAGGTGAGCGCGACCTCAACACTGATTTGGACTTTTCAAGGCAAGGCCGCGTCAACGCGATGTTGTCCCGACGTCTTGAGCTGTTAGCCGTGGTGGAGCGGCTCGCGGTTTCGCTGAACGTCCCCGAAGACGTCGCGTACACGTGCGAAACCGCGGGGTACTTCTGGCTGCTGCACGTCCTGGCGAGGTGGGAAAAGTTTGAACTCGGGGTTTCTCAGAAAAGAAGGGAAGGAGAGTTGGACAAGCACGCGACCTTCATATCCGATAGGTTTCCGTTCACGAAATTCTTCGCCGATGTCCCAAACTTGTTCACGTCCACTAACTTCGAAGTTGATTCCAAAAAAGCCAACGGGTGCATGCGGCACATCAAAGGCATATTCACGGAACTGGAGGAGTGCCGCGCGTTCGAGCTGTTAAAATCCCCAGGCGACCGGTCTAATTACCTACTCACGAAACAAGCAAAAGTAATCGCGATGACGTGCACGCACGCTGCGTTGAAGCGAAAGGATTTTTTGCGTTTGGGTTTGAAGTACGACAACCTTGTGATGGAGGAGTCCGCACAGGTTCTGGAAATCGAAACGTTCATCCCAATGATGTTACAACAGTCGGTGGATGGTTTGTCTCGACTGAAGCGGATCGTGCTGATCGGAGACCACCACCAGCTACCCCCCGTGGTGAAAAATGCGGCGTTTCAGAAATACTGTAACCTGGATCAGAGTCTTTTCACACGGTTCGTGCGATTGGGCAACCCTGTTATCGAGTTGAACGCGCAAGGCAGAGCCCGGCCTGAGCTCGCCAAACTATACAGCTGGAGGTACAAGGAGCTCGGGGATCTGCCCAATACATATCAGAAAGGCACCAAATACGCATACGCCAATCCTGGGTTTTCCCACGCGGCGCAATTCGTGGACGTTCAGGAGTACCAAGGTGTCGGCGAATCCTCGCCATCCGCGCACTTTTACCAAAACCTGGGCGAAGCTGAGTACGTCGTGTCCGTGTTTCAGTACATGCGTCTACTGGGGTACCCTGCGGATAATATTTCTATTTTAACGACCTATAGAGGCCAGAAACACTTGATCCGAGACGTGATAAACAGAAGGTGTAGCAACCACCCTTTGTTTGGCGATCCCAAAAACATTTCGACGGTTGACAAGTTCCAGGGGCAGCAAAACGACTACGTTCTACTGTCGCTCGTGAAGACGAAGAACGTTGGACACGTAAGAGATGTTAGACGGTTAGTGGTGGCCATGTCTCGTGCCCGGTTAGGCCTATATGTGTTTGGCAGGAATGAGCTGTTCCAGCAGTGCTACGAGCTTCAGCCGTCGTTGAAGCACTTGTTTGATTTGCCGGAACGGTTGTCGTTGGTGCCGAGTGAAACCTTTTCTGAAACGAAGCGAAAAAATAACGAAACTGTACAGACGCCGTACAACGTTCCGGACCCGCTCGCCATGGGGACGGTAGTGAACCAGCTGTTCATGAAGTGGCAGCAGACGCAGGGGCATGGGCAGGCGCAGGTAGTCACAGCTTCAGGGCTGAACCCAACGCAAGCGAGTACTGGAGGAGACCAGAAGCGAGACGAAGACGAAGGCGCGCCTGAGTATTAGAAGAGACTTTGTGAAAATTAAAATAGTCATCAGAGTATTTCCGAAGCTGCTTCTTTGCCCCTATTCTACTTCCGTGAACTCCCCATCTCTCAGAAGCTCGTTGAGAACGCGAGGCACTGCGTGAGGTACAGGGGGTTCGTGGTGCCGATTGAGAAGCAGCTCGTGGGGAACAGGGGAAGCCACCAGTTTCGGAACAACGCAGGGACGCCCCCTACGCCGAAACTCGACAGATTACCAACATCGTTGAACTGCGCCAGGCTCCTCCTCGAGTGTTGTTTCGAGTGCCCGTCCAATGGTGACGCCACGAGCGCGACGATAAAGAGCACAACCAAGCAAGCCGACATACGCACGGCGCGCGTGTGGCGCCAACGTAGCATCGCGGAGTGGCAACCTCTGCCGATGAAAGCGTTTCTTTGTCCACGCGTCTCTCGGTGTCTCGGACGACCGAAATCGTACCTCCAGTCCTCGGCTTTTCGACAATAAATTCGCAGCGTACTGGGGAACGCGCCAGATTTCCCCCGCGCAAGGGGCGCGATCTCGAGGGGTCACGATGGACGACTTAGAGTTCGACTTCGAGGATGACATCAAGGCCACTGATGTTGGACAGCCCGAGGAGGCGCCGGAGGATTTGCCCGACCGCGCGCGGAAGAATTACAGACAGGTAAGGCCCCACCCCGTTCTTGATCCCGTTCCAGTCGTCTTCGATCGGCACCGACGTACCCTAGATCGGATCCGACACGGACGTTGTGAAACGAGCACCAAGTGCACCGCAGTTCATTTCTTTCCGTGTTTCAAACGCACTTTGAACCCTCCACTGACAAAGTCCATCAAACTCTATCTCAATTCCATCTCAACCAGACCGTGTGCCGCCATTGGCTGCGAGGCCTATGCATGAAAGGAAACCAGTGCGGTTTCCTGCACCAGTTCAACAAAGAAAAGATGCCGACGTGTCGTTTCTACGCCAAGTACAACGAGTGCAAAGAACCGGATTGTCCGTTCAAGCACTCGTTGGAGGATGTGAAGGACTGCAACATGTTCAAGTTAGGGTTTTGTATTCACGGGCCTAACTGCAGGTACAGACACGCGCGAAGCGATGGCGAGCCGCCGGAAGTTGGGGAAGCCGCACTGTTCGGCCGCCCCGGGCATCTGCATGGCGCCGCCCCGAGGCACGTGAGGCAACAGCAAACAGCAGCAATAGCGATGCGACAAGCTCAGCAACTAGGCAATGGAGTCGAGGGACCTGGAGGTGCTCCACAAGGAGGGTTCGTGCCGCCTCCGCTTCCGCCAGGGCCGCCGCCGTCGAGCGTGCGGAGAATGGACACAGCGCAGGCGCTGCCGGCGGCGGTGGATGACGGCAACCCGTTCGCGGCGCCGCCCCTGGCGGGCGGGGGCCTTCCCGGCATGCCGGGCGCATAGGGATGAGAAATGTAAAACATAGTCAGACTCTTAAGTTCACACAACAAACATCTCTACTTTCCCCAATCGTCGTCGTCGCCCCAGTCGTCGTCTTTCGCGTCCCAATTTTTCTCAGGTTTCACGGGTGGTTTCTTTTCGAAACCACCTTCTGACGGGCTGTCATACCCGCTCTGGGATCCGCCCTGTTCGCTGGGCGCGGCTGATGAGTTTGCGGATTGAAACAAGCTTCCCGCAGTGGAGGTTACCCCCGACATCGCGGGCGGTTCGTCATCCTCCGCATCCCACCCACCGAACCCTCCGTCGCTGCCAGTCCGCGCCTGCGCGCGTAGCCTTTCCACCGGGCGAGCCGCAGGAGGCGGCGCCATTGATCCACTCCCGAACCCGGCGTACTTACCCCCTTTACTCGGCGGAATCTCGTCTCTCCTCTGTGCGTTTTCCGCGCCTTTCCGCGCGGAGAAGTCATCCTTTCCAGCGGAGGACCGCTCGTAGTCCTCACGTGACGGCTCGCCGCTTACTCGGTTCCCAGAACCTCTAGCGCCCCACCCATCGTCTTTCTCA
>TARA_B110000977_G_scaffold85421_1_pt1 | contig 11812 bp, 8 predicted proteins | sample TARA_B110000977 | Tara Oceans TARA_B110000977 (sample SAMEA4397798) | marine metagenome | biome: Polar Biome; feature: [SRF] surface water layer (ENVO:00010504); material: water (ENVO:00002006), including particulate matter (ENVO:01000060) such as... | depth 5 m | reverse complement strand
CTCTTCGAGGAATTCGTCGTACTCCACGACGGCGGGCGGGGGGGGTTCCCGACGCGCCGCCGCCTTTTGCGCGGAGGTCGGCTTCCCGCCCGCCGAGCCCGGGGAATCGTTGGACCCGGGAGAGCGCGTCGTCCCAGCTGCGCGCGCCCACGGCCCTGGCCCACGCTCAGCCGCGGGAAGCGATTTGTTCCGTCTCTGTGTCGCTGTTTGCCTTTCGGAATCCGCGGGATTTCCAGAGGACGGCCTTTGCACTTTTGCGACTTTTCCTCGGCTCCACGGCGCCGATTTCTTCACCGGCGTAACGCCGTACGCGCGTCGTCCCTTTGAGGTTTTCTTGACATTTCCGGAGTCGGCTAAGCCTGCATATACCGGGTCACTTCTGTCGTTGTCCCAGGTCTCTAATCGCGAATTAAAATCATCCACGTGACGCGTCAAGTCGCGTTCTTCTTTGACTAGCCTGTCATAGGCTGACCTTTGCGCTTCCTTCAGCGCGACGACGTCGCGCTCAGCGGTGTCCATTAAACGTCCCAACTCGAGGACGTAGGACTCCCCGCCCCGGACGTCACGGACGTGCTTTGCGAGCTTCTTGACGCCGCCGCGAACCGTGGACAGGCGGTCGTGCAGGTCGGTTTTCAAACTGTCGCGATCAACCCGCGCCGAGACGAAATCCTTTTCGAAATCGAAGTCGTGGCTTTTCCGGACGTCTCTTTCATTTAGATCTTTCGTTTGTTGACTTACTCCAACATTCGCGAGCGTCTGTTCAATTAACCGCTGTTTCGTGTTCAGGGATGTTTGTTCTTGGATCCACTCCTTGACGGCGACGGTTGAGGGGTCGATTTGGGAGCGGCGAACAGTGGAGGACGAGACGCGACCCCCGACGTTCTCTCCGCGCGAATGATGATTTGTCTTTTTTTGTTTTGCGACCACCATTTTTTTCCCGGGCGATGCCCATTCGTTCTTTGGCGACCCGGGCATTCCGTCGTTTGATTTATCAACGTCGAAGTCGAAGGAGGAGGATTCTGATTCGTGTGATCCAGAGGCGTACGTGTCATCCTCGACGCTGTGTTCGTCGTACGCCTCGGACCCGTCGTGTTCGTGGTCATCCTCATCGTACTCTTGGCTACCTTCCTCATCTTCATCCTCCTCCTCCTCCTCTGGATCTCGCTTCCCTGGGCTCGCCTTGAGCCTCACGGACTGCATCGCGTTTTCAGTCATATCCAAGAGGTTATCAAATGCGGCGTCATCTTCGCGCCCGCCGCGCGTATCCCACTCCTGGCTCGTGTCGTTCATGTTAACGTCATCCGAGTCGGAGTCGTCGTGGTTGTGGTTGTGGGATCCAATGGAAATCTTGCCCGTCGCCCGTGGGTCTGCGTTTTCATATGACTCACGGGTCTTCCAGCGCGTGGGGCGGACAACGGCGAGCCCATCGCCATCGTCCATGCCGTCCATCGACGTGATGCACGAGCCAAACCAAGTGTGCGCGCGTGCGTGCGTACGCAGTACTGCCTTGGTGGCCGCGACGAGCATTGGAAAAGTCAAAATAGACGCTTTGAATCGGACAGCTTTTTTTGAATTTCGGCGTAGTCCCTCCAGACCTTGAGTTAATCTTTAGTTATGATAATTTTCCGAAAAAAACGGACCGTGAGTCATCCGAGGACCGAAGAGGAGCCGCTCCCCTTCGCGGTGGCACACTCCGTCGTGCCCGAGACCTGGTCCGGCGACGCGAGAGACGGTGCGGGAAGCCACTGGTCTTGACCTTCGACGCGACTCTCCGCTGGAGCTTTCTCGCGCGCGTGCATGGCCCCATTCGGTTCTAGCGCCAGGCGCCTTCAGGGCGATGTCCTCGGGAGCGCCGAACGCGCGAAGCGTCCGCACTCTGCATCACACGGGGGATTCCAACCCTCTAGGAAATCGTTCTTCCAGAGCCTAGACCCTGTCGAGCGCGCTGCCCTGCTCAAGGTGGCCCCCAGCTTGAGGTGCGCACGCGCTGCGACGTCCAAGGGAACATCCAATACCTCCCAACACATTTCCCGTTTCTCGTGTTGGACAACGCGAACATCCCGACGAGGCGTTCGACCCGGTGTGTGATGTCCTGTGACCCACTTCCTGACCGCTTGTCCTCCGTCTTTCTACCTGCACAGGGCAACATTTCAAACCCCCGCGCGCGCTACTCACGACATCGACGTGGACGACCACTACTTCGATCGGCACGTCCCAGACACGAAAACGAGTGAGACGCAGACGCCGGTGCCGAAAATGACTTCGCGCGCGAGCTCCCCGCCTTCCAACGGCGGGTCGCCAGACGGTGCAGGGAAGGATGGTGGCGCGCAGTTTCCGTCGCCGCCGAAACCGGCATCGAAAGCACGCGCATCGAAACCACCTCCGTCGCGTCGACCAACAGCGACGCCTCCGAAGCCGCAAACTCCGCCATCCACGCGACGCGACCGCTCGCCGGGTCGCGTACGCGGGTCACCCGGCTCGCCCGGCATGTCCCCTATGACGCCTGGCCGCGGCGTACGGACTCTCGCGAATCAACCCCGTGGGTTCGACCGCGAGTTGACTCGTGATTTCGCAAAACGCGAAAGCGTGTTACGGTTCGAAGTCGAGCGGTGGCGCGCGCGGGCGGAGAGTTTAAACGAGGAGAACGAATATATTCGCGCATCGAACGAGGTGGTTAAACGACGCAACGCGGACGCGGAAGGTACGTTTTCACTGCAATCACGCGAGCTCGATCGGTTACGGGAAGAAGCAGTCGGGCAAGGTGCGGTGAAAACCGCGAAATTAGAGGAGCAGTGCGAGCGACAACGCCGGATGTTGCGGGAATTAGCAGTCGCGTCTGAGGCGCTGGCGAAGGATAACGTTTTGTTGTCCTCGGAGCTCGTGAGTTTACGGGATCGGGGGGATGAAGCCGAGGAGAAGGTGGGTGTGTTGTCCGAAAGGCTGGACAGCGCGAGGAAGTTGTATTTAGCGGGGCAAAAGACGTTACAGAGACAGGAGGAAACCAGGGGTGTTTTACCCGACGGCAGATACGAAAAAAAGTTGAACCAGCTTTTAACGGTGGACGTGTTGGCGAAGTCAAAGCCGCCGCAGTCTTTCCCGGTTGACGAATCCAGGAACCCTTTGGGTACAGTGCGTAGAAGTGGCGCTATGGAGAATGGATTCGTTAATAACTCCAAAAATGTCCCCGGATCTTTGGTCCACGAGCGCCGGAAGCTGCACGTGGAGAACGAGAGTTTGCGGAAATTATTACAAAGAGCGAAGGGTAAGATTGTTGACCTTCAGGAACAGCGGCTCGTAACGAACAGCGAACTGGCTTCTCTGCGCAAAGACGGAGGGGGCAAGGCGGTTAAGTTGCAGTCGCAGCTCGCGGGGGCGGCGAGACGGCTGCGGTGGCTCGTGGACAAGGTTGAGAAGTTGGAATTGGCCAACGCAGAGAAGGACACGTACGCGGCGAGTCTGGAAAAGAGACTTTTGGCGCAGCACAAGACGATGGGAAAAATAACGTGCAAAGCTTCTTCGAATATTCGGAAGAAAGAGGAACGCGAGTTGGAAGATGGGTGGAACAAATCAGGTATCGGAGGTAAAGGTAGTAAAAGCACGGGGGGGAGCGACAAGTCGGAAGGGTTGCCGGGCGTGGAGTCCAAAGCAACGAAAAGCGCTTTGGACTCGGCAGTATCGTTCTTAAAATCCGGACCATCTTCAGATTCCAAAAGTATAAAAATGCGAACGGACGGGTGGGTCCCGGGTGCTGGCGCGCGGACACCCACTGCACGGGACGCGTTGCGGTTAGCCAGGCAGGCACGGGTACGGACTTCCTCGCCGTCAGGCGAAGACACGTTCGACGAAGGCGAATTGGATGATGATGATGATATTGATTACGGCGAGGCCGAGATACAAGAAGTGGACAATGCCAACGCACGCGCAATGGACTACGCCGCGCGGCGGGTTGACTTTGGACATGACACTGTGCAGACTCCGGGCAAAATGCTCCCTGGCTCGCGCGCGGGGTCCACCACAGGGCTGGGGAACTCTCCAGGGACGGAACTAGGGAACTCTCCAGGGTCTCCGGGCGAGGGTGACTTCAGCATGGACGGCATCGAGGCGTACATTTCAAACCTTCACGCGCTACACCGAAAATCGGAACTGGCGGTGAAGACGCCACAGGGCAAGAAACTATAGATGAGTAGAGAGAGTACTAGTAATATTATGGCACCAAAACTGTATCTAATCACATTCGTCAACTTTGAACGACTTCGAAATCGCCCGGAGCAGTTCGTAGTCTGATTCCGTCGCGTCCTTCTCCGGGACTTGACACGTGACTTTCACCAGGTCCCTCCGTTTCAACTTACGCGCGCCCCCCGCTTGTCCCGGTCCGATCGCCGCGACCCCGAAGAACCGAATGGGATAAACCCCGTCGGTTCTGTACTCGTACATGTAATAGTCGCCGTTTTCCGATTTTTCCGATTGTAAAATCTCAGTCACCGCGCCCCCGGGTCCTTTCGCCGCGACGTCCGCCGCCGGCGTGCCTTTAACCGGCGCGAACTTCGTGGCTTCCACTTGCGCGAAGTTTAAAGGGGACTCGAACCCAGCTCCTGTTAAACTTTCCATCTCTGAATTTACTAAACTTTGCAGTTTTTGGCCTCCGCCGGGGACCTTGCCCACTGGCATGACTTCAATCCGAAATCGTCGCCCGCCGTATTCTGATTTCGGATGAAACTCGGGCGTGTTCGCCATGGGCTGGTCTCTTGACCAATCGTTCGGGACGAAAATTGAGTATCCCGAGTTGACATCGACGTACCGGGTTAGAGTCACGTCGCCCACGGTGATAGTTTCAGTGGATTCTTCTTCTGATTCTTTATCTGTCTGCTCCTTCTCTCCGTCATCCGTCCACCCCATCGTGACTTCGGGGGGAATCTCCACCACGGGGGCGGGTTCCAAGCCCACGTACCCCTCCGCCGCAACTGTGTCTTCTGCGGTGGTTTCCTCCGCGAAGGATGGCGGTGTCGTAGTGAACACACCCAAACCAACACAGAGCGCGGAGTACCGTAAAGCGGTGCGTCGATCGATCGCCCGGTCCGAGACGGATGACTCCTCGGATTCGGGCTTACGTGCCGACGATCTGGTTAAGCGGCTGTTGTTTCCACTGAGCTTTCGCGTGGGAGCGGAGGGGGCTCGAGGCGACCGTCTACTCATCCGCACACCCTCGCCGCACGTGGAAACCACCACGCGCGTACTCGAAAGGCACGACATCGCACCGACAAGACACCACGCGCAGGCGCTGTGTGGGGACGCCAGATATCCATTCAAGATTATCTCCCAGCCCAAAACCTTTTTGCGAGTTTCCCGCTTGTTGTTGAATTCGATTACTCTCTACTCGTCCTCGTGTGTCGAACAGTCTGCCACACCTCATCACGCTCGATGGAGTCCCTTAAGAAGGCTCGCGCTTTGAAAGCATCCGCGAAGCTCGCTGCTACCGAGGCGGCTGAAGCCGTCTGCGCTGCGGAACAAGCGCAAGCGGAACAAACCAAGACGCGTATTAAACGTGAAGAAAGCGCCTTGTCTGAGCAAGAGATCGGTGAAGAAAAACAACTCGAGAACGTAATAGGGTTGCTGCTGGACATTAAACGCAAACGCGCTGCCGCGGCGGAAGCGGCTTTGGACGCGCCTAGTACACCTGATAAATCGAGTAACAACTCAGCTGAGGAAGAGGTTATTCTGGACGACGAACTCACGCCTTCGGTCGCTTCCGATGATGAAACCGACGAGAAAACTTCTGAAGTCGACGAGCTCTCTTCTCCCCAAAAGATGGAACCCAAAACACTCCCAAAAGGCAACGTCTCTGCGTTAGCGCTCGATTCAAACGATTTAGCCGCCGCCATGCAAACCAACTCCGCGTTGAGACGACGTTTGTGCCGCAACTTATCGATCGATTATGACGATAAAATAGACACGATGGAGAGCTTAGCGGTTACGATTGTCGCTAAAGGGGACAGAAGGGAAGTGTGCCTGGGAAAGCTGCCGGCGTCATCATGCAGCTTGACGTGGCACGACCTGGAACTGGCGATTCGGGGCTGGCAGCCGCTTGACTACCAGAACTCGCCTAACGCGAAGAAGAAGGGGAGGGATAACATGCTTAAAGGGGCGGCGGCGAGAGCGGAACAAAGACGTTTGGAGCACGGCGGGTTCGCGGGTCTGGACGCTGCACAAGCGGCTGAGATATGCAAAAGGGCGCGCGATTTAAGTGTCAACCGCGTCGGGCTGTACCAAGAGGAAGACCCTGAGATGTACCCGGATGGCGCCGTTTACGCAACCTCGGACAGTGCTAAGAAAGCGCGAGACGGCCGTTTAATTGAAATCGAGCAGACGTTGCGCGAGGAAGGCTTGTTGCGCGACGAGTTCCCCGGGTTGACCACCGACGAAGCGCGCGAGATAATCGCGTCAATCAAACTCGGAGGCGAAGTCGTCGAGGTGGAGGACGATGACGACATGAAAAAGAAGAAAGCGCGGAAACTTCCGGAAAAGCTTGCGCTGTTGAAAGCCACGCCACTTAAGAAAGGAAGGGAAGCAGCTTGTTAAGCATTGTACATGTACCAAGAAAAGGAGAGGAGTCGTGACGTAAAATGCCTGTAAATAAATATTTCTAATAAAATCACCGTCTCCCCCCGTTGTAACTTCTTTGCTGTTGCCGTATGTACCCCCTGATAAAATCCCCTGATCCTACTTGTGTGATAACGCCGTTCTCCATGTACGCGGCCATGTCGCAGTGCTCCAACTCCTCCAAGCGGTGCGTGACCCACACGGCAGCGGCGCCGGTGTCGTTCACGGTTTTTCGAACCGCCGCGACGACGCCAGCCTGGTCCGCTTCATCCAGAAACGTCGTGAGCTCGTCCAACAGAAGAACCTCAGGGTTCTCCACTAAGGCGCCTGCGATCGCGACGCGTTGTTTTTGGCCTCCACTTAACGTAGCTACTTGCCTGTCGATTATCGTGGGGTCCGTTAAGTTCACCGCCGCTAATGAATTGACGACTCGTCTCTTAATTTCATCTTCCGATAGGTCAACCCGGTTCCCCAACCCGAACGCCACGTCCGCGCCCACCGTGGGCATCACAACCTGGTGGTCCGGGTTCTGGAACACGAACGCCCTGGGGGCTTGGACCCTTAAACGCCCCGCCCACGGCGAGTTCAACCCCGCGAACGAACGCAACAACGTGCTCTTGCCGCACCCATTTGGGCCGAGAAGCATGAACAACATTCCTCGAGGGACTCTGATTGTGACGCCCCGTAACGCATCGATTGACCCGGGCGCGCCTCGCTCGCCGTGCGTTAACCACAAGTCCTCCGCCTCGAGCGCCCACGGGGATTCCGTGACCGGGGGCGCGATAGATTGGCCGGTGGCGCGGGCTTGGAGGTTTCGATGGTCACGGTTCTTTTTTTTCAGGGTTACCCAAGCAGATGAAGACGTGGGGGGTCTTGGACACGAGCCCGCTGTCCGGCGTGAATGAAATCCGCGGCCGCCGACAGGACCGGTGGTTCGCGTCGCGCCGCATGGGGTCACCGAACGCATGGCGAGCGACATCGTGCGCCGCCGACAATGAAGACGCTGATTCGTCGTCAGTGAGTGATGCCAAAAAACCAGCCAAAATTTTAAACGCGTAAAAGTTGACGTCAGCGTCTCCTTGTCTTCACACCTCGAGGCACCGCGCCCTCCCACTCTCCCGAGAGTCCACTACGCGAAGATGCAGTATGGCGGCCAAGGCGGCCAAGGCGGTGGCGGCTTCGGCGCCCCACGCCAAAGCAAAAGAATGGTCATGACGGACGCTCGTAAGAGTTACACCAACTCCTGGTCCACAGATCTGATGGGTGCGCCTTGCCGGAACCCGGGTTTCTGCCTCTACGCCGCGTGCTGTAACGTGTGCGTGGCGTACTCGCAGCGCAAGGAGATCTTGTTCAACGACTTGACCAACTACACGTGTTGCGATGGTGGGATGTGCATTTCCGGTCGATTGGGGGAGAAGTCCTGCCCTGAGTTTTGTTTGTGCTTGGAAGCGTTCTGTTGCTTTCCCAGCGCAGTAGCGACGAACCGCTTTATGATCCAAGACGAGATGCGCGTGGAGAACACGAAGTGCGACAACTTCATCATAGGATTCATGTTGTGTTTGAACCAGCTGGCGTGTATTTTCCGCATCGCGGCGATGATTTCAGGCGACGACTCCATCGAGCAGATCGCGGACATTCTGGACTGCATGGCGGACCTGACGTACTGTACCGTGTGTGCGTGCATGCAAACCCAGCACCAGGAACAGCTCAAGTTGCGCGACCCGAACGCGCGGCCGGCGGGACAACCCGCGCGGAACCCCATGGCGGCGCCGCCGCAGATGCGCATGCAGCAAATGCCGCCGCAGCAACAAAGGTACGCGCAGCAGCAGCAGCCGCAGATGATGGCGCCGCCGCCAGGGCCCGCGTACGGATACGCCCAGCCCGGGTACCCGCCGCAACCGCTGGGGTACGCGCAACAGTCGCAGGGATACGCCCAACAGCCGCCGCAGTACGCGCAGCAGTCGCGATACGCCGCGCCCAGGTACTGAGAACGATAAGAAGAGTGAGACGCGTGAAGTCATGATATTTTGATACGAAAAAGATACGTTTTAATATACCTGGTACCTACGATGATACGATGAACGCTTGCTACTTTCGACTACTGTTTCGACTTCAAGGCCGCGGCTGCCTCACCTACAGCGATGATCACAGCGTGGTACTTATCCTTCGCCGATCCCGCGGCGGCTTCCTTGATGCGGCGACCGGCCTCAGACGCGGCCGCTTCAATTTCTGCCGCCGCGAACCCGTCAGTCGAAAACGCCAAAAGTTCTGTCACGGTGGTGATATTCTTAGCAAGTTCCTCGTCCGTGGGAAGCCGAGTAACAGGTCCATCAGCCGTGGTAGGCATAAAGCTCTTCGTCTTTGCCGCCGCCGCTTTCGCTTCCGCGGCAACCACCTCCCCCGCCGCTGCCACCGCGGCGGTCTCAGCCGCAGCGGAAACAGCCGCTTCCGCCTTGGCTGCTGCCTGTTGCTCCGCCTCCGCCGCCGCCGCCTCTTCCCTTTGGCGTTTTTTCCGCGCCTCGCGCGCAATAACCTCCGGGTCCGCCACATACCCCGGCTGCGCGAACACCTCGCGCGATCGCTTATCCCCCACGGTAGCGTCAGCAACGTCCTCACCATTTCCAGCCTCCTCGCCACCGCGTCGCGACCGCCGCTCACCCCTCGGCTCGTCCTCGTCCGGCGTCGGCGGCAGTTGGGCGTCTCCTGTCTCCCCCGCCCTGCATCTCCTCTCCTTCGCTTCCCGCTCCGCTCTGTGCCGCGCGATGTTCACGCACCGCAGCACCAGGCCGGGGTCCAGCGACCCGGCCATCTCCTGCACCGTGTCTTCCAGCGCGTGCGCTTTCGAAACCAGCTGTCGCCCTTCAGGGTCCGCGGCGCGCCGAGCAGCCGCTTCCCGCGTCGCGTGGTTGGCGCTCCGCTCCGCCGCGCTCTCCCCCAGCCCGCCCCAGTACTCCTTCGCCGCCGCGGTGATCAGCCGCACATCTTTCAGAAACGCATCCACGGTGAGGTACCACCCCGTGTCCACGCGCCACAGTAACGTGGACAGGTCCATGGGGTTGTTGACGGTTTTCGAATACCCCGTGGCTTCCTCATCGGCAACCGGGACGTGGAAGTCGCTCCACTGTTTTTTGTAAAGCAAAGCGGTGACTAAGTCTCGAAGGAACATGCGTTGTTGGCGGAGCGCTCTGTCTTCCTCGGCGAGCATAGCCGCGGTGGCGGCGTTGGAAGCGCTGGACTTGTTGGACGTCCCTGCGCCGTCACCACCCTCAGCTCCAGCTTTTTGCAAAACTTCTTTCCCGTGGTCAGTCACGTTGTTCTTTTTGCTTTTGTTTTTATCACCATCCGGGTCTCTTGCCTTTACGTCCGCCGCCCTCGCCGCCTTGGCCGCCGCGGCGACGATGGGCTCGAAGTACCCGGCGCGTGCGTTTTTGTCCGGCTTTGCAAGAACCATCACCTGTTCGTCTCCGAACAGACCTTGCGCATCTGGGTCCAGCTCATCGATTGAACAGTCGCACGTCGCCAGTAACAACAAGGGCAAATCGGACGGCACGTCCTCCATCAGCGCCCGCAGTGTCGCCCGCAGCGTCGGGGACGCGCTGTCCCACCACAGCCTTAGGTGCGGCAGGAAGAGCACCGCAGGTGCGGCTCGTCGTGCTTCCGTCACAGCACCAACCAGCGCCTCTTCACACGAACGGCCGCCATCCGCGAGCAGCGAAGGCAAACCCACGGCGTGCACCGGGAACGCCTCGAGTTCGTGCAGAAGCGCCGCCGCTAACGGCGCTTGGCCGAACCCGGGCTCTCCAGAAACTAAAACACGAGGCTGTCTCGCAAGAGGGCAGTTCACAAACTCTAAAGCAGCAGCACCGGATTTGGAGACGCCTCTTCGAGACCCACCCGAGCCCTTCTCCAGACCCAGCACGTCCAGAAGCTCATCGTCTTCCGAGTCGCCATCCTCGTCCAGGTCGAAGGTGAAGTTTGCACTTGAAGCGGCGCCGTTCGCCGAAGCTTTGGCCGCTTCATATGCCATCGCGGCTGGCGGAAACGCAGCACGCACGTACTCCAGGGTAGATTCCAGCTGTGGCCCGAGTAACGGCTGTCGCAACGCCCCTAACGGCCGCGCGTGTGCCTGCGCAGCTCGGTGCGACGCCGGCGTGATCGCTTCCATCGCGGCGCGAAAGTCCACGCGTGTCGGCACAACCTGCCCCGGGTCGATGACAAGCTTGTCGTCGGATTCATATATCTGGGGGTACCGTCGTCTTAACGCGTGCACCGCGGCTTCCGTGCACAGCGCCTTCAAATCCGCGCCGCAATACCCGACGCACTTCTCTGCGAGGTGCGTCAGCAATTTAACCGGAGGTTTCTGTTCCCAGTTCCGCGTGTGGATTTGTAAAATCTCGGTACGCGCGGTGGCGTCGGGTAAGGGGAACGCAAGTTCGCGGTCGAACCTTCCTGGGCGTCGTAACGCGCCGTCGATAGCGTCTACCCTGTTTGTAGCCCCTAAAACAACCACCCGCCCCCGCGAATCAAGCCCATCCATCAACGCCAGCAACGTCGCGACGATACTGTTGTGAATTTGGTCCGTCTTACTTGACCTCACCGGCGCGAGTCCGTCGATTTCGTCAAAGAAAATAATCGAAGGTTCCCTCTTTTGCGCTTCCGCGAACAGCAACCGTAGCTGCCGTTCCGATTCACCGACCCACTTGGATAACACGTCCGCACCCTTGCGCATGAAGAAGGACACCTCAGCGCCTGCTCGTGAACACGACGCCGCCAACGCCCGCGCGATCAAAGTCTTCCCCGTCCCGGGCGCCCCGTAAAGCAACACCCCCCTTGGTGGACTCATCTTGAACCTACTAAACACCTCCGGGTACAGTAAAGGGAGGAACACCATCTCCTTCAGTGAGTGCACGTAGTGTGACAGGCCCCCGACCTGGTCGAAAGTCAACGAAGGGTCCACCGCCAGGGGCGTGATTTCCGCCCCAGCGGCTTCCTTTTGGTTCGGACCACCCGTCATCGCGCCGCCGCCTCCGCCCGGGTCGGCAGGGTACCCCCCTCCTGGCGGTGCGAGGGGGTACGAGTTGCCACCACCGGCTCCCCACGGGTTCTGCCCGCCCCCGATCGCGGGCATGCCCCCGAACGCATCGGTTTCGCCATCCACATCGCTGTCATCAGTGTCGTCCATCCAGCGGTGGCCTCGTCCTCCGTCTCTGCGGTT
>TARA_B110000977_G_scaffold147652_2_pt1 | contig 11833 bp, 7 predicted proteins | sample TARA_B110000977 | Tara Oceans TARA_B110000977 (sample SAMEA4397798) | marine metagenome | biome: Polar Biome; feature: [SRF] surface water layer (ENVO:00010504); material: water (ENVO:00002006), including particulate matter (ENVO:01000060) such as... | depth 5 m | reverse complement strand
AAGCCACGCCCGCGGCGGCAAACTGCGTGGGCCCTTCGGATCCCGGCGAGTTACGCGTGGAGCTTCTTGATGGGCACGACAAGTACTCCCCCCCTGCACCCGAACAAGCGGGCCAACCGGTTGCCGTGGCCATCGAAACCAAGCTGGGGATGGTGGAGTCCGTGAGCGACAAGACGGGTTCGATCCGGCTCGTTATATCCCACGAGATCAAGTGGAGTGACACGCGTCTTGCGTTCAACACTTCCGCGCGGAACAACGGATGTTTCCAACAGAGACGCACTATGTACGAGTCCTCAATGCTGGACGACATCTGGACCCCGAAGTACTACTTTTTCAACCAGATTAATCGCTTCGGGTCGTCGTTCCAGTTCTTCGACATCTTCGACGAAGGCGAGGTGACGGTGCGGACGCGCGAGGGCGTGCATGCGTCCTGTACGTTTGATTTCCAAAAGATGCCCTTCGACGAACAGACGTGTCATTTGCGCATGGTGATGAACGCCCCAAACGCGCTTGTTGTTTTCAAACAACTGCAGGATGGGGAAACGTCGTTGTTTTCCGAGATGAACGGGGGGGTCGTGGGTGGTACGACGGAGTGGGAAATAGTCGAGACGAGCTCATCGTCAGGGACCACGGATACGCAGCCCCCTGGCAGCTATGTGGATTTTATCATTAAAATCAAAAGACGCCCCGAGTACTGGGTGTACTTCCTGATCGTGCCGAGCATGTTTTTAGTGGCGCTGAGCTACGGCACGTTCTGGATTCAAAGAGGCGCAGTACCGGCGCGAGCGGCGTTCTGCTTCATTTCGTTTTTGACCGTCATTAACTTGACTAATGGGGCGTTGGCAAACCTACCTAAAATATCACCCGGAGAGGTTTACCTGCTGGGCGTGATGAGCGCGTCAACTTATTTTTGCGCGTACACGATCGTGGAGGTGGTCGCGTCCAATGTTTTGTTGCACATTGAGGTCCGGGTGAATAACGCGTTGAAAGAGTATGAAGAACTGTTAAAAAAGGCTGATGACTTTACTGACTTAGGGAAGGATATTCGGGACTCCATGGCTGAGCTTGGAATTGATGAAGCCGGTAAGAAGTCACAAAACATTCCCTCCGTGCAATCGTTCGTTCGATCACGAGCGGGAAGGATGGGACGACAATTGATAAAAAAGGATGGTAAGATGTTGATATCGGACCAGCACGTGGACGTCGCGTCGCGGTGGCTGTTCCCGGTGGCGTACGCTGTTGCGATTGGAGCCGTCAACGCCGCGGCGGAGAGGTAGCGGCGTCGCGATATCAATTTATTTAGAAGTATTTTATTTCAAAGCTTCCCATCTCGTCGAAACTTTTGAGCCGCAAATTTGTCTTTCTTGAGTCACAGACCGTCGTGATCAGTATGAGAGAAGCGGCCGTTTCGGATAGAAATTACCGACTCGACAGGTGCCGCTTCAGTCCTTCCTCACGCGTTGGTTCCCGTCCACGCGTTGGGCTCTCGCCTCGCTTCCGAACATGAAGTTCGCGCGCACGGTATCCGTGAAGGACGTGGCGGCGACGACTTCCGAGGCAACGAAGGCGGCGAGCAGTTTCATCAAGCAACTCGGGTTGGGGCGTGAGCAAATTACTTTGTTGTACGAAACACTTGGCATCATCGTGGCGCTTAGTCTCGCGACCGCGTGTAACGCGGATGAGAAGATCAAGTTCGATGACTTGATTCAATGCGACGGGTGGCAGAAGTTTCGGTCGCCGATCGTGATTTGCTTCCACTTCGGGCTAGCGCAGCTCATCGTGTTCATCATAACCCTGTTGTCGATCGGGTACGTCAAGGATGACCAGTGGCACTCGTTTCAAACGTTTGCGTTGATGCCCTCAATGGTTGCCAACGTGGGGGTTTTCATCTTTATTCACGAAGAGCTGTCACGCATAATGGACGTCAACGCGTGGTGTCAAAAGAAAAACGCGATTAATGAGCTGACGGGGAACACGCCTAGCGATGCGGAACTGTTAGCGAGAGCTCGAGATGCGGAAACTTCCATATTTACGTTCTGGGGGTACGTCGCGTGGCTCGTTTACGTGCCCCTGACATGCGTGTGGATGACAGGGTACGTGACCCACCTGAGCAGGCAAAAACAACTCGCGAAGAAAGCCGCGAGGCAAGAGGACGTCTTCCTGGACGCGGACGAAGCGCCCGAGGCGTAACGGTAGCGATTTTGACACTGCGATTTGTTGTTTTTATTTCACACATATTCATCTCGCGAAAACATTTCCGGCGTCATCCCCACGTGCGCGCCCTGCGTCCCCGGGGATGGCATCGGAAACCACGCGCGAGCTCGCGTCGCTCGTGAAACGCGCGGATTAGATCGAAGCGCACCATCCGCTGATGACGTACTACTGTAAGTGCTTGACCTTAACGTCCGAATCTGACGCGACACAGATTTGGCGATGTCACCTTGAAATTTGTCTCTCTCCCGACACGACCAAGCGACTGAAGCGCATTTACCCACGCACACAAAGAAGCACTACGCATCCTACTGCCCACTCGTGAACATTAACATTCCACCTCTTCCCAAACCCACAGGCCGCATGCGCGCCTTGGAGCTCGGCATGTCCGCCCCCCCCGATTCGCGGCCGCGAAAGTTGTTGTCAAATTTAGTCGCTAGGTTGGAAAAGACAAAAAGCAGCGCCGGTTTAGTTGACACAAAGACGGATTACAAAGTGTACGAGGCCTTCGCGTTGCGAGTGTATACCAGAGCGGACAACCATGACAACGCACGCAAACTAAACGCAGTCCCCTCTCCTTCCGAAATCGAGGCGTTTTCCGCGGCGGCGACGTTTCTGTCGGCGTTGAATCACTTCGGGCCGCTTTCCGAATTTGTAACGAAACGACTGCAGTACGCGGAGTGGCGCGCCTGGGACCTGGCGACCGCAGCGCAGGGGTAGAAAAGGGCGAGTGTCGAACAAGGATGTGAGACTAAAATCTCTATAGGTGCTAATGTATTCACCGCGCCGGCGCGAGTGGTGTCTACATCGGCGCCCGTGGCGTATCTGCTGATGGAGAGTGAGTCAAAGAATGTATCGACTCCCTCGGCGCCGCGAGCTGTACCGCCTATGAGCAATCAGTCTGTAACACCTCCGCTACCGAACGCACCGCATCTGGCTACATGACCTGCACCACAACCTGCACCGCATCAGCCGCAAATCCCGAAGCCGTCCCCTCACCAGGACCAACTCCCTTTGTACCCAAAAGGAAGCCACCCCGAAGCGTCGAGTTCCGCGCGCTGGGAACCGAGTTGGGGCGGCGGCGGCCCATTCACCAAAGGCGCCTCTGTTTTATACTAGAACTCCGGAAGCGACCCGGATGGCAGTTTCTCAATCGTCAAGGTGGTGGATGTTGACATGCAGTGCGACCCGGTGAGTTACGTAATCGAAGTTGACGGCGCAGAGAGGATCACGGAGGCAAGCCGGTTTGCAGAGACGCCGGATCCGAAGAATGCGCAAGCTAACGTCGCGAGTGAAACTGAAACGGCTGCAACGGCTGAGCAGGAGTTGAGGATAGGAAGTTTAGGGATAGAGAGTAGTGGTAGAGCAGATAGTGTTGGCGTGGCCCCAGAGAGTAATTTTGATGCGCTTCGATCGGCGTTCAAAAAGGCGCGCGAACTCTCGACGCGTGCAGCGGACGTGTTGGAGTCGACCAAAAGTAATCCAGGTCCTACCAAAACGCATACGGTTGCGTACTTGAAACAAGCAATAGAAGTGTTAGAGAGTAGTAGTGTACCTTGAAAGAAAACGAAACACCGTAGGATTGCTGAATCATCTTTTATGTTGCATGATATATTGAATAGCCTTATTCCTTTAAGTGGCCAAACACCCACACCCCCACACCCTCTCAATTTACTTTTCATCTCTAAATAATTAGAGGTAAAAGTCTTTCTGCCTGGATTGCCCGCCCACTTCCTTCAGCTTCTTCAGGATCTTCGAGAAGTACTCCTCCATGTACTCCTCCAGGGAGGTGACATCGGAGGGGTCCATACCCAGTTTCGCATACGTTTCGTCCATGGGCGCGTCGAACTTTACGCCTGAGGCTAGAACTTCAGCAAACGCCAAGCGGTCCGCCGCGGGCGAGGTCCATTGGAAAAAGCGAGTAAGTCCTCTGGTGGCTTTCAACAACAACACAGGCACTTTACTCACGTTGGCTTCGGCTCCACCAAGCTTCTCGCACAGCTGGATCACTTCGTTGACAGAGTACGCTTTCGGGCCGGCGAGGGTCATGACCTGATTCGCAGCTTCGTCTCGGCGGCAGGCGGCCAAAGTCATTTTTGCGACGTCCTGGGTATCGAGATAAGCTGTCCGCGTGTCGTCGTCCGTGCCCCACACCTGCTGTTCCTCGAGAATGGGAACCGCGTAGCCTGAAATGAGCGGCTGCATGAATCCACAAAGCCTCAACACGGTGTAGTTCATCCCGCTGGCTTTCAAGTACTCCTCCACCGCGTACTTCATGTTCATAAGAGGCACTTCTTTGTGCTGCTCACACTTGTCGATGGAGTAAAAGACATAACGCTGGATGCCCATGGACGCCGCGGTCTGGATGCAGTCCACCTTGGCTTTCCAGTCGATCGCCAGGGTGTCCTCTTCAGGGCGTGCGGTTGAGGCGTCCACCACGGTGTGGATACCCACGAACGCCGCGGGGAGGGTCTCGGGTTTCGTCAGGTCGCCTGAGACGGTCGTGGCTCCCCAGTCACGCAAGAAATCTGCGGGGTTCTGTCGCGGACGAACCAAGCAACGCACGTCGTACCCTTCGTCCAGCGCCCGGCGCACGACCTGGCGGCCTAACGTGCCGGTGGCGCCGATAACAAGCATCGCGGTTTTGCGCACGGGCGTGCCGCTGGTGGCCGCGGCGACGGGGGCGTCGTCATCCGCGACGCATCGAAGAGCCGAGCGGGTCACGCGAGTGCTGGACTTGCGTTGCTGCGCGCGCACCACGGGGGTGGCGTACTGCGCACGTGCGGCGAGGGAAGAGGTGGTCGCCATCGTGCGTGTGTGTGTGATAAACGGTCAAGCCGTGCGAGCCTCACGTGGGGCGGCGCGTCAAGAGTGAGGGAAGGTGGAGCGCGATGGTTGCTTTATCCAAGTGGCATCGTGAACCGGTGGCTCAGGAGAGCTCGATAAGAGTCGAGGAAATCGGCGGTCTAATAATTCAAAGAACCTTGAAAATTGCAGGAAAATGGCAACGGACGACGTGGCCACGCGACGATGCGGAATTCGCTGCAAATCAATGCCGGTCACCGCCTCCGATCAATCGTCTGCGATAAAGTTTCAAAGTACAAAACCGCGCCGTTCACCTGCCGCAATTTCAAACTGCCTTACATCGAGTTGAATGGGAAATGAAAACACTGCAAAAAGCGCACTCGAAAGAAGGTTTGCGACCCATTGGCTGCATTTCCCTCGAAGAGCCCGTGTCTGCTCACACCGCGACGCATACGTGAGTGCGTTGAAGCGACCGGCCTGTGTGTATCGATCGCGATCCCCCACGGAGACCAGTCGGTGTGCTTAATACCACGTCAGTGGACCCGTAGTGCGTGCGTTTGGAACAGCGCGTGTCTCGACCCGCCAAGGATAAAGGTCGGCGGCGTCATCGTTGCGAACCCGTGCTCGAGCTGCGTGTTGACGCCTTCCGGTTCACAAAATGGCGACAACCCATCCCGCGAGATGCGCGTATGCCGCGAGAAGCTCGGTGACACGACGCGCCGGGTCGGGGGGTAACACACGACGACCCGTCAGTCATCTGTTGACGCGCATGAACCGAGCCTCGACTTTAATTCCAAACGCGCTGGACCGAGATGCGCCCGCTGCACAAACGCAACGAACCAAAGCCCCACCCCCACCCTACACAAACGACTCGTTCATCACATTAACGCGAGGCCAGCTCATGCGCAAGGACGTGGTGACACGCACCGGCGGTACGCGGCTGGGCAACGTCAGCCAGCTGTGGGTGGACACGACAGAGTGGGAAGTTGTGGCGCTTGATTGCCGCCCAGTTGGCAATGGTGTGTTCTCCCCCGTGGTCAACGCGGTAGGCGGAGGCCAAGTGGACCACGTGTTGATGACCTCCCTGCGCCAAGTAGGGGACGTTATTTTGGTGCACGACGAAAACGCGGTGGAACGGCGGTGGAGTTCGTACGGGTTGCAAACCGTGGTGGGGTGCGACGTGGTCACAGAAAGGGGAACCTACATCGGTCGGGTGAGGGATTTTGAGTTCGATCCGGAGGATGGGTTAGTCCAACGCTTAATCGTGGATGCGTTGGGGTTACCGGTAGTGCCTGAAGAGATTGTCAGCACGTACGCGATTGACGTTAGCGAAATCCTGTCAAGCGGAATGGACAGGATCATCGTCGCCGACGGGGCGGAGGCGAGGGTTGAACAGCTTAGTTCGTCGTTACTACAACGGCTGAAGTTAACTGCTCCGCCGTGGGAAGACGACTTGTCCGTGTATGGGGACTACTACGCCAGTGATTACGCGGCGTATGAAGCGTACGAACGGGAACAGCGGAATCAAAGGGAACGGGTTGAGTGGGAGCAAAGGCAACGTCAGTCTCGACAATTCGCGGAGCAACGAGACGCGTATGCGCAACGCGAGGAACCTCAAGGTATTCCTCTTGTCCGCCCGAACCAGCAGTACGAGCGCAAAGACGCGGACGGCGGGTACGGTTACCGTCCCCCCGTCCGATTCGACGACTATCTGGAGGAGGAACAGCGGCAGTACGAGTACGAGTATGAGATGGGCGGGGATGTAGGAGCAAACAGTCCAAAACAAACTCGACGGCAAAGTTTATTTAGCGGCGTCTCGTCGCCGCCGCCGCCGCCCCCGGAGGCTTGGAACCAAGCCGCGCCTCCGGCTCGCGCAAATGGAAAGTCAACCTGGGACGCCGCGGGAGGGTCTGTAACGAGCCGGGGGTTCGACGCGTCGGAAGATTTGCTGTAACTTTTTAAAGACTTTTTCTTCAATTTGATTTCATTCGTTCGTTTGGTTATTCGCATGGTACCAGTCCAGTCACCTCTGATCCTCTATTTATACAGTCATGACAACTCATTACCTTGCCGTAACTTTTGCAATCCCATTCAACTAGACCGTATTCGTCGCAATCAGAGCACCTCTCCGCTCCGCAGTATTCACAGTGAAAGTAGGTCCTACCTGCCTTTTCCGCGCATGCGCCGCACTCATTTTTGCTGCATGTTGCGCAGACTCTCACATGATCACAAGCCTCGCACCAACTACATGCGCATACGTCACAGATCAATATAGAGCCATTGTTATCCTGGCAGTGCTCACACCACCGGTCAAAGCATCCGGGCTTATGCTTGCTTCCCTCGCATTTGGGCAGGATTCCAGTCATAACACATCTCTCGCATGCAACGCTCTGTTCGCAGCGGTCGCATACATAACTTGCAGCGGTATCCTCGCATGCGACGCAAACGAAAGCGTTACAGGACTCGCACAGCGTGTCCCCACGCTCATTTGCCCATTCTCCTTCACTGAACGTTTTCTTGCATACGATGCATATGGATGCTTTAGACGTATCCTTGACATCACCACACTTGGAGCACTTGCAAATGTTGAAACTGCATTTTTCTTCATCGAAGTTTTCTGATGGGTCGAAGCTGAGGTACTCGTGGAAATGGCCTACGTCGTTGTGGTCTACGTCGCACTCCTCAAGACGCAAACATCGAAGCCGATTGTCTTTCGGACGATCGCACATACCGATGGCCTGCAAGAAGCAGGCGATTGTGAGACCGCTCACCCTGGTGCAGTTTTTTATTTTCAGAGTTTCAAGTTTGGCAAACTTTTTTGCGGCAAGAGTGGGCTTGTACAGGCACTTTGCCCGGAACGTCGCAGGGGCGCCGCGTATCTCCAGGTTTCTCACGACGCCGCAGTATCCGAGCAAGTGCTCGAGACGGTCGTCCGTTAACTTCTCGAGATTGCCGTCAGCTGCTGAGATTTCGAGGTCGCAGGTACCCCATGACCTTTCACTGGCGGCGACTTTTCTCAACACCCGAGAAACGCAAGCGAGGGCGAGGAGGTCTCTGGTGCTCATGACGTGAGACGATACAACAGCAGCGACGCTCTCGTCGACGTCGAAGGTGGCGGTGCTCACGTCGCTCATGGCCACGTCCGCCTGCACAGCCACGTCACCGTACGTGTCCGGCGCCATAGCGAAGTGACGCGGGAAACTCGAGGAGACGCGGGATTTGAATATCTGCCAAAAAATGAGAAAACTGCCAAAAAATATTCTACGCCTAACTCCTCACTGCCTCCCTTTCTTCATCCGGTCGAGCCGCGGGTTCCGGTACTCAGTTGAAGGGGTTTCGAACGCCGGGGTTACGTTAAACGGCTGACGCAAGTCCGTTTTAACTCGCGCAAGTCGGGGGTTGACATATTCGTCGTTCTCATCAGCGACATAACTGTTCGCGTTTGAGAAAACTTTTCGCTTCGCGCCGTCCCAAAACGGCCGGTTCGCATGCGCGCGTCGCGAAGGAAGCCGCAAGTGTATTTTTGCGACGCCCTTAACGTGTCGCTCGCGCAAAACAAGCGGATCCATCTTGGCCTCTTCTATTTGCACGTCGATACTCTTCGTGTCGATATTTCTAAGGTCCGTGAACCTCTTGGGGTCTAACCGCCGCGCGTGCGCGTCCGCCACCATCGCGATCTGTTCAAGCGGCGAAACCGTGAGGGGAATCGAGTGTTTCGGAACGTCACTAAACGGAAGGGGGGGCGTTTGCAAAACGGATGAGAGTCTGTCGTATGCCCAATTAGTCACAGACGGTTGTGATGCGTTCGGTGCGTCGCCGATACCAAAAGCTTCCAACCCTTCCGGCTCGCCAAACTTTGTCGCGTCCCGTAAATCAATCGCGTCGCGTAACGCTTTTTGGGTCACGAATTCGCTCATAGCCTTTTCATCACCACCGAAATGTTCCACTAAATGCGGCGGCGAAGGCGGTGAGGGCAGTGAACCAAACGAGCCTGAGCCCGTGATCGCAGCCTCCGCGACGCCGACTCCCGAGATCCCAGCACGCGCAACGTCGGTCAGCGCGACTGATATGGACCGCAACTTTGTCCATCGTTTGGAAGCGCCGTGTCTCCGTTCGGTGCGCGCCTCGAAGTCGTCCCTCGGCTCGTTGAAAGCCACTCGAGCGATTCGACTGGCTCGTGCATTTTTCAGCCTCGAAAACGAGGTTCGAAAATTCCGTCCTCCGAACGTTTCGCTTTCGATTTTGATCACCAAATGCACGGCGAGCGCGTCTTGTCGAACAACGCCGTTTTCGTCCAGTGGGTAGTTACCCTTGTGGGTTTCGAAACGGTTTGAAACGGTTTCACTCGTAGTACTTACTCTTCTAACCTCACAATTGAGTCCCAAATGTACGCTGGCGATGTCCGCTTGTAATGAGTTTTCTATCGCGGGGGGCGGTCCTCGGCTCCACCCGGCGATTGAAACGTCTTTTGTAGAAACGCCGCCGACGCCGCGCGCGATTGCGTTCGCGATTTCGTTCCCGACATACCGCTCGACTCGGCCTCTGGCGTGCGGCGTAGCGACGTCCACGTACGGCACGGCGGGGAAGAAGAAGGATGCGGAGATGTACACGTGGTTTGAGTTGTTGTTTGAGCTTTGATCGGTTGGTTTCCCATGCGTGTTGTGACCGGCGTCGTCGAAATTTAAAGTCTCGTCGAGTTGGCTGAAGAACTTTGACGCGCTTAAGTCGTTCCGCAGCGCTAAGTGCGTCTCGTCCCGTGTGCGTTTCAGCTCCCGGTCCGCGATTTCCGTAACACGTTTAATTCGATCTTCGTAATCATCGCGTAACGATGGAGGTGAGGGTGAGGGGAAGGGGGACGGCGAGGAAGACGGCTCAGGAGACGGCGCTTCCGACGCTTCATCTTGAGTAACCTCATCGCCCTCGAGAACCTCCACAGTGGCGTCTAACCCGCGCAACACAGAGACATTGCCCTCCACACCATCCATTTCCTCTTCACTTTCCTTTTCATCAGAAGATTCGTACAGCCGCAGCGACCTGCCTGACGAGTCCCTGAACCGGGCACGTCGTGCGAGTTCCCTTTGTTCTTCGTGTGTCGAGGAACTGGAGATGGTGTCCACCGAGGACTCGGGCGTGAGCGGGCCAGGCGGGTCATCCAGGTTCGCCAGGGTTGGCGAGGGAACGTTGTCGGAATCGATTGGGGTGGGCAAACGCTGGTACACGATATCGGAATCATCACTGTTCGCATCAGTACCATTCCGTCTAAATGCTCTGTGCCCCCCATTTTGCGTAAACTCCTCGGAATCCGACTCGTCGTCTTCCCGTTGTAAATGCTTTTCCGGGAACGGCGTCGCTAGTTTCAACGCGTGTTCTTTTGCTAAAAGTGATAATTTTTCAGAAGCTGCGGTGAGCAACGTTTTAGAGTCATCTTGAAGAACACCGCTCTCTATGCCTTCCAGGTCCACGAAAACGGAGCCGGTTTCATTAGCCTTACGCAAATCGGACGCGGATGTGGTGTGTCGTAACTTGGAGAGCATATTTTGTGAAGTGTCTTGCGCATTGGTAGGCTCTGTTTCATCGTCTGACTCATCAACCCGAAGCCCTACAACCTGCACATCAAACGATGGCCTAGGCACTCCCCCTACCCTCCCATTCGTCATACCCACCAGTACCAACGGAGACGGAGCGGGTTCGTTGCCAAACACCCTCGCGTGATACTTGACTTCCATTTTCTTGCCGAGTTTCTCGGTTTTGAAAAACTTCTCACTTTTTATCGAACTCCTCGTGAAGACGTCCACTGAGCAAATACCCTTGCCCTCGTTTTTGTCATCGAAATCGTCAAGGTCACGTAAGTTAGTGCCTCTCAATCTCAGTGCATCCCTCGCGCGGCGCACGCGGTCGCGTTTCCGTAACGCCGCCACGCGGTGTACCTCTCGTTCTGCTTCTGTCATCGCCGAATTGATTTCACTTTCAGAAGTTTTCAACCCCAAAACCGCGATTCGCGTTTTGCGCTCCGCTAAGTTCGTACCCAGCGCATCCGCGACCTTTTGCTTCTTCGCAGCCGCCGCAATTGCAACGGAGGCGGCAGTTGTGGTGTCGGACAAGCGACACGGTCGGTTGTTAATTTTATTCCCTCCAGGAGACTTTTCAGTTGGAGAAAATACCGTCGGAGAAAAAGTGGACTCGTCTTTGTCAGACAAAGCGATACTCGCGAAGGTGACGCTCGAACGTCCATTAGAGTTAGACTGTTTGCCCATACCATCGCCCGTACCGGAGCCCATACCACGCGCATCACTCGTACCCGTGATAAAGGTACCTCTCGCGAGAGGGGCTAGGACCCGCCCGTGGCTCAACGCGGATATCATCACCGCGTTCGTGGAGCGTTTCCCAACAGAGGCGCCGAAAGAAACCCCGAGCAACGCGCCTCGCAGGGAAAGGTGCGCGTCGCGGGTTTTTTGTTCCCGACGCGCGACAGCTCGTTCAAACGCCGCGTCCGAGGTGAGGAGTTCATTTCCATCGACGTTTTCTGCAGTCGCTTTGACCTCCTCGTCCTCCATCAATGCCGCGGCGGATTGCAGGGTTTCTTCGTATTGATCCCCGACGTCGTGACTGAATTGGTTATCTTCGTCGACTTTCTTTTTTCCGCGCAACAGCACTTTGCTGGTAATTTCTTGGGCGAGGCGCAACTCTTTGCGCAGGGGAATCGGGACACCGGGTTCGTCGTTCTCGTCGAACACGGCGTGTACGCGGCCGTGTGGGGCGTTGTGGATTATTCGTACGTCTCCGCTTTGGTTCATTTTACTTCGCCGTCCGCGTCGCC
>TARA_B110000977_G_scaffold63824_1_pt1 | contig 11843 bp, 9 predicted proteins | sample TARA_B110000977 | Tara Oceans TARA_B110000977 (sample SAMEA4397798) | marine metagenome | biome: Polar Biome; feature: [SRF] surface water layer (ENVO:00010504); material: water (ENVO:00002006), including particulate matter (ENVO:01000060) such as... | depth 5 m | reverse complement strand
CAATAACAAGTAAGAACTTTATTGATAGCATTCATTATCGAGCAAAAGACTTAGGACGCTTAATTGGTGTTGAATATGCAGAAGGCTTTACCACAGAACGTTATGTTGCTGTAGAAAATTTAGGTAAATTAATTTGATTTTTCTTTCTTATAAAAAGAAAAAATAATTATATTTGCAGCCGCAATTATATGGTGGTTGTAGCTCAGTTGGTTAGAGTATCGGTTTGTGGTACCGAGTGTCGCGGGTTCGAGTCCCGTCTTCCACCCAGAAATAAAGCTTCTTAGAAATAAGAGGCTTTTTTTGTGCCATATTTTCTTTAACGTTAAAAGAGATTATTTTGCAGGGATGGACTAAAAAAGTAGCTTTTCTGCTAAATATTTTGCCGTGTACGATTTTTTATTTTTTGCTAATTCTTCAGGGGTTCCCTGAAAAATAAGATTTCCTCCTTTTTTGCCACCTTCGGGCCCCAAATCAATAATGTAATCTGCACATTTAATCAACTCTATATTGTGCTCAATCACAACAATAGAGTGCCCTTTTTCAATTAAAGCAGTAAAAGAAGCTAATAATTTTTTTATGTCATGAAAATGAAGTCCCGTTGTCGGTTCATCAAAAATAAACATTGCTTTCTCTTTTGTGTGTCCTTTCACTAAAAAAGAGGCTAGTTTTATACGTTGCGCTTCGCCACCTGAAAGAGTGGAAGAGGATTGCCCTAGCTGAACATAGCCTAAACCTACGTCTTGTAATGGTTTTAATTTTTGCGCAATTTTTGTGACTAAATTTTCAGAGAAAAAAGCGACAGCGTCGTCAATGGTTAGGTTTAAAATGTCATCAATAGATTTTCCAACATATTTTACTTCTAAAACTTCCTTTTTAAAACGTTTTCCATTGCAAACATCACATTCTAAGTGTACATCTGCCATAAATTGCATTTCTATAGTCACTTCGCCTTCTCCCTTGCATACCTCACAACGACCGCCTTCTACATTGAATGAAAAATGTTTGGGTTTGTAGTTGCGTATGGTAGATAATTTCTGATTTGAAAATAAGGCTCTGATATCATCATACGCTTTAATATAGGTCACTGGGTTTGAACGAGAAGAGCGCCCAATAGGATTTTGGTCTATAAATTCTACATGTTTTAAAGTATCGAAACTCCCTTTTACAGCAGTGTGTTGTCCTATTTTAGTTCCATGTCCAATTATTTTTTTTTGTAATATTGGGTATAAAATATTTTTTACTAATGTGCTCTTTCCTGATCCAGAAACGCCCGTAATAACCGACAAACAATTTAGAGGAAAAGTAACATTTATATTTTGTAAATTATTTTCCCTAGCGCCAATAATTTCAATCCGATTTAAGCTGCTTCTCCGCTTTGTGGGAACTTCAATTTTCAAGTCTTCATTGAGATACTTTGCAGTTAAAGAATCACTTTTTAAAATAGCCTTAAAGTCTCCTTCAGCCACAATATGTCCACCAAAAGTACCAGCTTCCGGTCCGATGTCTATGATATAATCAGCTTCCCTCATGATATCTTCGTCATGTTCCACCACAATAACGGTATTTCCTAAATTCCGTAAATCTTTTAATACACTAATGAGGCGCTCGGTGTCTTTTGGATGCAAGCCAATACTCGGTTCATCTAAAATATACATAGAGCCCACTAAAGAACTCCCCAAGGAAGTTGCCAAGTTGATGCGCTGACTTTCACCTCCAGAAAGCGTGTTGGAAGTTCTGTTAATCGTCAAATAATTTAAACCTACATCTGTTAAAAACTGGAGCCGATTATTTATTTCTGTTAGCAAGCGTTTTCCGATTTTCTCTTGATGTATGTCTAATTTTAGGCTCGTAAAGAATGCAGCGAGTTCGTCCAAAGGAAGTGCTACGAGATCAGAAATATTTTTCTCATTTATTTTCACATAATTTGTTTCATCTCGGAGACGTTTTCCATCACAAGTGGTACATCTTGTTTTCCCACGATAGCGAGAAAGCATTACTCTGTTTTGGATTTTATAGCTTTTTTCTTCTAAAAGAGAAAAGAAGTGATGAATGCCGTGAAAAGAACTGTTTCCATTCCAAACCAATTCTTTTTGTTTTTCTGACAATTCGAACCATGGTTTATGAATCGGGAGGTCAAATTGATAGGCTACTTCAATTAAATGTTCTTTGTAATGGAGGTAGGAAGGAGTTTTAAAAGGAAATATAGCATCATCAAAAATTGATAATCCTGTGTTTGGAATGACTAAATCTTTATCAATCCCTATTACATTTCCATATCCCTCGCAAGTTGGGCATGCACCATAGGGGTTGTTAAAACTAAACAAATGGGTATTTGGTTCTAAAAAGGTAAGTCCGTCTAGTGCAAATTTATTACTAAATTCAGTTACTTTTTTATCGGCTATGCTTTCAATAAAACAAGTTCCCTTCCCTTCAAAAAAGGCAGTTTGAACGGCGTCTGCCAATCGATTGTAAAAATCTTCATCCTCTTTCGTTACTATGCGGTCTACCACTAAAAATAGCAGTTCTCCTTTAAATTCTTGTTGTGGAAAATCGGTAATTCTATGGATGGTATTCTTCCACTTTAACCGCGCGTAGCCCTGTTGTTCTAAAACCTGTAAAACCGTTTTTAAGTCTCTGTTTTCCTCAATTGTAACTGAAGATAACAATAGTAACTTTGTATTGCTATCATATTTCTTAATGAAATTAATAACATCAGAAACGGTATCCTTTTTCACTTCATCACCCGAAATAGGAGAGAAGGTTTTACCAATTCTAGCAAATAATAATTTTATATAATCGTAAATTTCGGTGGATGTACCCACGGTAGAACGCGGGTTGGTAGAATTTACTTTTTGCTCAATAGCAATTGCAGGCGCGATTCCTTTAATATAGTCAACTTTTGGTTTGTGTAATTTTCCTAAAAATTGCCTTGCATAGGAGCTTAAACTCTCTACATATCGTCTTTGTCCTTCGGCATATAAAGTGTCAAAAGCTAACGAGGACTTTCCTGAACCGGACAATCCTGTAATGACCACTAATTTATTTCTAGGAATTACAACGTCAATATTCTTTAAATTATGGAGTTTTGCTCCTTTTATAATGATGTTTTCTTTGGGATTTACTGTTGAAATATCTGTCTTCATGTATCAAAAAATATAGACTATAAATTTACCATAAAATAAGCTCATTTATGAGCTGGTAAAATATTTTTTATAAAAAATTTGTTCGATTAATAAATAATATTCATATTTGCAACTAACAAACTACAGTAAATTAGACCTATATAGCTATAAAACTACTTTAAAGATTATTAATATTTAATAATAAAGAAAAGCCCTTTTGCTTTTCAAAGTAGCTATGGTACATAAAAATTCAATCCAAGACAGTGTTTTAGTAAGCGATTATATCAGTGGTAAAGAAGCATCTTTATCAATTTTAATCAACAAGCATCAACAGCGCCTATTCAGTTTTATTTATAGCAAAATTCAGGATAAAGATCTTACAGAAGATATTTTTCAGGATACTTTTATCAAAGTGATTAAAACTTTAAAAAAAGGAAAATACAATGAAGAAGGGAAGTTTTTGCCCTGGGTAATGCGCATTGCTCATAACTTAGTGATTGATCATTTTAGAAAAAACAATAGAATGCCCTCTTTTAAAAATACAGACGAGTTCAATATTTTTTCAGTATTACATGACGGTACTTTGAATGCGGAAAATCAGTTGATTCAAGAGCAGATATATGACGATGTAAGAGAATTGATAAATGAGCTTCCTGAGGAACAAAAAGAAGTGTTAGTGATGCGCCTTTACAAAGATATGAGTTTTAAAGAAATTAGTGAAAATACAGGTGTGAGTATTAATACAGCTTTAGGTAGAATGCGGTATGCGCTTATAAATATGCGTAAATTAATAGAGAAGCATAAAATTATTTTAGTGCACTAACAATAAATCAAAGATTGCATCGTTAAATATTTATAATCAGTCAGCTAAAGTTTCTATATGATGCAAATCTACTCAAAAAAGTCTTCTGATTTACAGGAGCGGCCTACGAAAGAAACAGTTCAGTTTTTGATCAATTTTTCCAAATCGTTAAGAGTTGTAAAAACCAAATCAAGCAAGTTAATTGAACTTAATTTGAATTAAGAATGGAAAAAGCTTCAACAGATGTTGAAGCTTTTTCTTTTATGAAGCCATCTAAGAAAAGCGAGACATTAAAGGTATGCTATTACTCCTTGTTATTTTTTTTATAATAGGCATCTATAAGCGTTTTTCTACCCACGGTTTTAGTAATAATATCGGTATTTAAATTCCAACCTCTTGCAGGCGAAAATTCTCGGCCGTACCAAATAATTTGTAAGTGTAAATCATTCCATAATTCTTTAGGAAATAATCTTTTGGCATCTTTTTCTGTCTGCTTTACACTTTTTCCATTGGTCAAATTCCAACGCCAAAGTAGCCTGTGAATATGAGTATCTACAGGAAAAGCAGGGATGCCAAATGCTTGGCTCATAACAACACCTGCGGTCTTGTGTCCAACCGCGGGTAGCTCTTCTAATCCTTCAAAGCTCTGCGGCACTGCTCCATTGTATTTTTCAATTAAAATTTTAGACAGTCCGTAAATCCCTTTACTCTTCATGGGAGACAAACCACAGGGTCTTATAATTGCTTTAATTTCTGCTACAGACATCTTTACCATATCAAAAGGATTATCCGCCTTAGCAAAGAGTATCGGTGTGATTTTATTCACCCGAACATCGGTACATTGTGCAGATAATAAAACAGCAATCAAGAGGGTAAAAGGATCTTTATGGTCCAAGGGGATTGGTATTTCAGGATACTTTTCTTTAAGGGTATCCATTACAAATTGTACTTTTTCTTTTTTATTCATTTTTTATTATTTCAATCTGTGCAAGTTACAATGTTCTTATCAAAAACTTATTTATTTTGGCTTTTTAAAAAGACTGTTACTTTGTATATTTGTTTTAAAAACAAATATGACAGCACTAAAAATAGGGGATAAAGCTCCACAGTTTGAGGCAAATGACAATGCGGGAAATACGGTTAAGTTATCAGATTATGCAGGTAAAAAACTAGTTTTATTTTTTTATCCAAAAGCAAGTACGCCGGGATGTACAAACGAAGCTTGTGACTTACGAGATAATTACCAAGTGTTTTTAGCCAAAGGTTATGATGTCCTTGGAGTAAGCGCTGATGCTGCGAAAAAACAACAAAATTGGATTGATAAACATGAATTACCTTTTCCGCTTTTAGCAGATGAAGACAAAGCAGTAATTGAAGCGTTTGGTGTCTGGGGACCGAAAAAGTTCATGGGAAAAGAATATGATGGAATTCACAGAACCACTTTTATTATTTCTGAAAAGGGTTTGATCGAAGAAATCATCTTAAAAGTTAAAACCAAAGCGCATGCTGCCCAAATCCTGGGATAGCATGATCAAATTAAAAATAGCAAAAAAGGAATTAAATGAGAACTTAATTCCTTTTTTACTTTAAAAACTGCTTGTTTTAAAGCTTTATGCTAACTTTAAGGTTTAAAACACGACCTGTCATAAAATTAGGAATTCCAAATTGATTTTTGGAATATACATCTCTAACCCAGGTGTTTGTGATGGAATTTTGAATAGCAAACATATTAAAAAGTTCTAGACCAACTGTAAATTCTTTAAACTTAGACAGCCAGCCACTTCTGTATTGTTTGTTGGCATCTGAAAAAACATAAGAAACTCCCAAATCTGCACGCTTATAGTCTCTTAAGCGTCCTTGAAACTGATATACATCTGCATACGCGGGTGCACCTCCAGGAACTCCTGTATTGTAAACTAAATTCAAGTAGGCTTTTAAATTTGGTAAATTTGGTACATAATCTTGAAATAATATTGCAAATTTTAAACGTTGATCTGAAGGTCTGGAAATAGCACCCCTATTATTAATATTTTCTTCTGTTTTTAAATATCCCAAACTTACCCAACTTTCACTTCCCGGAACAAATTCACCATTTAAACGAAGATCAAAACCTTGTGCATATCCAGTAGTTACATTATCTGCTCTGTATCTAATTCTCACATTATCTATAGAATATGCGTTCACATCGCTTAGGTCTTTGTAATACATTTCTGTGGTCAGTTTAAAAGGTCTTTCCCAGAGATTAAAACTATAATCCATTCCTGCAACAAAATGAATAGATTTTTGTGCTTTTACATTGATATTTATTTTACCGTTGTAGTTTTTTAGTTCTCTATAGGAGGGAGGCTGAGAATACCAACCTCCAGATAAACGAAACAACATGTCTTTTTTCCAATCTGGTTTAATAGCGATTTGTGCTCTAGGGCTTATAATTATTTGCTTTTTAGAGGTACTGCTCTTTGATGAAACCGTCCACTGTTGTCCTCTTATTCCAAAATGATACCAAATTTCATTATTCTTCCAAAATAAACGTTCATTTAATTGCATAAATCCAGAAATGCGATTAATGGTCACCTTGTTGTCTTCCCTAATATTTTGAAAAGGCGCTATAGGACCCTCAAAAGGTACATAGGGTTGGTTGTTTGCATTATGATTTGGTGGTCGAACAGAGAAACCTAAAGAATCAATGATTTCCCACTCCCGAATGCGCTCCCTGATGTCTTCATTTTGATATTTCACACCAAAATCCCACTGTTGTTTTTTTATTTTGTAGGTCCCTTTGATTTGTGCAGTACTAATCAAAGCATCTAAATCATTTCTAGCGTGGTTTAATTGAGAGCCAATCCCTTGAGAAAATTCTACATCACCAAAGTTTTCTGACCCAATATTAGCGTCTACTTCCCCTAAGTTATAGGAAGCTGCAATATCGTAATGTTCTTCTTCTTGTGTATTATAAGCAGAAAGGGTTCCCCGCAGAGCTAATTTTTCATTGATTTCAAAATCTGCTGAAATTGCATTAAAAAGTGTTAAATAATTGTTTTCTTCTCGGCCGTCATAAAAAACAATCAGTTCTAACGGATTTGCAACAGTACCAAAACGTGTTCGCCTAGAAATGGGGGTATAATTGTATTTATTTAGGGAAAAATTACTCAAATAATTTAAAGAAAATTTTTCTGAAAACTGATACGTTACAAAAGATTGTAAATCTGTAAATTTTGGTCTAAAATTAGTTTCAATTTGTTTGCTATTCACAAACAGGCTGTTGTCTCGATATCGCATGCTGGTTATAAGTGTTAATTTATTGTCTAAAAAGAGACTTTCAAAGGTTGCACTCCCTCCTAATAAACTAAAATCTATATTGGTTGCAGTTTCTTTTGGCTTTCTATAAGAAATGTCTAAAACAGAGGATAATTTATCCCCGTATTTTGCTTGAAATCCACCAGCAGAAAAATTAATGTTCTGCACCATTTTTGGGTTTATAAAACTCAAGCCTTCTTGCTGTCCGGAACGGATTAAAAAAGGCCTATAGACTTCAATGCCGTTCACATAGACTAAGTTTTCGTCAAAATTACCACCTCTAACATTGTACTGTGTGCTGAGTTCATTATTATTGTTGACTCCAGGTAGAGTCATTAATATATTTTCTACACCTGCATTTGCACCTATAATTATAGTAGCTTTTGAAGGGTCTATTTTTGTAATTCCTTGGGCGTCTTTTCTTCTGTCTTTTACGATAATTTCATTCAGTTTTTCTGTTTCTAAAAGGAGGATAGGAGAGAAGCGTATTAGATCTCTATTTTTTGCAGTAATTGAGTGATATAATGCCTGATAAGACAGATGACTGAATTTTAAAATAATTTCTTTTTTTACAGGTATTCTAAGTGTATAGTTCCCGTTTTCATCTGTAACAGTTCCTGCTTGATCAAAGGCGACAAAAACATTTTCGATTGGTTTTTTATTTTTGTCTTTAACAGTTCCTTTTAAAATAGTGGTTCTTTGAGCAACTAAAATTGCGGGTAATAATAAAAGAAAGAATGTGACTTTTTTCATTCGTTTTGCTTGTAATTTATCTGTAGTTGTTTGATCTCAGGATTTAAATATTTTTAAGATCTCTTTTATATTTTTCTAAAGAATGTAAGGGAACGCTCTGAGGTATTTCCTACATTGTCTGAGACTACAATTTTAAAGATATGTTTACTACCAAACAATTTTTTATCACTAAAATTATAAGTAAGTATGTTTTTTTTATGATTGTATCGCATTAGTACCCATTTCCCATCGATAGTTGCGCTCCAGTTATTGATACCAGAATCAATATCAGAAATTTTTAATTTTAGTGTTTTAGCCTTGCTGACCCATTGATTATTGGAAATGTATAACATTTTTATTTCTGGAGATAAACTGTCTTTTCTTAAAGTATAAGTACCTAAGGTTTTTGTGGTCGTATAAAAAGTACTCTCTTTTTTCTTGGTGTATACGTATCTTGGATATTTGGGATATTCTAAATTCGCGATGTACAATTGTTCTTTTTCTAAAGAAGTATATTGAGAAACATCAAAGGTTAGTGTATAACTTTTATCTAAAGGAATGACAGGCATGTGCACTTGAGCGATACCAGCATCTACTTTGAAATCTATAAATGTGTCCGCATAAAAGGTGTTTTTAGGGAAGGCTATAGTCACATTATTTTCTGTAAATCTTTGAAAGTTGTTCGCAATAATTTTGTAGTTTGTAGTGTCTTTTTCCTTTTTGAGGATGGTATTGTTCGGTTGGCCAATAACGGGAATCTTAAGAGTGCTTTGATTTCCCTGATAGTCTTTTGCAATAATTTCAACAGTATAATTCATCCCTTCTTGGATATTTACTTTTCCATTATTAATTAAGCTTTCATAGATGGAGAGTTTATTTTTATCTTCTTTAAACAATTTTTGAATTTTTCGTCTATATTTTTTATAATATTCATAATCAATTAATAAGTTTAGAAATTTACTTTCGGAAAAAGAAAAAGTTTCAACGTCATGGTAATAATATCTCTTGCCATTTACCAACATTTCAAGACTGTAAATTCCGTTTTTGTTATGCGCTCCATTCAATTTGTCATAGACGCTAATTCCAAAACCAATTACACCATTTGCAGAAATTCTTTCTGCGGTATACATCCCTTTTCCTGTTTTCTTAAAAGGAATTGCAGTACTATTATTTTGCTGATAGATGCGAGCATTTTCAGACAAAGGATATATTTGTAAGGTGCGTATTGTTGGTACTAATACGTCCGGGACTTGAAGGCCAAAGAACAAAGGATTTATAATTTTCTCAGTTCTTGTATCTCGAATTTCAAAATGTAAATGAGGCGCTCCAGAGCCCCCAGTATCCCCAGAAAAGGCAATAACTTCCCCTTTTTTTATAATAAATTGGTCTTTTTTCGGATATATATTCCCTGTTTCATAGTTCTCTTTTCGGTATTGAATTGTTTGTATAAAGGATTCTATTTCTTTCTTAAATTTACTTAAGTGACCAAAAACAGAAGTATATCCATTAGGATGCGTTACATAGATTGCCTTTCCATAACCATATTGCTGTACTTTTATTCTGGAGACATAACCTTCGGCTACTGCGTATACTTTTAAGCCCTCTTTGCCTTGGGTTTTAATATCTATACCCGCATGAAAGTGATTGCTTCTTAATTCTCCGAAAGTCCCTGCAAGAACAATCGGGATGTCCAATGGACTCTGAAAATACTTTGGAGGATACTTCTTTTGAGAATAACTTACAAAGGATACTAGTATTAAAATAAAAACAGCTGATTTCAAAAAGAGTATTTTTTATGTAAAAGTACTAAAAAACACCTGTTATGTAATCTGTTTAACCTCAGTGTTTTATTAAAAAAACAATAAAATGTTGTATATTTAAAACAGAATGTTAACTTTGTAACTATAGTTTTATTCAAATATAATGATGAGTAATACCTTAGAAGCAATTCACTTGTTGGAAGATAAGATACAAACCTTACTTTTTAATTATGAATTTTTAAAAAAAGAAAATGAAATTTTGCTTCAAAGTACTACAGGTTTACAACATAAAATATTAGAACAACAGCAACTGATAGCGGATCAAAAAGTAGCATATGATACGCTGAAAATTGCAAAAACTATAGATGGCAGTAGTACAAGAGATACAAAACTTAAAATAAATACATTAATTCGAGAAATTGATAAATGTATCATTCAGTTACAAGAATAAAGTTCTTTAGATGTGGGGAAATTGAAGATTAATTTAGTAATAGCAGGAAGAACGTATCCTTTAAGTGTGAACAACACCAATGAGGAAGAGGGAATGCGAAAGGCAGCAAGTGCTATCAATAAATTAATAACTATGTATGAGCAAAATTATGCAGTAAGCGACAAACAAGATGTTTTAGCGATGTGTGCATTGCAGTTTGCTTCGAAATCAGAAATTTCTACATTACAAAAAGGATCAGATGACACTGAAGCAATAAATAAGTTAAAAGAGTTAACGCAAATAGTATCCACTCATTTAAAATAAGTTCTTTAAAATACATTAACAACACACTGCCTACGTTAGTAATTTGTTTGATAAACTCAACGAGTATCTATTATGAAGGATAAGTCTCAGTTGCTAAAGCAAGCCATAGAAATTGAATTCATTCTTTTTCAGGTGGATCCTTGATCAACTAGTTAGTCCTAAACCTGTAATAATGGAGTTTATAAAAACCACACTATCGTAGGCTTTTTTTTATATTAAATTTAAATTATGGACGGAATTTCACTTCCCATTATTGTGGGAATTATAGGAATTGCAATCGGTTTTATCATTGCAAAAGGAATTGAAAAATCTAAAGGAAAAAGATTATTAAATACAACTCGAAAAGAGGCTTCTGCAATTATAAAAGAGGCTAAGATTGATGCGGATTCTATAAAAAAAGATAAAATTTTACAAGCAAAGGAAAAGTTTATAGAATTAAAATCTGAGCATGAGAAAGTTGTTTTAAGTAGAGAAAAGAAAATTTCTGATGTTGAAAAACGAATTAGAGATCGGGAGTCTCAAGTTGCTTCGGAAGTAGACAAAAATAAAAAACTAAATAGGTCTGTTGAAGAAAAAGAGAAGGACTTTAGTATTAAGTTAGACTTCCTTGATAAGAAAGAGGGCGAATTAGAAAAAATGCACAAACGTCATGTAGATATGTTAGAGCAAATTTCTGGTTTATCTGCTGAAGATGCGAAAAAAGAATTGATAACTTCGCTAAAAGAGGAGGCGAAAACAGACGCAATGGCGTTTATTCAAACGTCTGTAGAAGAAGCAAAATTAACGGCAGAGCAAGAAGCTAGAAAAGTTGTTTTAGGAACGATACAACGGGTAGGTGTAGAGCAGGCAGTAGAAAACTGTGTTTCTGTTTTCAATCTAGAATCTGACGATGTAAAAGGAAGAATTATTGGAAGAGAAGGGCGTAATATTAGAGCAATCGAAGCTGCTACAGGAGTAGAAATTATTGTGGATGATACACCGGATGCAATCATACTCTCTTGTTTTGATCCTATTAGAAGAGAAATTGCACGTTTGTCTCTTCATAAATTAGTTACCGATGGTAGAATACATCCTGCTAGAATTGAAGAGGTAGTCAGCAAAACAGAAAAACAAATTACTCAAGAGATTATAGAGGTTGGTAAGAGAACTGTGGTAGATTTAGGAATTCATGGATTGCATCCTGAATTGATAAAGGCAGTTGGTAGAATGAAATACAGATCTTCTTATGGGCAGAATTTATTGCAGCACTCAAGAGAGGTTGCAAATTTATGTGGCATTATGGCTGCGGAAATGGGGTTAAATTCTAAAGTCGCGAAACGCGCTGGTTTGTTGCATGATATTGGTAAGGTGCCAGATGCAGAAAGTGAACTTCCACA
>TARA_B110000977_G_scaffold185810_2_pt1 | contig 11867 bp, 11 predicted proteins | sample TARA_B110000977 | Tara Oceans TARA_B110000977 (sample SAMEA4397798) | marine metagenome | biome: Polar Biome; feature: [SRF] surface water layer (ENVO:00010504); material: water (ENVO:00002006), including particulate matter (ENVO:01000060) such as... | depth 5 m | reverse complement strand
TCGTACGGCGGTTCATGGGGCGGTGGGGGCGGTCGGGGCGGCGGGGGCGGCGGCAACGTGCGCCCCGGCGACTGGCAGTGCCCCGCCGGGTGCGGGAACGTGTTCGCGTCCAAGATGAACTGCTTCAGATGCGGCCAACCCAGGCCTGAGAACGCGGAAGTCGCCGCAGGAGACCAGGTAAGAGCATGGCCAAAGCCATTGGACGAGCAACGACCCCAGATCGGACTTTCCGAAACTTTTTCCGAACAATTGATTTTTTTAACAACCACTGACAATCTCTTCCTCTACCCATCTATCTCATCAACAGTACTCCGGCGGCGGCGGCGGGTACGACCGCGGCGGCGGCGGTTCCTGGGGCGGCGGCGGCGGCGGCTGGAACTCAGGCGGCGGCGGAGGCAGGCAGGGCGGGTACAACGACCGCCCCCGGGGCCCGACCCCCCGCCCCGGCGATTGGAACTGCCCCGCTGGTTGTGGTTTGGTGTTCGCGTCCAAACCGAACTGCTTCAGATGCGGCGTCGCCAAGCCCGAAGGCGCAGACCAGGAGTACGGCGAAAGGCAGGATGACGGGTACCAGCAGCAAGGCGGCGGTGATTGGAACGCCCCTCGATCCGAGTACCCCCCTGTCGACGGGAGTGTACAGGATCCGCCCCAGGCGTAAGGTGGTGTGCGCGTGTGACTTGCGAAGTCATGAATAGCGCCGGCGCTTCGAGTTTGCTTTTTTTCGGAAAGAGACGTTCTCCATTGTTTGTTTTGTGTTTGTGTGTGTTTGTGTTCGGTACTTTACTTTGTTGAAATTCAGTCGCCGCGTGTTTGATCGTTCGTATCACCGCGTTATTGGCCTTGTAATACGAGAAGAGATGAGAGACTACTCGGGGGGACGGGTGTTCTTTTTTCGCAACCTAAAAACATCTAAAATTCCTGGCTCGGAAATGTAACGCTTTTCTCGGAAGACTCAACACAACTACTCGCACACGACACACTTCACATGTTCTCCGACGCCGCGCATACAGCCATGACTGATACGAGCGGTGATATCGCCACCGTCACTACTCCCGCGATCCTTACTGATACTGGCGAGGCCTTCCCCGGCCTCCCTAACCACCTCGTCGTGGCTCACATCTTGAGATCTGATTATTTTGACGATCCCGCAGTAGATCTCGCACGGCTCCGACTGGTGAGCCGTGCGATGCGCGACACGGTGACAGCGTCGGGGCGTTCGTTGGATGAGCCTCTTGATGAAAAGCGTGCAGTGAAGCTCGGATGTTTAAGCGCGATGGAGTACCTGGAAAGGGAAGGTCGTCTGTCGCGTAAAGAACTCCTCTGTGAGGCAGCGGCAATGGGAGGACATCTCGAAAAGTTGAAGGTGTTGCTTACAAACGGTTGACCGTGGAACTGCTTGACGTGTTGCGCGGCGGCAAGGGGCGGGTACCTCGAGGTGCTGCAGTGGTTGCGCGCAAACGGGTGCCCATGGGACGAGAGCACGTGCATGGGATATTTCGAAGTGCTGCAGTGGGCGCGTTCAAACGGCTGCCCGTGGAGCTCGCACACATGCACGTGGGCGGCAAAGGGCGGGCACCTCGAGGTGCTGAAATGGTTGCGTGCAAATGGCTATCCGTGGGACAAGTGGACGTGCGAGCATGCGGCGAGTCGTGGGCACCTCGAGGTTCTGCAGTGGATATGCGCGAACGGCTGCCCATGGGACGCAGGGACGTGCTCGTATGCGGCTCAGGGAGGGGGCAGCTCGAGGTGCTGCAGTGGGCGCGCGCGAACGGCTGCCCGTGGGACTACAGGGTGTGCGAGCACGCAACGAGGGGTGGGCATCTCGAGATGCTAAACTGGGCACGCGTGAACGGCTGCCCAGGGTGATGAGACTAGAACGAGAACTCCGATGACCCCCATGCCTACGAACGTTTTTTTACCACAAATTTGTTTTACACTACGTCACCGTTGCAACGCCGCTACCAGCGCGTACGAAAACGCGCTCCCCACTCCCAACCCTCCGGTGAGAAACAAGGTCAACAACGTGCCTTCTGACGCGCGTTTTTTTATCAACGAAACCGTGCTCGGCCCCCACATCATACTTATACTACTCAGGTGTCCGTTCGTGAACGCGAGTAACGCGATTGACGCAATCGGAGTGAAATTACTATTTCGGAATATTCGCGGAAATGCCCAGTCAACGCACGGCGCCGTGACCACGTTGCACGCTAATAAAAAAGGAACGATCAGTATGCGGCTAATAGCACAAGTCATCACGGTAACTCCTTTCGGCGCCTTTTTAGGAAAATAAGACGCCGCACACCTTCCGAATAAGTCAAACAAGTTGAACAGCAGGAACAGGGACGGGGTCCACAGATCACCTAAAAATCGATTTTTGTTATTTGCCGAACATGGTAAATTTGTGTTCACATTTCCTCTTGCGCATATCGAGCTCGTCACCGCGGGAAACACGGAGAGCGTCACCGCGAACGTGGCAAACACTGAGAAACGGTAGCAGTACGTTTCGAAGCGTTCCTTTTTGTTTTCTCTTTGGGTGTCACCCGAAAGGCTCGACTCCAAATCCAAATCACTTCCGTTTCGTTCGGGCAACAAAGGGACACAAATTGTCTCTGTGTCCGCCAGGCTATCCAGATTGCTTGAGTCACCATTGTCCCCATCTATGTCTTCCTCTTCTTTTGATTCTTCAGTTTCCCTTTTACAATAGCTCTTAAAAAACTCCGTGCGATTCAAAAACGACGTCGCCGCGAAACAAACAAACAAAACACAACCCGCCGCGGTGAAATATACGCGAGCCTGAGTGAGGATAGTACTGTGGGTGTTGTCAGTAGTGTCCATACTACTTCCTCCTGTACTGTTGTTCGCAGTATTTCTCGCCGTCCCGAGGTATTCCGATTCCTCACCAGCTGAGAAATCCTGTTCGCCCTGTACACCGCTACTCGCCAGCGCTGCGGCGGCGGATATCACGCCCGCCACGGCTTGCCCCCACATCAGCGCGTTGATGTACTTCGGAGGAAGCTTCGAGGCGTCGTGGAAGGAGCCGCCTTGGACTAAAGCGGTGAGTCCGCCGAGGGCTAGCAGTGTTAATAATGTTATTGCTGTAATCGTGTTGCCGCTTATATTTTGTTGAGTAGTCATCGCAGCCGTGACGCAACACAAGGCTCCCATGCAAAACAAAGGAATCGGGACTCGGCACGCTCGAGGTACTTTTGACAAGCTGTCTTTGTTGACGAGTAACACCAGCCCTATCACGTTCGCAGTCATGAACGTCATGCCGAACACGGATTCGAACTGGTTCACGATGTAACCTGGGTACGGGTCGACTCGGAGCTTCTCGTCGAAGTACCCGCGCTCGGTGATGAACACGTTCCACGGGAGTAAAGTGCCTATGCCCGCGAGGAAGAAGATGATGAAGGTGAGGTGGAAGTGGTCGCTGGGTTGGTCTGTTTCCGAGTCAACAACTGGTGGGTCGGGGTCGTTGTCGGACACCCCGCCCATCCTCTCGACATCCTCGTCGGACATCCGCACGGTCCCCCGACGTGGGCCGGGCGATGTGACCAAAGAGACACGCGTCGAGCACGACTTTCAAACAAACATCGCGCTTTTTCCAGTGTGAAACGACGAGTTAATTTGACGAGTTATCAGACACGTCATCTCGAATCGTCATTCCTCGTCCAACCTCACTCCGCCCCTGGCCCACAGTGACTCGCACGAGGTTGGTTCGACACGCAACATGTCCGCCGCCGTCTGTTCCGCCGTGCTCCCTGTCGCCGGACGCCGCGTCTCCGCGAAGGCCACTAAACCGCGCGCTGTGCATGGCGTCTCGTCCGTCGCTGGAAAGGGTAAGGTTGTTTCGGCGCCCCGTTTGAGCGCGAGGGTGAGCACCGCTTCGCTTAGGGTCACCAAGCCCGCGGCTACCACTCGAAGAGGCGATTTTGTCGTCACCGCCGCGGGCGACGAAAACGAGAAAGTTCCGTTCGGGTACACCAGAGCCGACGTCTTACTAATCGGCGTCGGCCTCACCGTGACCGCCACGGCGCTTTACTACGGCTTGCAAGCCAACGGGGTTTCCGCCATCTGGGCCGGTAACATCGTGCAGCTGACGTTCGTGGGTGGTTTATCCGTGGCATGGATCGGGAGTTATGTCGCGCGCGTCATGAACAAGGATATGACGTACGTGAAACAACTGAAAGACTACGAAGACGCGGTGATGGCCAAGCGGCTGGAGGAACTCCCGGAAGCAGAGCTGGAGAAGATGATGGACGACATCTCGAAACTCGATCCCAAGTAAAATTTAGGCGAGAGTTGAGACGTCTACACTCGAGCATCCATTGTAAAGACCGATACGCACATAAAACACGTGTCTACTGTCACATGCGCTACGATCCTTACTCTACCTCTTCACCACTACCCCTTCGATTTTTCGATTCCCATTCCGCCCTCGCCTCGGCGTCGCGTGCTATTCGCCCCGACACTTTCGGCATCGCGCGCCTGTCCAGAAACGGGTACTCCCCAATCCAGGAGTCTGTGTCCGGAAAATACGCCTCACGCACAGCCTCGAACCGCCTGAAGTAGTTATCATCGGACGAGACTACCATCTCTACGAAATCACCCGGGGCGATGTCGGCGTGCGAGCGGCGGAGCGGGACGCGCAAATCCACAACAGCGCCGGATCTATCACCAACAATCAATTCTAACATCCAGCTCTCCGGCGCGTTGACGTCCCGGTCGTAAAATCCGGGGCTTGGCGGGGCTTCCCGGGGAGTCGCGGATAGGACCTCAGCTCGCCACAGCCCTATGTTGCGTCCCTTTCGTGCGCTAGAGTTCCGTCTAGCGGCTAACGCCACGGGCGCCCACAAAAAGAACGTCACCGCCGGCACCGCTAAAAACGTCGCTACGTTCACCGTGGCTACTAATCCCAACAACGAAGCCCCGAGCCGCTGCGTCGCGGTTTCAGGACCGCCCCAGAAATACGCGTATTGTTCGCCCGTTGCGCCGATAGGTAACAAAGCCTGGGTTTCCCGGGACGTGAGAAGCGTCACGTCTGGCGGTGGGGCGGAGCGAGACGATTGCGATTGCGATGAACTGGACGACGTTGCGAAATTGGATTGTTGTCGGTCGTCGTCAAATTCGCGTGTGAACCCGTACGAGTCTTGTGGAGGTCTCCCGTTCGTGTCACGCGACGCTTGTGTGTCGTACATACCATCCCCGAAACTTCCAGTGTTGTCGTCGTTCCGAGAAGCGCGAAGCTTGAAGGAACCGAACCCGAATCCTTTTGATTCGCCGCCGACCGCGAATCGTGCGCTCGAAGATTCCGCGCGGTGCGACGCATTCGCTGGAGCTCGGCATTTGGGGCGGTTGCGGAGCACGCTTTTCGCGGCGGGGGCAGTCACCGCGACAGTGCACGGCATCGTGGTCATCGCGAGGTCCCACAGGCGTAGCAACCTCGAGGAGCGCGACGCGCAATGCAGCAACCCTAAATCACTTTTTCAAGTAAAACTCGGTTGTTAAAGTGCTTTCTTCAGATTGACAGAACCCTCAAACACCTACGCCTGGGCATCACAAGTTGCGACGCGTGCATATCTCGAATCCCGAGAACCGGAGGTCGCACTTCATGCGCATGCTCCACTTAGCGTCCTCGGTGGCGACCGCGCGACCGCACGTCGCACCGCAATGCCGCGCGTTGTCCTCATCCGCTTTTGCCCGAATCGAAGCAAGCGTCTCCGCAGGCGTCTCATCTTCATCGGACTCCACCAACGAGCCACCCTCCGTGGGCGCTGTGTATTCCACTTCACAGATGTTTACCGCATCCGACGTCGCGACATTCGCCCACCTCACCGGTGACCCGAACCCTATTCACCGCGACATCGAGGCTGCCAAAAGCGCCGGGTTCAAAGCACCAGTGGTGCATGGGATGCTTCTCGGCTCGTTGTTCGGCGCCATCATCGGGACGCGCTTTCCCGGCGCGGTGTACGCAACGCAAACACTTGCGTTCCGAAAACCAGTCACCGTGGGGCAAACAGTCACAGCTGAGGTTACAATAACGAAACTCACGGGTTCAAAAGCGATGTTCGAAACCAAAGTAGTCGTGAACGGTAGCGGCGGCGAATCGATTTCAGATGATGAATCTTCAATCGTCGCTGTCGACGGAACGGCGCTGGCGTTGTTACCAAACGGAAATAGATAGGCCTATGGGCATTTATATAGCTACGGCGAGGCATTTAGATAGCTAGTATTATATTGAGTCTCGCTAGACATGGTCATCCTATCTCCCGAACTACCGGTTGCTTCTTCCCAAGGTGGCAAACACCGTGTCCAGCGTGCCGCCGCCACCGCCGCTCGCCAACCCGGTCTGCCCCGCCGCCCCCCTGTTCACCGCGTTCGCCAGCCGCTCTTTGTTCCGCTCCCAGCGCTCCGCTCGCGATTCCGGGTCGTCGCTTCTATTTGCTCTTCGATTGAGTAAATTGCGACTCTCCACCCAACTGGCACTGTCTTCTCCAGTACGTCCCACTCCCCCCAGCGAAACTCCAAGATCAACCCCCTTCCCGAGGTCGACAAAGTACAGGTTGCTCTTCCCCACGTGCCAGTTTGATATCCCCCCAACCGTGGACGACAGCTCTGCGCGTTCCCGGTCGCAAATGCGCTTCCCATCAGTGACGTGCACGTCACGGTCGTCGTCGTCGTCCTCCGAGGTGAACTTCCACTTGTCGCTGTCGCCTCTGTTCAGAAACACTTGCATGATTTTATCCAAGCAACCCTTCCACAGCAATGCGCAGACGTACACAGCGATGAAGGCAGGAAAAACCGCGTTGAACGTGTTTGCAAACTTCGGGATGTTGTTTGCGAGCTTCAGGTGGAAAACCGTGTTCCGGTACTTTTCGCCCTTGCTCATTTCGCGAATGCTGCCGTTGACCATCATCAGGAAGTTCAAACTTAACGGTGCAGCGAAGCGACAGGTTAAAGAGGCGTTGAGTAACAGACTAAACGAATCTGTCCCTCCCGGCACCAAACTGTAAAAGGAAAACATCCCCAACCGGAACAAACTAAACATGGCGCAGAAGCACATGTACCCTAGTGGTACGATAACCGCAACGTGAATCGCTGACGTGTTGCCGTCCGCACTGACCAACATAGCTGAAAACGGCGAAACATCCACTCCGTCCATCGTTTGCGTCGTCCACATGAACGTCTCCGCCCAGACGGTCAGGACGCTGAAACCGGCCAGGGCGATTGCCAACCCTCGCAACGCAACCGGCGCGATTCGACACCGCCACCACCACTCGCACGTCTCTTGGTACACCCCTATTTTTCCCACCCGTACCGTCCTTAGCGGGTTCCGGAACCGCTTTTCGGAGCTGCTCATTAAACAGCCTCTGTCACCCAAGCCTCCCCCACCCAGCCCAGATGCGTTCAAAACTGCTTCCGCTTCCAAAGCTCTGCTCACCGCCACGACGTATTGCGCTGCTGTCCTCCTGTACACCCGCGTTTTGCGTTTCAGCGCCCGTCTTAAACTCACCATGTCCGCCTCTTCGTCGTAGTCGTAGTCATAATCGCCGTCGTCGTCATATTGGGTACTGTCTGTTGACACAATATCGGAAACCTTCGGAGTCTCCACCGAAATGACCCGCATCATCCACCGAAGTTCGTGGTTCCGAGGCATCACTTCGTTTGTCGTTTCTGACGCTTTTGTGATTTTTAGGAGTGACGAATGAGCGTCTTCTAGAGCTGACGATACCTCGCCAACCTTCCGGTACAGGAAAGTGGGTCGCTTTTGGATATTCGCGGAACGCCAGATCGAACGCGGCACCTCCACGACCCCATAACCCAGTAAAAAAATACCAGCAACAATACCGAAACTCGTCGCTGATGCGATTGAAAACGAAGTCACGCCGGTAACCGTCATGGCGCCATTCGCCGTTAGCACGACTATTCCCAACAATCCAACGCCCAGCAGCACGGCGTAGAATATTAAATTCTCCCGTAGGCTTGTCATCAACCTAGCTGTGACCGTGAAATCCCCCGCGTCCTCGTAAATCTGGTGCAACGGCAACACGAACCAGGTTAGGTTGAACGTGATCCAGTAGGACAAGTCCCAGAGCAAAGCCAAAATGGGTCGGGAGGATTCATCCCCCGACGCGGTGGACGCGATGTCCGCGGGTACCAGGGCGAGGATGCTTAGTGATAGGGTCCATGACAGGGCTAATTGGAGCCTTACTGCTAAAGAAACGTCTGGGGCGGCGAAGTGTCTCAGCGTCAACAGGACGGCCACGGTGACGAAGATTAAAGCGGGGATCCCGAAGTTCCCCTCGGAACCCATCGAGTGTTTTAGATGTGAGGTTTAGTTAGATGGGTTCGTCTCAAGCCTGTGTCGTATTCGACGATTATAACACCCCGCGTGCGGTTCCAGCGGTTCCCAGGTCGCGGGCGTGGGCGGCCGGACGACGGATGCGCGGGGCAGCAGCGCGCCGCGCGGTCTGAGGGGGGACGCGGCTGTGTCCCGAAATTGAGAGTGACCCGAGATTTTCAGTCCCCGTCAGCTTTTATTTTCGAGAACCTCCGTCGCGACATCCACAAGGCGCGGCGCGTGAGGATTCGACCGGATATGTGTTAGTAGTCGCGCACGTGGTTTCGGGATCGGTTTGTCTGACCGGAGATGGTGTGGGACAATAAACGGTGCGCACATGACAAGTTGAAAAGGAACTGTGCGGAATGCAGTGGATGTCATCACGGCAAGGTGAAAAACAAGTGCGCGGAGTGCAACCCTTGCCCCCACGGCAAAGTGAAATACAGCTGCGTGGATTGCACCCCCTGCCCCCATGGCAAGATGAAGCACAGCTGCGCGGAGTGCAACCCTTGCCTGCACGGCAAGCAGAAAAACAACTGCGCGGAGTGCAACGGTTGCCCTCACGGCAAGCTGAAAAGCAACTGTGTGGAGTGCAGCCCGTGACCCCACGATAGGTGGAAAGGCAGCTGCGCGGAGTGCACCCCCTGCCCCCACGGCAAGGTGAAAAGGGACTGCGCAGAGTGCAACCCCTGCCCCCACGGCAAGTTGATTTTTTTTGTGCGGCGTGTAAAGCTCTTCGCGCGACGCAGTAGCACACGCGTCCCACGAACTTTCGCATGCTCGTTTTAATAAGTCTACCTAAACTTTGATAACAACGTCACTTCATCTCCCTCTGCACGGCTTGGAAGAACCCTAGCGCTGCGTCGTGCGCCCAGCTTTTTTCTGGCCGCAGCCACTTTCCCTCGTAAAAGCAGCAGTGCGTCCCTATGTTGGTTCGTACCAGCGCCCGGAGGCATTCGCCGTGGAAGCAGTACATGTTATCATTGACGTTTGAGGGCGCGCAGACGGGGTCGTCGTCGGCGTTAATGACGAGTGTCGGCGTCGAGATTCCCAGCACAGCACCCATGGGGTTCGTGTTTTCGTGATACTCATCCAACGAGTCGTAACCCTCCATTGCATAGCTCAGCCGCTGGAAGTCAGCCATGGTTTTTGTGGCGAGCAAATCGTGGTACGACGGGTGGTCATCCGTTTCTTTTTCTTTTTTACGATTTGTAAAAACCTTTTCGTTTTCTCCAAGCAGAAACATCTTCTTGACGCTCTTCAAAAGGTGCGTATCCAACACAGGCTCGAACCGAGAAAAAGCCGCCCCTTCCGTTGTGTCATAACCTGGACACACCATTGTCATGGCGTCAAACTCGCATTGATCGTTCTTCTCGCCTGCGTAGCGCACCGCCAAGCCGGTTCCCGCGGACTCCGCATAGCCAAATATCTTCTCGCACTCGGGAAATTTAGATTTCACAAATTTCAAGTGCACGTCCAAATCCTCGCAGCTTCCCAACAGGTTGAACTTTGGAGTTTTCAACAGATTACCCAAATGCCCGCGTCGAAGCAAAACCGCGACGCGGAACCCTCTTGAATATGCCTCGTGAGTAAACGTAGCAAAGTCATCCGAAGTGCCAGTCAACGTGTGCATCACACACACAACGGGCGCGTCGTTCGGAAGAGGTTTTTGATTTTTGTTTTTGGAATTTTTAAAAGTCTCGGGGACGTGCCAATCGATTGCGATTTCGCCGCCGTCTGGCAGTTCGATTGTATCCCGTTCGAACTGTGCTTTTTCGTCAAGTTTTTGCTTTAATAAGTAAAACAGCAGTTGCGCTGCGCTTGTGTGCAGGAAGAACGGGGGGTCCATCGCACGGTGCAGCGCCGGGGTCGCGGCGAGGAGAGCGGCCATGCGCTTCGACGCCGGGGGATTAATTCTTGGCCGAAAATATTCTGGTACGAAGGCTTTTTGTTTCGCCGCGAAGAGGACGTACGCAGTGAGCGCAGCCGCGATTGCGGCGATCAGCGATTTCGCCACCAGGGTTACGAGCTCGAGCACACCTATAGGTGACGACGTGACGCCTGCAAACGCCCTGGGGACGACCGTGGAGTGTCGTCTCTGCACGACGCAAATAGATGGCACCGAAACTTGCGAAAGGCCATCCGATCGCGGAAAAGCAAGATTACTCTTCGTCCCACAAACCCTCCGACGATGCCCTCTGGGAATGACGCGTACCGGGGACGACGTTGCCGCGGCATACATGCCGATGCGTGGAACGCGCGCGGCACCGCACGCCGCGGGCGCGGAAGCCGACGCCAGCATCACGCCACCTAGTGTGTGTCGTGACTTTTTACGGCACCCTGCTTTGTATCGAACGATAGCCACTGATTTTGGATATCGCGTCGTCCTTTCCACGCGCGTCATTCACCAGCGCGCACGATGGCATCGTGCGTCGCGACTCCCATTGTCTCGGCGCACAAGGCTCCGCGTGCCAGTCTCTGTGCGCGCGGACGCGTGGCTGACGTTCGTGGCTTGGGTCGTGGCGTGTCGAGCGGACGCGCGCGTCCCCGAGGACATATCTTCGTGTATGCGGCGGCGGCGGAAGAAAAGAGTAATGACGACCTCCCTCCCGATGAGTCTCAGTTCGGCGCCCCCCCCTGGTCCGGCCCTCCCGGCGAGGACCCCATTTCCAACGAAGTCTTACTACAGATCGTGCTATCTCAAATCCCCGATGAAGCGGTGAACAAGCTCGTGTGGGAGTGCTTGGGGTACACGAGTTCGATGGACCTCGACGCGGAAACCATGGAAGTCACGGAAGTATGGAGTCCCGAAAACGTGTTTCCGAAATGGGCCAAGGCGTACCCCACACCGCCGGATGTGATTGGCGTGACGAGAAAATACTTTCCGGAAGTCGACACACCTGTGAAGAACGCGTGTGCGGCGTTGACACGGTCGGTGGCTCAGGACCACAAACAAGGGATTAAAAAAACGTTGAAACACTTAGCGTGGAAGGGGTACAAAATGGACGGCTTGACTCCGAACATGACGCGGCGAGCGCAAGCCGCGAATTGGCTGTTGTACTACCGCAGAGAATTAAGAGGGGTGTCGATTGAAGAGCTGAAGCGACGGCGGGCTGAACGAGCAGCGGCGGAGGAACAAGCGGGGCGAACAGACGCGCCCACGGGGACCACGAAGCAGGGGGTGGTGTAGGTGTAGGTAGTAGTGTAAGCGTCTACATAGTTCGTAAGTTGTTCATCTGAAACCTTGGATGCATAAAAAAACCTGTCTCGTTGATGACTCGGATTTTCCCCGCATCCCGTAACACACTTCGCGTCGCACTCGATGTCCTTGCAAAGCATCGAGACGCTCGCCCGCGCGTCGCCTTCGAGGCTTGAGCTCACACCAACCATGTCTTCCAAAACAGACCCGTTCGGCGAGGGCGTGCCTTTCGGTGACGTGCGTGCCCGTCAACGTCAGACGCCCTTTTTCAATTCTCAGGTTTAACAACGACATTATCGCGACAGACGCGCCATGCTTCCCACCCGG
>TARA_B110000977_G_scaffold193369_1_pt1 | contig 11873 bp, 8 predicted proteins | sample TARA_B110000977 | Tara Oceans TARA_B110000977 (sample SAMEA4397798) | marine metagenome | biome: Polar Biome; feature: [SRF] surface water layer (ENVO:00010504); material: water (ENVO:00002006), including particulate matter (ENVO:01000060) such as... | depth 5 m | reverse complement strand
CTCAATCCCTCACAGGACATAGGGAAACGCGAACCAAGTGGTACACGGAACGAGCGTTAAAAGGCGAGCAGGATTTTCAGGGGACAAAAGAAAAGAAAAAACTTACCTCCACCGCCAGCTCCAACACGTACTCGATGAACTTAGACAACGAAACGCTCCCGTTCGCCAACGTGACGTACTCTGGGACCTGTTCCGGGTACTCCTCCAACTCGCTGTGAAGTCGGTTGATTAAATCAACCGTGGTGCATGACGGGTTATCATTCGTATCGCTGTTACCCTTCTTCGTGCCTTTTAGATAGAGTTCAAAGGTTTCTCCCTCCGCGAAGACGGAGTTTAGAATTTCGATTTGTTTCCCTTTCGACACCCCGATCATCTTCCCGCTCGTCCACGTGTTCCAGAAATCCTCGGGGGCGAAGAAAAGCTCACCGGGGCCGGACATTTCCGAGGCGGTGATTTCCATGGCTTCGAGGAGTAAATCGCCCATGACTGACGGCATAGGATGGAACAGTCCACATAACCTAACAAACTGACACGCGCGTTTATCCGTCTTTTGTTCGTAGATTCGCTGCAACGAGAAAATAAACACCGCGAGTTTCGATCGCGCAACTTTTTTGAACAAGTAGTTGTTGTCGAACCAGTGCACGACGTAGTCTGGTAACGGAATTCGGTGCTGCTGTTTACTGTGTGCGTCCGCGTCTGAGTTGAGTTTCATTTTGTAAATTCGAGTCAAAGTTGACCGAAGTTCAATAGGGCGCATAACGCGGTAACTCTCGCCGCGCCACAGCTTCAACATCTTCTTGGGAATAAACTCTTTTTGGGTTTTTGAGTTGCTTCCTTTATCGTTCCCTTTATCGTCCCCAGACGTCTCGAAGCACTCGCAGTACTCCAGCCAGGCTCGCGGGATGGTCATGTGTTCCACGGTTCGTTCGTCGTCGCGGATGTCACGTTCGTGTCGCGCTTTCTGGAACAGCTGCTGGTCTAATTTACCCGAGGGGTGCTTCGAAGTCAACGTAGGTTGGATGTCAATGTTAACTTCCTGATTGGACTCGGGCATAGCCTCTCGGTCAATCGCGACGACATCATCCTCAACATCGTCGTAATCATCCCCGACCTCGCCGTCGTTGAATTCATTTTTGTTCATCTCCTCGGAAAACTCCGTGCGGATCATGGGGTCCATTGCGAACAGGGCGTTTATTCGGGTAGCACCGGTGCACCTGGTTAACAATTGAACAGCATCTCCAAGCTCGTCGTCGTAGTACATCTTCTCGAAAACTTTCGCGAGAGTTTTTGGGCCCTGCGAGTCTAGGACGAGAACTGCATCGTCATCGCCCACCTGTCGCATGAGTTCTAATAATTTATCAGCCCCTAGGCTCTCGCCAATAGCCAGCCTTTTCTTGGCCTGCGCCGCCGCGTTGACGATCCACCCCGCGGCTTGCGCCGGGTGCACAGTTTTCATCGGCCCAGTGACGTTCGTGTTGTCTGCGTTTTTGGAAAGCAAGTCAGCCTTGTGTACGGGCGATTTATTAAGTATATCAAGTCGGGCGGCGGGGTGTGAGGAAATAGTCTATAGTACAGTGCACAGTGAGCTAGTACAGTCAGTACAGTCAGTACTGTCACTAGTACAGCCTACTCAGTAGCCTAACAGTCAGGGGACAAAAAAGAAATAAACGTACCTGTTTTTCGCAGCATTGCAAACAGCACGATGCCGTCCATGTCGGACAAGTGCGTCAGGATTTGGCCCACATCGGAGTGGTCCAACACTCCGCATGTCAGGACTTCTGACGTGTAGTCGATCGTCGTGCCTCGCAGCACGTCTCCCGCGAACGCCCAGTCCCCCATGGCTTGGCACACCCGCGCCGCTTCCGGCGGCGTCAGCTTTTTCAGCAGCTGCGCGCGCTGCTGGAGGATGGATAAGGAGTCGGACGAGGTTGCTGTACCTGCGCCACCTGCGCCGTGTCGTTTCGGTGTACTCGGAGCACTACCACTGCTCGGCCCGCCCAACGCCTTGATCGCATCCGCGTACTGCTCGTACTCGCCGTTGTCCACCGTTAATCCCTCGCCTTCGTCCAGTCGGCGTTTCAGCTCGGCGTTTTGAGTTACTAACTCGTTGATTTTCGCAGTCGAATCATCCACCGCCGATAGCTCGGCGACTTTCTTCTTCAGCTCAAGAATCTGCCGATCTTTCTGGCCGCTTAAATTCTTAAACGTCTTTTCTTTGTCCGCCTGTTTCTTGTCAATCAAGGCTACTGCCTTTTTCATCTTCTCAGTCTCACGTTTCGCTTTCTTCGCATCCTCGCGAAGCGCGTTGAGGCCGTCCAATTTAGCGTTCGCTTTTTCAAGCTCCTCGGTTAGCTCATCAACCACCAGTTGTTTCTCATCCGCCAACTTCAAAAGATACGTCTCGTGGTCCTCCATCGACGCGCCTTTGATATCCGCCGCGGCTCGAACCGCGGCCTGGCGCCACTTTTCAAGAACCGCCTCCACTTTCTGCGATTTGTTTTCACTGATGGATTCTTCGAGAACAGATTTCGTTCGCAATAAACTATTTTTCAATTCTCTCACCTCGGCGGAAAAGAAACTCATCTCTCGGTTCAAAATGTGCCCCAACAGCGCTTGCGTTAAGTATAGCATAGGCGCGACGTCGTGCTGGCACTTTGGTTTTAGTTCGTATACGTATCGGGCGAACGCTTCTAAATCGACGACGTCGTCTAGCGTGCACTGTTTAGTTCTGACGTAGTTGAATACCGGATCCTCACGCAAACGAGTTTCATTCGAACCCGTAACCCCGTTATCACTGACTAAATGTCGCTCCAAAGCGGTAGCGGGGTCGTACGGGTACTCCACAATAGGCTGGACGTACCGTTGTGGGGACTGTAGGTCGTCCAGGGGTTGGGATAGGTCGTTGTTGGAAGCATCATTATTGTCCAAATTCTTTTTTAACACCACGCTGGGCGTTTTGAACAAGCTCGCGGTGGAGGTTTCGTGTCCCTTTCCGGCTTTGAGCTGTGCGTTTCCGTCAGTAGTGTCACCCATCACGTAGTGCACTCTTGCGAAGCCCACGTCGGGGTCGAACACATCGTTAGCCAACGCCGGGTCGTCTAAACGCCAAGGACACTTCGCGTCGAAGTGCCCGCTGAAAAACTGATTATCGGGCTTTTGCGCGATTTCCTTGTTGTACGAGAACTCGAAGCGGGCGAACGAGGTTGTGTCATTTTTGGGTCGTCCGGCTGGGTCCGTGGGGCCGTCGCCGGGTAAGCGGTCACGCCGAAGCGGCGCGCGGCCGCGGGACGTGATGCTCCCGAGCGTCATCACGGAAGCGCGGGAGGGACTGGGGTCCATTTCCCAATTTGGAATCTGAAAATGCCCATTTATGACCTCGACACGCTTCGCGCCCATATTAACATAACAAAAGACGCGACCCCCAAGCAGCGTCCAGACCCGAGCGCGCTATGACTACGCCCGCGTCTGCGCCCCCTCCGACGGTGATCCAGAACGCGCTTACGGATGTTCAGCTCGCATCGTTGCGCGTCGGCGGCCATGGTTGGGAAGGCGCGATCGAAGCGCTCCCTGCGTCGTGGCTGTTAGGCTGTATAGTCGGTTCCCCCGCGAGCGGCAAGAACTCGCTCTACCGCTGCGCCGCCTACGCCGTCAAGGTACCGCCTCCCACAACGAAACCCTTCAATTGGCCCGCGAACAAAGCGGTGGTTTCCTGCATATTCACGAGCCCTGATGAATCCATCGTGACGTTACAGAGCTGCGGCTTCGCCTCAACGCCGTCGCTGCTGCGTCCGTTTGGAAGTTATAGTGGAGGGGAACGTATGAAGGCGGGTCTCGCAAGAGGTGTTTTGGCGGAGCAAAGGCTGTTCGACGACTTCGGCGCCGCGGTTTCAAACGACGCGGCGAAGAGCGTGGCCGCGGGGTTCGCGTGTCTTTTGCAGCAATCCGAAAGGATCGAACGGAACGAGAAAAGAGTCGTTGCTACGAGCTTCCGCGACATGGTCCCTTTCCTTCAAGCTGACTGGGTGTTAGACTTGGACACGAACGCGCTAGTGGTTCGATGCCACAGTGGGCCCACACACGACATCCCGCGCCACACAAAAATTGCCATCGAGGATAACCCGGCCCCGGTGTGTCGATGAACATCATGGAGCCTGATACGAACTCCGATACGCCCCCGATGAGTCCGACGCGCGAATGCCGTCGAAAAAAAAAAAAAAATGCCTGCCCGCGTCGGAGACGATCCGGCTCGAGACGCATGTGGAAAGCGACGTGCACTCGAAAAGCTGCTCCGCGGCGCTGGTGGAGCCTTTCGGAGGTACGTCGGTTACGGATATACACATCCTTCCTACGCATTTGAGTGAGCGCGCAAGACTAACTGCCCATACGCACGAAAAGGAAAACACTCAAAGCCAAAGCGAAAAAACAAAAGAAGGAAAAACGCCTCTCGGTATTTTGCTTATCAGCGGGCGCAGCGGATCTGGAAAATCCGCCTCCGCAGCTCAAGCTTTCGGCCCTGAGTTGACTTGGATCCCACACGACGATGTATCGTACGACACAACCGAAGGACATTTAAATCGCTTCAAGGGGTTAGGGTTCGACAACTTGGGGTTAGTGAAAAGTGCCGAGGAGTTACTAGAAGCCGACCCTTCTAACAGCTCGCCTTTCAGAGTCAGAGCGGGGTGTGCGCTTGGGTTCGGGGCTTTGGGGGTGGGGGGGGAGCGGGGAAGAAAGCGTCGTGGGTCGGGGGGGCGAAGCGGCAACGCCTCCCGAAAAGGCTGCGGCTCCCGAATCTGTGTCGTCGCTCCTCCATTAGGCGTTCCCGATAGCGAACTCCGCCGCCTCTTCGCGGGAACCAGCCAGGCATCCAGCGCACCGACACCCCAGTCCTCGCCGCGACCCATCGCACGTGAAATCGATACGTGGCAAGCACCTCGAAACACAACGACGCGCCACGAAGAGTGGCGGGGGTTCCAAGACATTCGACGCCGTTGTTGACTAAAACCAATATATTGTCGAAAAAGACGAAAGCGGCATTTCGGCGAAGAGGCGTTTCAAGAAAAGAGGATAAAAGAGGATAAATCTCGTCTGATGAGTTCGCGCCGCGCTTTCGCTGACTACTCCCCATAGACACTTTTAAAGCAACCCACCCCCTCTACCAGTACGGCACGTACCCGTGGTACCACACCGTGCAAATTTTCCTCCCCGGCTCCACGCAGAGGTACGTGAAGTTTTGTCGGTTGTTTGGTTTCGGAAAGATTGAGACTTGCGTATTTTCGCCGTCCGAAGAATTTCCAAGAAATAATTTCTTCACCTCGTACACGTCCGACACCACAACCGCTTCGGTGGAATCACCGCTACTGCCTTCTTTCCGTTTCGCCCTGACTAGGCTCTTATACAGCGCTTTCGCCGTGTCCACGTAGGGCGACAGCGTCTCTTCGTACTGACACGAGCTCCCGCCGAGAACTAGGTGCGTAAAAATCTTCCACAAAACTTCTTCGCGATCGGATTCTGGAATTAACTCGTTTTCGACATTTTCATTCGCCGAGTCTAAGAGAAAGGCTCGGAGTTCGTCCGCAACAGGGAAACCGTCAATTATGTCTTCGATACGCTTCATCAGGCTGTCTGACCCTTTTCTCACTATCCACGGCTCAGCGCTGCCGTCACTCAAAGGGTCGAATAAACGCATGGACGTCGCGGTGCACTGAATCTTTTCGTATTTTACAGATGTGCACTTCGTTTTCGTTTTACGTTCTGCGATCGGATTGGCTTCACCGATAGTATCACCTTTCGTTTCATTCGCAATCGCCCGTACACTGCGCCACTGTTTGTCCCCCCCCAGCACCTTGAAGTGCTCGTTGACTTCATCCGAGTTAAAAAAGTCACAAAGAAACCCGTCGGGGTTCATCCGGTGGAACGCATTCGTGTACCGAAATCTACACACGCGCCCATTTCCGGCCAAGTCCCATTTCCGAAGAAACGACCTTGTGGAGTTGGAACCAAACGCCCAGTCAGATGGGGGGTCGGGGAGCTTGGTGAACACCCTGCGATTAGCGGTCTCCTCCACGGGCACAGAGGCCATCCGGGAAGGATCAATAGGTACGCGGTCAAACCAACCCAAAGCGCGACGCGATCTGATTGAGAAATGCCGGTCGTTGACTCTCATCAAAATTTCTTGAATAGATGTCCAAGTGCCCACTTTTTCACTAGCGCGCGCTACTTGAGGTAGTTATTAGGCTAACTTATTAAATTACAAAATAATTGACACTATCGCTACCACTCTCCTAAGCTAATAGAGTTAGTGCTCAAAAAATCCGCCACACTAGCCACGACTGCTAAACTAACCGAAACTATCTGCGCGTTCTTGAGGTAATTCAATTGAGAGGTTTCGGCGTCTGAAACAACTCGACCCTCTCGCCACCACCCCATCAGCCCAATTACTTTGATATACCCCCTCCAGCTGACCATGGTGAGTAATACAGTGCAAAGACTCGAAGTGATAGGGAACCCATGTGGTATTGCTTGTGGATTTATCAAGCCCAAGTCGATGGAAATATTATCAGAGACTAAATGCCCACTCGCGTTCGCCTGCACTATTCCTCGAATGCTGTTTATCCCGAAATAAGCGGGCGCTACAAAAGCAATCCAATTTAGCACCGCCCCGTTCACGGCGTTGTACATTTCACCCTCTTCTGACTGTTTGCCTGTTGTTTTTAATTCATAAGCACCTATTGCTGCTGATGTTGTGCACCACGCCCCGATAACCCATATGGTCTCTGCTAGAAAATTCGTGAACGAAATAGGGTCCAGCGTCACGGGCGCTAGCCAGCCTGGAAAATTCGGCGCAGCCGCGGACGATGCGGTTTTCTGGACCAACGAAAACAACCACAACACGACGGCGTCGCCTTTTAGGAGCTCAACGTCGTCGACGGCGCGCTTTGGGGGGAAGGAGTGGGGTGTCGTGAGGCTGGTTTTTTCGTGTGTATAGGGACGCACGGTGCATGTACCCGGTGATGTCGTTTGGTAGTAACTGTTACCACTCCAGCGCTCCGCGTTTTGTCCAAACCTCATCGCCAATCTACTCCGTGTGTTTGGTGGTGACAATACTCGCGGTGAGACACACGCGGTGGGCGAAGCATAGCCACGCGAGGCGCGGGCGCACGCTTTCGTCACCCGCAACGGCGCGAACGCGGCCGCGGAAGGCGACGACATCCGAAGACGCGCCGCGCACACTGAACTGTGGAGGGCAAATTCGTCGTTGTTTCTCGTTCGCTAAGTTTCTCGATTTCGTTCACCTCGCACGTCCATTGTTGACTCGAAACCGGAGCTGCGCGCCCGAAAGTTGGGACTGCATGGCTCATGGCGGTCGGCGGCACGCGCCTCTGTCTTCACCTCTTGATCGAAATCGTTCTCTCGGACGACGCCCCCCTTGCGTTCGCACACCTCAAGGGCGCCCCTAACCTGGCGAGACCCTTGAGGGTTCGACTGGCTGATGTCGAGCTGGATGAGGAACCCGTTTGGACGGGCTTTCAGTCCTCGGGCGTCTGATGCGGAGGCGCAGGCGAGTGGAAGGGACGATGGGTATGCGGAACTCGCCGATGCTTCTGGTGGGTTAGTTACCGGGGACGGCGACGCCCTTCCCTCGGGTTCAGGTCGACAAGTTGACGACCTCGTTCGCTACGAAACCACACCAAGAACACCAAGCACGGCAACCAACGCTGCAGGGACCACCCCGACGTGCAGTGGCACAGCGAGAGCACGACGCACGTTCACATCGCTGCTTCCCAACCCGTCGTCCATCGTTTCCCCGTTGTTCAGCGCCCCCGGTGAACCCACTGAGGCGGACCGACAGGCGCAGATACAGGTGGAGGAAGAGATGCAAATGGCTATGGCGATCAGTGCTAGTTTAGAGGAGAGTTCCCCTACCCGGGGGTACGAAAATTTGCCGCCGGTGAGTCCGTACCTGCTGCACCGAGCGTCATCGAGCGAGACGAGGAATGTCGATGGCAATGGAAATGAGAGTGCTGAGACGAGCGCCGCCGCGTCAACAGGTCGGTCCAACCATGTGAACCGCCAAGCATCCCGGAACCGCAGGTCCAGTTTAGGCGGCGATGAGGAAATAGACCTCGACGTGAGCCTGATAAGGGAGTTAAAAGAGAACGACTTACACGCCGAGTCGCAAAGTTTTCGGTTCCTGAGTTCTTGTAGCCTAAACTTTAAAGACGTTTTGCCGGATGGCTTTCACACCACGTGGGGTTTTGCCTTTCCTGAGTCGGATTTGAGTAATCCAGAACACAGGATACCGCCGCTTGAGCTGTTGCGTGCTATTGAGCCGGATGCTAGCGATACGCGGGACGTTTTACTAGTGGATTGTCGAGTCGACCGGGAGTTTTTTCAGTTCACCGAGAGCGTAGTGGAACACGTCGAGAATACTTTTTTTATCACCGATACGTTGACAACTCCGAACGAAGTCTTTACTGGAAAAGTCAAGTACATCGCCTCAGTTGTTGTCGAAGCGTTGGGTGGCGTGACTGAGAATGACGACTCGTTGCAGTCCGTGTGGGCGGAGAAGAGTTACGAGCTCCGTTCGTCGTTCGGAACGCTGGTGTTTCCCATGGGATACTTGTTGGGTAAAAAAATCGGAGTCCGGCGACACCGGAGCGTTTTATTCAAATACTTGTGTGACCGAACTGGTGTCCCTTCGCGACTAATCAGAGGCAGGTACTATTGCGGTGCGGACGATGTAGCGATGAACGTCGTAGCCCTAAACGGGGTGGAGTATTTCGTGGATTTGTTGCGCGTGCCTGGAACTTTATATTTGTCGAGCGACGCGAAGTATAAAGACTTACACCAGACTTATGTGCCGAATGAGTTACAAGTGCCTAACGAATTGAACCGTCTAACGAGCGCCACCGGGAGAGAAATGGACGCTATGCTTCGTGAGCACTCGCCGAAGCCAGTCAAGACGAACGAGAACTTCGGTATGGGCAAACAGTCTGACTCAACTTTGAGTGACTCGCAAAACGTTCCGCTACCCAAGACGAAATCCTTGACGCGGACGTCTTCATGCCCCGACACCCTGATGCTCTCGCAAACCCCACGAGAGCGGAACAGTGTGCAGCAACCGCGTTTGTGGAAGGATAAAGATGAACCGCCACTTATTGATTTGGATGGATACGGGAAAGACAACGAGAAACCAAAGAGTCGTCACCGCCGGCGCGCTTCGGACGTCGCTGCGACTGAAATCGCGTCGCTCCTAGATGCGTACGCGCCGATCGTGTCAAGTAACTCAGGAAGTCCTGGGTTAATTGGTTCGGGTGACGGGCTTGGGATGGGCACGAATCTAGCTACTTCTACTACTGCTGCTACCGGAAACGATCTGTTGGGAGACGCGCACTGGCAATTCCACGGCCGCGGCGCACCGAACGGCGAAACCTTCGGAGCGCTGCCGGGGCACGAACCGGACCTGGCGCGAGGCGGGTTCGCAGCGATGCCAAGAGAAGAGGAAGAAGGTGAAAGAGCAGCTGTTATCCCTGCGGGTGATGCGTCTACGTCGTATATGCAATTAGTCTCCCCGTCCACAACACAGCAACTCAGCACACCTGCCTCGCCTTTATCTGTTGCCGTTGACCTGTCAATTGCCGCTGATACCATACAACTAGGAGAACGCATCGGCATCGGAAGCTACGGCGAAGTGCACAGGGGGGTTTGGCGGGGTACCGAAGTCGCGGTGAAGCGATTCCTTGACCAGAATTTGAGTGAACAGCTGATGACTGAATTTTTTGCTGAGGTGGATCTCATGCGTCGACTACGACACCCTAACGTTATTCTGTTAATGGGCGCCGTAACGACGACGCCCAATTTAAGTATAGTGACCGAGTTTCTTCACCGAGGCAGTTTGTTTAAGTTGTTGCACAAAATGCAAGACGGTTTTACTGATAATATTCTAAAACAAGAAAGCAGACGGTTGCGGATGGCGCTGGATGTGTCAAAAGGCATGCACTACTTGCACAGCTGTACTCCGACTATCGTGCACCGAGATTTGAAATCGCCAAACTTACTAGTGGACAAGCACTGGGTGGTGAAGGTTTGTGATTTTGGTATGTCGCGCATGAAGAAGAATACGTTTCTTTCCAGTAAAAGCAACGCCGGTACTCCGGAGTGGATGGCGCCTGAAGTGCTGCGCAACGAGTTATCCGATGAAAAAAGCGACGTGTACTCGTTCGGTGTGATCTTTTGGGAGTTGCTGACTCGGGAAATTCCGTGGAGTGCGCTGAACCCGATGCAGGTCGTTGGGGCGGTCGGGTTCGCGAGGAACACTCTCGCGATTCCTGACGAAATAAATTCTGAATTGAAATCGATATGCGTCAATTGCTGGTCCCGGAACAGTAAAAACCGACCTTCATTTCTTGAGCTACAACATGTGCTGAAGCCGCTGGTGTTGCAATCAGTGGAGAGGGAACGGGCGGAGAAAAAGGAAAAGGGGTCGCCACAAGCGTCAGCCGTTTCAGACGCACCAAAAAAACTGGACTCTGAGCAAACAAGAAATAGTACCGCCGCCTCTCGCGCAGACCCGGACGTGCCCAAAATGGAGTATCCTATTTTGCCGTAGGGGTATTTAGTTTCAGAGTGAACAGTGTGCCGATACGAAAACTCTTAATATGATGTGAACTATGTAGCTTTATTGTTCAACGATGGAGGTGTTCAGTCTCCGCTATTCCTTCCTCTAAAATTCCTCTAACACTTTTGCATTTCGGGCGAGTAAAGAAACCCGATTGACGGTTCCAGCAGCCACTTGAAAAGAAACGTCACGGGTTTCAGTGACAGGAAAATTACAGTTACCAAAGCGATCGAAAGACTCAGAAAGAACCTCGAAGTGACCCTAGAATCGCTCCCGTCTAAATGCCACGTCAACTCGTACCAATCCGTGTACTTGGCGAGGAGCATGAACACGGCGATGTGCAGGACGAACGGGTATAAAGTTCGTGAGCCCCACTTTGCTAACCGAAGATAGAAACGTTGTCCGAACGTATCTTGGTCCCTTTCCTTCCCATATCTGCCGATTCGTCGCATGGCTTTTGACTTCTTGCCGTGTAAGCTCGCATCCGCCAACAGCCCAGCCGTTTCACCTAAGTCATCCTCCCCTGGATAAATAATGCCGATACTTCCCGGCTCCGGTACCAGCGAAAACGCCACAGTCATGGTGAAGAACGTCCATAGATACAAACACAGCTGGAACATCCAGCCGTACGCCCAGTACTCCCCGTAAACCACGTCGTGCGGGTCACTCTGGAACCAGTACTCCACCTTCAGGTCGTATGTGTACGTCGCGACGTACGCGGAGGTGAAAATCACGACCAGCATCGTCGCTGAAAATAATTTAGAAGCGACACCCCGCGCTTCGGGGAAGAAACACCCGTGTTTCTTCATCAAATAACCGCATAAAAAATAAGGCATGTGGACGGTGGAGCGGTGCAGGGATAGAAATCTGCCAACGGTGGTGTAGCCAATCAATAAACCCAAAATAACATGCACCAAAAGCGTGTACCTCATTTCCAGCGCGAACGGCCTCCAAATCCGCTTCGTCAGCAAACTCACTAAATACCACAGCTGCGCAAACGGGTACGCGAACGTCCATCGGTCCCACCCGTCCCACGTCCCGGTCTCCGTGTCCAACAAGGACCAGTGGTTCACTAATTCGCAGCGAGGTCTGCTGGGGGGCACTAGGGATGACCCATGCACCGGGTCGACGTGAACGTGTGTCTCAAATTCATCGCCTTCGCAGAACATTCGAGTGTAGCTTATGGAATACAGAACATGTAGGATCAGGTAAGGCGCCACTATACCGCCAATCAGCGCCCTCCTCCTTTTAGCAT
>TARA_B110000977_G_scaffold129439_1_pt1 | contig 11874 bp, 14 predicted proteins | sample TARA_B110000977 | Tara Oceans TARA_B110000977 (sample SAMEA4397798) | marine metagenome | biome: Polar Biome; feature: [SRF] surface water layer (ENVO:00010504); material: water (ENVO:00002006), including particulate matter (ENVO:01000060) such as... | depth 5 m | reverse complement strand
GAAAAAGGTTTTGACCTCGCAATTTTTCGCATCCTTGATCTTGAAGCGCTCCATCGGTACAACGGTGAGCCGCGCATGATCAAAAGCCTCATGGCGATGCCTTCGGATGACTTGATTGAAGCAGCGACCGGACTAAATTCTATTTTTAGGCACGATTGCGATACCGGCGGTGGTTCGTCAGGAGCGACGCTAGACATTATGAAAGATGGCACATTGTATAGCCTTGAGATGCACTACAGAGCCTATCAGACCAGTCCATCCATCTGGGAAAACTATTTTATTTCCGCCCAGGAAATTGCAAGACAGTTAGAGTCTTTGTTTCCTGCTGATCTTTAGCTCGTAAATAATTGGCCCACAAAAAGAAGACTCGAGTGTCGGTTTAACCTTCAGCTTAGTAAATACCTATACGCCCCGTCACACTTGCAATCTGTCCCCCATTGCGGCCCAATACCGCACAAATTTAGGGGACAGATATGTACAGCGCAGCGATCACGGGAACCGGGGTTTTCACCCCCGAACACACCATCACAAACGATGAACTCGTGGCCGCCTTTAACGCGCATGCAGACCTGTTTAATGCAGAAAACGCGGAGGCGATTGCGGCTGGTACCATAGACGCCAAACCCCAATCCAGCAGCGACTTTATCCTTGCGGCATCCGGCATCGAACGCCGCTATGTTCTTGATAAGTCCGGAATTCTTGATCCAAAACGGATGTATCCATCATTGCCTGCGCGCGGCGACGATGAACCGTCGTTTATGGCGGAAATGGCGGTGGATGCCGCGTTGCAGGCCATGACACAGGCAGGGCGCGCAGCCCCTGATATTGGCGCAGTCATTTGCGCCGCGTCCAATTTTGAACGCGCCTACCCCGCCATCGCAGTGGAAATCCAGAACCTTCTCGAAATCGAAGGATTTGCCTTTGACATGAATGTCGCCTGTTCAAGCGCCACATTCGGTATTCAAATGGCAACGGACATGATCAAATCCGGCAGCATCACCAGCGCGCTGGTCGTCTGCCCCGAGATTTGCTCTGCACATCTGGAATGGCGCGACCGCGACTGCCATTTCATCTTTGGCGACGTCGCCACAGCTGTTCTAGTCGAACGCGACGAGGCGCTGACAGGGCCGCACTTCAAAATCAAATCAACACGCTTAGCGACCCAGTTTTCTAACAATATACGCAATAACAATGGTTATTTGCGCCGTACCAAAGATCAAATGGAAGACCGTCGCGACATGCAATTCATGCAAAACGGGCGGAAGGTGTTTAAAGAAGTTCTGCCCATGGTCAGCAGACATATCGCAGCACACATGGACGCTGAAGGCGTGCAGGCTGCCGATCTTAAGCGTCTTTGGCTGCATCAGGCCAACAAGACGATGAACGATTATATCGGCAAGAAGGTCCTTGGCCGCGAACCAGAAGCGGGCGAACAACCCAACATTTTACAGGACTACGCCAACACGTCGTCCGCAGGATCGATAATCGCGTTTTCGAAATATTCGGATGATCTTAACGTAGGCGATGTAGGGTTGATCTGTTCGTTTGGTGCGGGATATTCCGTGGGATCAGTTATTTTGGAACGTGCGTGAGGGTATGACATGAAAGTAATTTTGGCGCTGATGGCGATCGCAACCCTCACGGCCTGCGGCATTCCGTTTATTCCATTTATTTAGAATGTCTTAGCTTGTGACGCGCTTGTGCACGTCTTCAAGCGATTCAACCCTCTCTGAATAGCGATCGACCAGCATGTCTTTGCGTCCGCGCGTCATGACGGTGAACCGCGCAAGTTCTTCCATCACATCAACCACACGGTCGTAGAGGGACGAGGGTTTCATCCGGCCCTTCTCAAATTCTTTCCACGCCATGGGCACCGAAGACTGGTTCGGGATTGTGACCAACCGCATCCAGCGCCCCAAAATGCGCAGCTGATTGACGGTGTTGAACGATTGTGACCCGCCGGACACCTGCATCACCGCCAGCGTTTTACCTTGGGTCGGGCGCACGCCACCAATGGGAGCGAGTGGAACCCAATCGATCTGGGTTTTCATAATACCAGTCATCGCGCCGTGCCGTTCGGGGCTGCACCACACCATACCTTCGGACCACATTACGAGGTCGCGCAGTTCTGCCACCTTGGGGTGATCTACGTCCGCGTCATCAGGCAAAGGCAATCCGCTGGGGTCAAAGAACTTCGTCTCACAGCCAAGTGCACGCAGCACCCGCGCGCCCTCCTCGGCCACGCCGCGCGAATAGCTTTCAGCCCGCAACGACCCGTACAGCAACAAAATACGCGGCGGATGATCGGGTTCGTTCGGCCCGACCAATGCTGCGATATCCAGCGGCTTTAGTGCGCCCACAACAAGATTGGGCATATCCGATGTGTCGATATCAGTTTTCATCTTCAAGATGCAGCTTCATGTCGATCAGAACCTTTTGCAGTTCGACCGTTTCACGCAATAGGCGCTTTGCTTCGTTGTTAGTGATTACGCCGTCCTCGATGGATTGCTGGTATTCACCCATCAACATCGCGAACCGTTGGCTAAGCGCAATTACGTCCGAATTGATCCCGCCATCGGAATTCTTCGGGGTGCTTGTTCTATCAAGGGTGCTGCCATGAAGTTCTGCAAGGGCAGACGTCACATGCGGATAGCTCGCCGCGGCCTCAAGCTGGGCAACAGCGTCCACTGGCATGAACCGATCAGCATGTTCATCAGAATCGGAATAGTAGCGCCCCAAAGTCGCCTTGGACTTTCCGGTCAATTCGCACGCGGGTTCAATCCCCACGTCTTTTACAAGCGCTTCAGCATGTTTTTTTAGATAGCCGCCAATGCCCGCCATAATTCTCTTCCCGTAACTGGTTGTTAGGGGAATGACCCCAAATCTTTCCCATGAACCACCCCATCCATACTTGACAGTTATAGCGAGAACGTGAGGTTTGGAAGACCATAACACGTACGGCATCGGCGTCCCCAACGTCGTAGGGTCAAAGGGGGCAGACCCCATCCGAGGACAAATGGTCCGCCATTTGTACTCTGCCCCCTCTGATCCGCTGTTTCGGAACGGTCAATTGACCCACCATTCACGGCCGAAACGTCAAAATGCCGCCGCTGGGGCCTTGCAACAGTCCCAGTGGCGGTTCATTTTGCGCAGCTATGGCAAAGCTCTATTTCAATTATTCAACGATGAACGCCGGCAAGTCGACGGTGTTGCTGCAAGCCGCCCATAACTACGCTGAACGCGGCATGGCGACCTATCTGTTGACGGCGCAGTTTGACAATCGCGCAGGCGAAGGTCGCATCGCGAGCCGGATCGGGATCGGCGAAGCGGCGGACACCTTTGCGCTGAACGACGATCTTTTCCGTAAAATTGAAACCCGCCTGGCCGCGGGGCCCTGTGCCTGTGTGTTCATCGATGAGGCGCAATTCCTCAGCTCCGATCAAGTTTGGCAACTGGCCCGCGCGGTTGATGATTTGGGTGTGCCTGTGATGGCTTACGGCTTACGCGTTGATTTCATGGGTGAATTATTTCCCGGCTCTGCGACATTGCTGGCTTTGGCCGATGAAATGCGGGAAGTCCGCACAATTTGTCATTGCGGCAAGAAGGCTACGATGGTGGTACGCCAAGACGGCGACGGGCGCACGATGACGGGCGGCAATCAGGTGCAGATCGGCGGCAATGAGACCTATGTCAGCCTGTGTCGTCGTCATTGGCGCGAGGCCATGGAGAACGGGGATGCCACGCTGGTTTAGGATTACGCTCTGGTCGCTGGGTAGTGTAATCCTTCTCGCAGGGGGGCCTTTCGCATACATCGCGCATGATTTGTGATTCATGGACAAGGGTGCAGCATCGATTGGCAAAGCGATTTGGGCTGCAACGACTGGTCAGTTCACCTTTTGCGGCGGCTCACGCCCTTCAGAAAACGCGATGATATTGTCCAGCGCCATTTGCCCCATGGCCTGACGGGTTTCCGCCGTCGCGGACCCGAGGTGAGGGAGCAACACGCAACTTTCCAACGCCTTCAAACGATCAGGGACGTGCGGTTCTTTTTCGTATACATCCAGCCCCGCGCCCGCGATCTGCCTCGATTCAAGAACATCAATCAACGCGACCTCATCCACGACTTCACCGCGTGAAATGTTGATGAATATCCCAGACGGTTTCATCGCCGCGAAGGCGGCAGCATCGATCAATTTCGTCGTACCTGCCCCGCCGGGGGTGGCGACAACAACGAAATCAGCAGCGGACATAACCTCGTGCAAGCTACCCAGTTGCGTTGCAGGAACATCGGTGATCTTCGGGGACCGATTGTGGAACACCACGTCCATGTTGAAGCCACAATGACACCGCGCCGCAATCGCCTGCCCGATGCGCCCCATACCAATCACCCCAAGGGTTTTGCCCGTCACATGGGTGCCAAGAAGCCCTTTGACATCAAATCCACCCCATGCGCCGGACCGGACCATGCGTTCCCCCTCACCCGCGCGACGGGCTGTGGCCAACAAAAGCGTCAGGGCAATATCAGCGGTCGCATCGGTCAACACGTCAGGCGTGTTGGACACAGCGATCCCCACACGGGCCGCCGCTTCCACGTCGATATGATTGTAGCCCACACCGAAGTTGCCGATCATTTTGCAGCGGATGTCACCCGCAAACGCATCGGCGGTAAACGCATCGCCGAGTGTCGGCAGGATCGCATCATACTCTGCCAGCGCGGCAGCGGCCTGTGCGACGGTCATATTGCCACCACTATGGATCGTGACATCAAACAGGGACTGCGCCTGATCCAGAACAGGCTGCGCGATGGGGCGCGTAATAAGAAGTTTTAGCATAAGCGTTCCCCCAATGGGATTTCTTTGTCGGGCGCGATCAGGACCACACCAGTTGCATCATAAGCCCCCAGAACGAGGACCTCTGACATGAATTTGCCAATTTGGCGGGGCGGGAAATTGACCACGCCCATGACCTGCCGCCCGATCAATGCTTCGGGCGTGTAGTGGTCTGTGATCTGCGCAGAGGTTTTACGTTCCCCGATGTCGGGCCCGAAATCGACCCACATTTTAATCGCGGGTTTGCGGGCCTCTGGGTAGGGTTCGGCGCGGATGACACGGCCCACGCGGATGTCGATCTTCATAAAATCGTCGAATGTAATATCGCTCATGCGCCCAGGTCCCGACTGCGATCTGCAGCCGCTTTCACGGCCCGTTTCAATAGCTGCGGGAAACCGTCGGTGTCGTTCATCAACACCTCAAGCGCGGCTTGGGTCGTACCGTTTGGCGATGTCACGTTGATGCGCAACTGATCGGGGCACTCAACAGCGTCTTCGGCCAATTGCCCCGCGCCGCCCACCGTGGCCTTGGCAAGGATCATCGCAAGGTCGGCAGACAACCCCTCAGCCTCCCCCGCCGCAGCGAGCGTTTCGATCAGGTGGAAAACATAGGCGGGGCCGGACCCGGACACGGCGGTCACAGCGTCCATCTGGCCCTCATCATCCAAGCGCACGACTTGGCCGACGGCGCGTAGCAGCGTTTCGGCCATATCCATGTGCGCCGCGCTGGCATAATCATTGCCGACGATCGCCGTAATCCCGCGCCCGATGGCAGCGGGGGTGTTGGGCATGGCGCGGATGATCGGGCTGGCATTGCCAAGGGCCGTTTCAAACGACGCAATCGATGTGCCTGCCGCAACAGATAAAAAGACCGTATCCCCGTTGCCCAGCGCCTTCATGGAAGGCAACGCGTCGCCCATCATCTGTGGTTTCACGGCGATCAATACCAAGGCGGGGGCAGCGGGCAGGCCTTCGTTCACATGCACGCCCGATGCCAAAAGCCAATCAGATGGATAGGGATCCAACACCCAAACCGACGCGGCAGGCAATCCGCCCGCTAACCATCCGGCCAGCATCGCAGACCCCATCTTGCCGCAGCCCAGCAGGACCATCCCGCGCGCTTCGATTTGTGATAAAGACATGAAAAACCCCCGCCCGTTTCACCCTGACGTTAGGGCGCGCGGTGCGAGGGTTCAAGCCGTTCTAATTCGCGAATTATGCGCGTCCGTAGGCTTCGGAAATTGCGACCTGCAATGCGTCTGCTGGTGTGCGTTCCGCCCAAGTGACCAGTTGGAACGCAGGATAAAAGCGTTCCGCGGACAGAACAGCCGCGTTGATCATCGTGTCGATCTGTTCGGGTCCAGCAACCTGTTCGCCCGCCAGAACCAGCCCATAGCGGTACACCATCAACTTCTGTTCTGCCCAATAGGTGAACGCACCAGCCCAACACATGTCATTCGTCAGATTAAGGCATTCGTACAGGGCTGCCATTCTGTCAGCAGGGGGCTCCATCTCGAACGTGCAAATCAGGCGCAATGTCTGGTCGTATGCGGACCATGCAAGCGTGATCGCATAGGTGCGCCACTGGCCTTCAATCTGGAACGCGATCTGGTCGTCATGGATGCGGTCAAACGCCCAGTCGTGGTGTTCTGCGATGTGTTCACAAAGGTCGATAGGGTGCAGATCGTCGCCATCTGCGAAATGTTCGGTGAGTGCCATGGGCCTGAACCCTCCTGTACAATCAGTTCGCTCTGGCAGATGCGAAATCTGGTGTCCTGCTCAAGGGAGCGGGTACATTGCCACGCTCCTTACTATATATGGTGGGGGTTTGGCCCCTCTGCTGTAAAGTCTTTTCTTGGGGATAAGGCGATGGCAGGGCCAAAAAGCGGGGGATAACCGCGAAATTAAAGCCGTTTGTTAACCTTTGATCCGTCCCTTGCGCAGGACGCGCGCCTGCGACACAGTTTGGGCAACCCCATGAAAGGACCCAACATGAACACTGATCTTCTGCGCGAGCTTTGCGAAACCCCCGGCGTGCCCGGCCACGAAGAACGCGTGCGCGATGTGATCATGGGCCAGATTGAAGGGCTGTTTGATGAGGTGGTCGTCGATCCGATGGGATCGCTATTGTGTCGCCGTGACGCCAACAAACCGGACGCACCCAAGATCATGTTGTTGTGCCACATGGATGAAATCGGGTTCCTCGTCAGTCATATCGACAAATCGGGCAATCTGTTTTTGCAACCTGTCGGGGGGTTCGATCCGCGCAACCTGTTTTCGCGCCGCGTGCTGGTCTGCACGGACGATGGCGATTTCAAAGGCGTCATGAACCCGGGCGGAAAACCCGTGCACATTGCGTCCCCCGAGGATCGCAAAAAGGTGCCCGAACTGGGTGAGTTTTTTGTCGACCTCGGCATGGGCGACGCGGCCAAAGACGTGGTCAAGGTCGGGGATTACGTAGTGATGGACGAACCGTTCATCGAAATCGGGGACAAGTTCGTGTCAAAGGCGCTGGACAATCGCATCGCATGCTGGCTCGGCGTTGAGGTGATGAAGGCCTTGGGCGACAAAGGGCGTGGTGCGGAAATTCATGTCGTCTTCACGACGCAGGAAGAAGTCGGATTGCGCGGCGCCAAGACATCGGCCTACAAAATCCAGCCCGACATCGGGATCGGCATCGACACAACGCTGGCCTGTGACACCCCAGGCATTCCCGAAAAGGACGCTACAACAACGCAAGGCAAAGGCTTTGGCCTGCATGTGCGCGACAGCAGTTTCATCGCCGACAAAGCGCTCGTGCGCGAGGTTGAAGCGTTGGCCATCAAGCACGACATCCCCTACCAGCGCACGATGCTGGCAGCAGGTGGACAAGACGGGGCTGCGGCACAACAGGCCGCAGCAGGTGCGCGCGCCGTAGGGATCGTTGTGGGAACGCGGTACATTCACACCGTGACCGAGATGATCCACAAGACCGACCTCGCGGCTGCAAAGGACATTCTGGTGGCATACCTCGCGGATCAGTAACTAGCTGCGGGTGCCAAACATGCCCGTTAGGCTGCGTTTGACCAGCGATGTGACGGACGGTTTGGATTCTGTTTGGAACGGCAAAGGGCGGCAGACCTCGATCGCGGCCACGCCGACACGTGCGGTCAGCGCACCGTTGATGATGCCCTCGCCAAAACGGCGCGATACTTTGGACAATACTCCACCCCCCGCGACCGACCCGATCAGATCGTCGCCCACGGCCACAGCCCCCGTCGCCACCAAATGTGCCAGCACTTGGCGCGTCAAACTCCAAGATCCCAGCGTGCCAGACCGTCCGCCATAAACTTCGGCAATCCGCCGGATCATCCGCATGTTGGACGTCAGCGCCGTGAACACATCCGCAAGCGCAAGGGGCACAATGGCTGTGACAGTGGCGACTTGGCGGGCCGCGGCCTCAACCTCAAGGCGGGCGCGGGCATCTAGCGGGGCGAGGATCGTGGTTTCTGCAAGGCCCAAAAGACCGTCGGCGTCCATAATATCGCCGCTGCGATCGTCAAATTCCGACCGCCCCCAGCTGGTATCATCCCGGTTTCGATAAAGCGCTTTGATCTGCGCTGTGACAGCGCGGGCGCCTTTCAGGTTGTCTTCCGCCAACGCGTCAGCCGCGCTGTTTTGAATGCGGTCTACACGCCGCAAACGGGCGAAGGCGGCAAGCTCGCGCAGGGTGATCAACATCAGGACGGCGCAGAAAAGCCCGACCAGTCCAACAGCAATCCAGCCCAGAACGGGGGAGCGCACCAAGAGTGCCGCCACAAAATCCCATACCGCAACCCCAATGAAAAAGCCAACAAGCGACACCAACAATCCCCAAAACCAGCGTGCCAAGCGGTTCGGGCGCGCGGCGGCTAGGCTGGCCACCCGTTGCATCGCGGCAGGCGTTTCAACCATGTCCATGTCAGGCACAGGTGGTGCATTTTCTGGCGTCATTTCAGCAGCTTCATCAAGGTCGAACAACACTGGTCCGTTTGTCATAACTTATCCCCCAGCAAAAATTGCGCCGCTTTGTCGAGGCGGATATGGGGCGGCCCATCCCCCGGTTTCAGGGTCAGCTTGGCGGGGGCGAAGCTCATGATTTCATAATCCGCATCCAGCCAGTTTTCGGCACCGTTACGCGCGGGGCCTAGCAAATGGCTTGGGTCTTTGGGCAAAGCACCGGGGTAAAACGCCGCCTGTTTTTGCGCCCCCAAAAGCTGCCCCCGAACCACGCCCAATGTCGCGCCGTTGTGATTGCGGGTGTCTTCAACCGTCGTGCGCAGGGACGCGATCGATATGGCCTGCGTTACCGCTCCAGAAAATTCGGCGCGGTCTTTGGCCTCGCGCAACAAGGCTTGGGTGATGGCCGTCAATTGGGGGTGTTGTTCGTGGTGTAAATGATCGGCCTTGGTCGCCGCAAACAGGATTTTGTCGATCCGCCGCCCTTGGAACAATCGCGTCAGGAACGTATTGCGCCCAGGGCGAAACGCCGCAAGGATGTCCGCCATCGCACGGCGCATATCCTCAACCGCTTTGGGGCCAGAATGGACCGCACCGAGCACATCAACCAGCACAATCTGGCGGTCGATCTTTGAAAAATGATCGCGGAAAAACGGGCGCACGACGTTGCGTTTGTAACTTTCAAAGCGGCGTTCAAATTCGCGCCACAGGGATTTGCGCGCAGGTTTATCGACCAGCGGAAGCGGTGCAAACGTCACAACAGGCGATCCTTCCAGATCACCGGACAAAAGGAAGCGACCCGGCGTGCAATCGGAAAACCCCGCCTCGCGCGCCGCATTAAGGTGGGTTGTGAACACGCCAGCCAGTTCTTGTGCTTGGGGTTCGTCAAAGGGCGCCAAAGGATCGATTGCAGCCAAAGCCGCCCGAACATCCCCTGCCATAGGGCGATCATCCAAGCGCGATAAAACCTGCGCCGACCATGTGGCGAAATCCAAATCTAAAAGGGACAAATCCAGCAGCCATTCCCCAGGGTAGTCCACGATATCAAGATGAACCGTGCGTGGCCCTTGGAACCCGCCCAGCAATCCTGTCGGTTGCACCTTCAGCGACAACCGCAATTCATAAACCCGCTGAGTGCCTTGGGGCCAATGGGATTCATTTGCAGTCAGCGCGCCAAGGTGATCCTCAAATGCGAAGCGCGGGATTGTGTCATCGGGTTGGGGTTGCAAATACGCCGTCTGTATCGCGCCACTGGCGGCGGCGCGAAATTGCGGCATGCGGCCCCGATCAAGCAGATTGGCGACCAAGGATGTGATAAACACGGTCTTGCCCGCACGACTGAGCCCTGTGACGCCCAAACGGATCACCGGATCAGAAAAGGGGGCCTTGATCGTGTCTGTAACTGCGTCGACCCCGCGCGCAATACCGTCTGCAAGCGTCGTGATGACCACCGCCCTTACCCTTTCATTAACTCTTGCCCTCAAGATAGGAACGCAGCGGCGGGAAGTGTAGGGATTGATTTCGCCGCCCTCCCCGCGCTATGCCCCTGCAATGCCACGTTATGCCCTGAAAATTGAATACGACGGGAAACCGTTCAGCGGCTGGCAGCGCCAGAAGGATGTGCCGTCCGTCCAAGGCGCGATTGAGAATGCTTTGGCAAAACTTGAAACCCGTGACCACACCATTGGGGCTGCGGGGCGCACGGATGCGGGCGTGCACGGGTTGGCGCAAGTGGCCCATTGCGACATGGACAAACCATGGAATCCGTTCCGCCTGTCCGAGGCTTTGAACTACCATCTTAAACCCGCACCTGTCGCGATTGTCGCCTGCGCGCAGGTCGCAGAGGATTGGCACGCACGGTTTTCCGCGATGGAGCGGCAATATCTGTTCCGCCTTGTCGTGCGCCGCGCCCCGCTGGTTCTTGAAACGGGCAAAGTCTGGCAAATCGGCCAAACGCTTGACGGCGCGGCCATGCAGGACGGCGCCAATCGTCTTTTGGGGCGGCATGACTTCACTACTTTTAGATCGACGATTTGTCAGGCTGATAGCCCTGTGCGCACTTTGGATGAATTGCGGGTCGAACAGATAAACCGCCCCGATGGCGCGCAAGAATTTCGGTTTCACGTGCGCGCGCGGTCGTTTTTACACAACCAAGTGCGCAGTTTCGTCGGAACATTGGAACGTGTCGGGGCGGGGGCGTGGTCTGCGGATGATGTGACAGCTGCGCTTGAGGCCCGCGCCCGCGCAGCCTGTGGTCCCGTTTGCCCCCCCCAAGGATTGTACCTTGCGGGCGTCGGATACCCCGACGATCCCTTCGCTTAATCGTTATCCGTAAGCCCGGCCCCCGCCCCCGCCAAACGCGACGCATCAGTTTCAGGCACCAACAATCTTGCTGCCAATTCAGAAAGATGCGCGGCAAGGTCTGGTGATAGGGTTCTGCGCCCCAAGGGTTGGGCTGGCGGCACGGGCGTATCGTCAAAGCGTTCAAAAATCGCGCCCGTTTCTGTTTCAGACCAAACAAGGCGTTTGCCCCAAGCGGTTTGCGCCGCCAAGACGTAAGCGTGAATGAGTACGCGGTCACCCTCCACGGTTTGCGGCCCCTCACCCGCCATCACAAAATCGAGGGCTGTTTGCACCGCGATCACATCAGGGTCTTCGCCAGAACAGGGGCAGCGCGTCAGCCCGTCTAAATCGAGATATCGCGCAGCAGCGGCCAAGTCTTCGGCGCATCCAAGCGGCAAACCGCCACCGCGCGCGGCCTTTAAGACAAGGGTTTCAACCTCGTTTGCGGAAATGGCGCCCGGGTGTGTCACAGTGCGAAGGTGGGCAGCCACCAGTCATCGGCATCGGCATCGTGTAATTCATCGCGCAGCGGTGCACCTTGGCATAGCGTAATCCGCGTCCACCGATCTGATTTAGGGTCAAATTTCGCGGCCCCGAAGAACGATAATTTGCAGCGCAACATATCGATGGGCAAACAATCCCGCCCGATCAGATTGTCGCGAATTTCAGCATAGGGCGCGGAGGATAGAGATTGCACGCGGCGCACTGCGGCGCGGTGGTGAGGG
>TARA_B110000977_G_scaffold189650_1_pt1 | contig 11877 bp, 9 predicted proteins | sample TARA_B110000977 | Tara Oceans TARA_B110000977 (sample SAMEA4397798) | marine metagenome | biome: Polar Biome; feature: [SRF] surface water layer (ENVO:00010504); material: water (ENVO:00002006), including particulate matter (ENVO:01000060) such as... | depth 5 m | reverse complement strand
CAATATCATGCACACCCGTATGGACCCCGCCGCCATTGTTGTCAGCGTAGGTCCACGCATAGGCACCGCCTGTATCATAGCGGCTAATGCCCCCATCGAAGTATTCCAGATCACGGTCCAAAATGGTGTCTGACAGGGACGCGCGGGACGGCACATGATCGCTGTCTCGCAGGGCGAAATCTTGGGCTGCGACAGGCGCCGTGAGGAGGATCAGGAAAGCGGTGATTTTCATCTGATGATCGTGCCACGGGACGCATTCAATGTCGCGTCACGTGTGCGTTATGCGACCAGAGTCGTGGCCGCCTTCAGGTCTACGGACACCAGTTGGCTAACGCCCTGTTCGCCCATCGTGACACCAAACAAACGGTTCATGCGGGACATGGTCACGGCGTGGTGCGTGATGATCAGGAACCGCGTATCAGTGCGGCGCGTCATTTCATCCAGCAGGTCACAAAAGCGCGTGACGTTGGCGTCGTCCAAGGGTGCATCGACCTCGTCCAGCACACAGATCGGCGCGGGATTGGCAAGGAAAACTGCGAAAATCAGCGCCATTGCCGTCAGGGTTTGTTCGCCGCCCGACAGCAAGCTAAGCGTGCTGAGCTTTTTACCCGGAGGCTGGCAGAGAATTTCGAGGCCCGCATCCAGAGGATCATCTGATTCAACCAAAACCAGCTTGGCCTCACCACCACCAAAGAGGTGTTTGAACAGCGTGCCGAAGCTTTCGTTGACCTGCTCGAACGCCGTCAAAAGACGTTCGCGACCTTCTTTGTTCAGGGATGCGATGCCGGTGCGAAGGGCCTTGATAGCTTCTTCAAGGTCGTTCTTTTCGTTCACCAACAGATCGTGTTCATCCTGAACTTCTTTGGCATCTTCTTCCGCCCGCAAGTTTACAGCGCCCAGCGCGTCGCGTTGACGTTTCAGGCGGTTCACATCATTTTCGATCGCCTCTGACGCGGGCATTTTATCGGGGTCAACATCCAACTGTTCCAAAAGCTTGTCGGGCGTGACGTCTTGCGCTTCCATGATCCGGTCTGCAGCATATTCGACGGTTTCGCGTGCGGCTTCGGCGCGGGCTTCTGATCGTGCGCGGGCCTCACGGGCCTCGGATGCTGCACGTTCTGCATCGCGTTCGGCCATTGTTGCATCGCGCAAGGCAGTTTCAGCCTCGGCCAGCTTGTCGGCTGCTTCTTTTCGGCGGCCTTCAGCCTCATCAATAGCATCGGCGAGTTCGGCACGTTTGGCGGCGATTTCGTCAGGTGCGGTCATGGCATCCTTGAGTTCATCTTCCGACGTGACCTTACGATCTTGAAGTTCTTCGGACCGCTTGTTCGCGGTTTCAAGGCGGTGTTTCCAACCGCTAATTTCCTTGGTGATTTCTTGGCTGCGTTTTGTGCGCGCCTCGCCTTCGCGGCGCACTTCGTCGTAGCCCGACCGCTTTGACATCATCGTCATACGCGCGGCTTCAACCGTCATCTTGACGTCCTCGACAGCACCGCGCGCCTCATCAAGATCGCCCAGCCCTCTCAGTGCACCTTCGGCCTCAGACAGCGCTTGGCGCGCGCTCATGGCTTCTTCCTCAAAGCGGGTCACAGCGAGGCCGGATGATTCCTGTTTGCCATCAGCGAGGTTGCGGTCCGCTTCAGCGCGCGACAATGCGCGGTTGGCGTCGGCCACAGCACTGTCAGCGGCGCGACGGGCATCGCGCGCGGCTTTGTCGGCTAGGGACAATTCTGCCAATCGCGCGCTCAGCATTTCGTGGGCTTGGCGCATTCCGTCAGCCTTCGCCGTTGCATCGTTGAGGTCCTTTTTCAGACCTTCAAGACGGTTGAGCTGTTGCAAGCGTAGGGCGGCGGCGCTTGGTGCGTCCTCAGCAGCGGCGCGAAATCCGTCCCAGCGCCAAAGATCGCCGTCCATCGACACGAGGCGTTGGCCCGGCGAGAGGTCTTTTTGCAGCTTTGCACCTTGGTCCGCGTCCACAAGTCCTACCTGCCCCATGCGGCGCACCAGAACCTCGGGGACGGACACATAATTGGTGAGGGCCTTGACGCCAGCGGGCAAGGATTGCGGCTGCGGATAACCGGGAAGCGCGACCCAGCCAGACCCCATATCAGGCGTGACGGCGGGGGCCTTAAGATCATCAGACAGCGCGGCACCAAGGGCCTTTTCGTAGCCACCCTGCACGCGCAATTGATCGAGAATTTGGGAGCCTTCGGATGAATCGCGATCCACCAGCTTGGACAGGGCCGCAGTTTCGGCGCGCAGGGCATTTGCTTCGCCCTCAGCCTCAGACCGCAGCGCACGCGCGTCGGCCTCACGCGATTGCGTATCAGCGCGGGCGGCTTCAGCATCGGCGAGGAGTGTTTCGGCTTTGTCGGCGGTGGCGCGGGCTGTTGCCTCAGCCACTTTGGCAGCTTCAAAATCTTGTGCGGCGCGGGCGAGTGCGGCTGTCGCGTCCGCCTTTGCGGCAATGGCGCGGGCGGCTTCGTTTTCGTTCTTTTCAAGCGTCTTGCGGTAGTCGTCGATCAGGCGTTGCGCGGATTGGTGACGCGCCGCAAGGCGGGCCACATCTTCGGTCATTTGGGACAGGTCGGCCTCTCGATCCGCAAGGATTTGTGCACCGTCGGTTGACGCAACGCGAGCATCCTCCAAGCGGGCATCGTGACCTTCAGAGGCCTTTGCAATTTCGCGGGCTTCCCAATCCAAACGGTCAATGGTTTCGCCCGCGTCTTTGTTCAACTCAGCCTCACGCGCCATGTCGCGGGCCAGCTGTTCGATGCGGTTCGTCAGCGTTTCGATGGTCTGTTTGGCACGGGCTTCTTGATCAACAAGGGTGTCGCGCTGCACGTTCAGACGTTGGAGAACAGCGGCGGCAATGGCTTCTTCTTCGCGCAAAGATGGCAGGGCGTCTTCAGACCCTTGGCGCGCTTTGGCGGACTGGCGCGCGGCGGTTTCAGACGCGGCGGCTTCTGTGGTGCGGGTCTTTAATTGATTGGCGGCGGCGGCGCGGGCTTCGTCCGCTTCTTTCCAGCGACGATAAAGAAGCAGGCCTTCGGACTGGCGTAGCTCATCGCCAATCGCGCGATACCGTGCCGCTTGCCGCGCCTGACGGGCCAATGCCGCCAGTTGGGAGGCGAGTTGTTCGATAACGTCATCGACACGGGCAAGGTTTTGCTCAGAACCTTTGAGTTTCAATTCCGCCTCATGGCGTCGTTGATAGAGGCCGGAAATTCCTGCGGCCTCTTCCAAGATACGGCGGCGCGCCTTGGGTTTGGAGTTGATCAATTCGGCAATCTGGCCTTGGCGGACCAGTGCGGGCGAATGCGCACCCGTGGATGCATCGGCAAACAACATCTGCACGTCACGCGCACGCACGTCTTTCGTGCTGACCTTATAAGCGGACCCCACGTCGCGGGTAATTCGGCGCACGATCTCAAGGTTGTCACTGTCGTTGAACGCGGCGGGCGCGAGGCGTTCGGCATTGTCGATGACCAAGGACACTTCGGCAAAGTTGCGCGCCGGACGCGTTGCAGCACCCGCAAAGATCACGTCTTCCATGCCACCGCCACGCATCGCGGTGGGGCGGTTTTCGCCCATGACCCAGCGCAACGCTTCAAGCAGATTCGATTTACCGCAACCATTTGGGCCGACCACGCCTGTCAGCCCGTCCTGAATGATCAGGTCGGTCGGGTCGACGAAGCTTTTGAAGCCGTTAAGGCGGAGGCGGGAAAACCGCATGTGCGCTGCTCGCGTGTGATTCTGTGGCGGCCAGTGTCGCCAATGCGCCCCCTGCGAGTCAACGAACACCCACTGGATATGGCGAAAACAGGCGACTTACCCACAAGATATTGCGCAATTTCAGGTTATTTTGGATCTTTACTGTGGCACTCATCCCCTAAAATTTGGTCGCTATCGGCGTAAAGATGGCGGAATCAGCCTTGACCGGTGGGGCACGGGCGCCCACAACAGTCGGGCATGGTTCATTGCACTGCGGCTAAGCCAACGTGTGGATCAAATGGGAATGTGGTGCGCGCCGATCCATTTAGGAGGCGTAAAACCACAGCCGCCCCCGCGACTGTAAGCGGTGAGTGTTCGTTCAAGACCACTGAGGGAGACCTTGGGAAGGTGGACGAAATTCACAATGACCCGCGAGCCAGGAGACCTGCCATGCGAATTGAAACCAACCCGTCGGGGATGACGGGACATAGGAGACGACACATGAACACGAACCCACAAGCCACAGCCAAAACAATCGACCGCTCAGACCTGAGCATGATGCCAATCGCATTTGCCGCCCTTGCAGGTCTGGTGTTGTTGTTCGCATCCGGCTACGCACAAGCGTCTGTCCTGCATGATGCAGCGCACGACCAGCGTCACGCGATGGCATTCCCCTGCCACTAAGGCAGCTTTGTTAATCAAATGAACCAGAAATTGTTGACCAGCGCGGTGTTCGCTGGCGTTGCAGCGGGGCTGATTGCCGCCGCATTGCAATTTTACTTTGTCATTCCGACATTGCTTGAGGGTGAATTGTTTGAAGGTGGGACGCGCGTGCATTTCGGTGCTGACGGGTCCCCCCAAAGCGAACGTGGCGCGCCCGGCTTGGGCGGTGACTTTGGTCGTCATCTGATGACCGTCGGGTTCAACATTGTCACTTACGTGGGCTTCGGGTTCTTGTTGCTGGCTGCGATGGCCATTACCGAGATGAAGGGTTTCACCACGATCACTGCGCGCAGCGGGATTGTGTGGGGGCTGTGCGGCTTTATCGCCATTCAACTGGCCCCTGCGATCGGGTTACCGCCTGTTCTGCCCGGCACAATCGGTGCTGAGGTTGATGCGCGGCAAGCGTGGTGGCTTGGCACTTTGGTCGCGTCTGGTTTGGGGCTGTGGATGATCGCATTTGTGCATGGCCCAGTGGCGTTGATCGGCGTGGCATTGCTGGCCGCACCACAGTTTATCGGTGCCCCGCAACTGGACACCTATTGGGGTGTCGCACCACCTGAATTGGCCGCACAGTTTGTCAGCTATTCGCTGGGTGCAGCCGCTGCGGCGTGGACGACACTTGGTTTTCTGTGTTCGTGGTTTTGGACCCGCGAAGAGGCTTAGGCAGGAATACGACCCACGAGGCAAAACCGCAGATTGCCAGCGGGGCGGGCATCCATGATTTGCCCGTCCGCACTTTCGGCATAAAGTTCGGCAAAGGCTTCGATGTCTTCAGGGGTGTCGGGGTCCACGCCGGTAAAAAGATAAGCGGCCTTCCCCTCCGCGCGCACCGCGAGGCTGATGGGTTTGTCACAAACATTCATGCAGTCGGTGGTTTCGACCGCGACACGCCCCTTGAGGGCTGCTGCAAGATCCGCACCGCCTGAACAGCCGGTGCAAACGATAAAACGGTCACCTTTGGTGGTCATCTGAATTCCCCTTTGGGACCCTACATAAGGATACGATCCATGGCTGCCAAGATTCCTGCTACCGTTGTCACCGGTTTTCTGGGCGCGGGTAAAACCACGCTGATCCGCCACATGCTCGAAAACGCCAAAGGCAAACGCATTGCGCTGATCATCAATGAATTTGGCGATCTGGGTGTGGATGGTGACATCCTCAAGGGGTGCGGGATTGAAACCTGCTCCGAGGAGGATGTGGTTGAGCTGTCCAATGGATGCATTTGCTGCACCGTCGCCGATGATTTCATCCCCACAATGGAAATGCTGTTGGGCCGTGATAATCCACCCGATCACATCGTAATTGAAACATCCGGTCTTGCACTGCCGCAACCGCTTGTGCGCGCGTTCAACTGGCCCGGGATTTCAACGAAGGTGACTGTCGACGGCGTTGTGACTGTGGTCGACGGTAAGGCCGTGACGGCCGGCCAGTTTGCCCACAACGTCGCCGCTGTCGATGCGCAGCGTAAGCTGGATGAAAACCTCGATCATGACACTCCGCTGTCAGAACTGTTCGAAGATCAAATCGCCTGTGCGGATATGATTGTTGTGAACAAAGCGGATCTTTTGGGTGAGGGCGAGGCCGAAGCGTTGCGCGCACGTCTGAAATCCGAGGCGCGGACAGGCGTGCAGGTTGTCACCGCCACGATGGGTGCGCTGCCTGTGGATGTGTTGCTTGGTCAGGGTATTGGGGCCGAGGGTGATCTGGAGGCACGTCACGAAGTGCATCACCACCACCATGACCACGACGATAACCATGATGGTCACGGGAACGACGACCATCACCACGATCATGAACATGCGCATGGCCATGATGAATTCGAAAGCTTCATTGTTGAACTGGGTGAAATCGCGGACGTCGCCGCCTTCGCTGAAAAGGTTGCCGATGTGATCCGCGCCCACGACATTTTGCGCCTCAAGGGGTTTGCCGCGATTGAAGGCAAACCGATGCGTCTGACATTGCAGGCCGTCGGGCCGCGTGTTGATACATATTTTGACCGCCCCTTTGGCACAGACCCGCGCATCACGCGGCTGGTCGTCATTGGTCAGGCGGGTCTGAACCACGGCGAGATTGATGCCGCCTTACGCGCATGATTGCTGTTGAGCCAACCGACCCGCGCACGCCCGAGGCGACGGCTCTTTTGCAGGCCAGCCATACCCTGATGGAAAGCCTGTTTCCGTCTGACGCGTGCCATTACCTTAGCATTGATGCGCTGTGCGTGCCCGAAATCCATTTCGTCACCGCACGGCGCGGCGAGGTCATCATGGGCTGCGGTGCGATTGCGATGCGGAACGGATACGGCGAACTGAAATCAATGTTCGTGGATGAAGGATCACGTGGCCAAGGCGTAGCCGACGCCATTTTGCGCGCATTGAAAGACCACGCGCGGGCAACTGGATTGTCGGAACTGAAATTAGAAACGGGCACGGGGCTGGACGCCGCGCACCGTTTATATTTCCGCCATGGGTTCAGCATTTGCGGACCCTTTGGCGATTACGTCGAACATGAATTCTCCGTCTTCATGGAGAAGTCGTTGGAGATCGCGGAGTGAACCTACTCCTTAGACTTTTCGGCATTCGCCTTCATCTTCGCGAGAAGTTCTTCTTTGGTCGGACGTTTGTTGCCGACTTTCTTTCCACCAAACGCATTGTGTTCTTGGTGGCGTGGTTGACCTTTGGGGCCTTTGGGCGCGCCAGATGCTTTGTAATCCATGATCGGTCTCCTGTTTTAAAAGGCTCTAGCTGATGCATCTCCTCGCCGCCACCCCCGGAGCCATTGATGACGGGAAAGAACCCGTCGATCTGGGCCAAACGCCAGCGGACGTCGTGGTGATTTCCGCCGCAGATACGGAACTTGCCGCGCTGTCAGTGGCGCGTGGTGAAATGGCAGCTGCGCCGACGTTGCGGTTGGCCAGCATGATGCATTTGATCCATCCGATGTCAGTCGATCTCCATCTGGATCAATGCGCGTCAGCGTCGCGGCTGGTCGTTGCGCGCTGTCTTGGCGGTGTCGGTTATTGGAAATACGGGGTTGAACAATACGCCGCGCGGTTGCGCAGTGCTGGCGTCCCCTTGGCCTTGCTGCCCGGGGACGACAAACCGGATGCAGAATTGCGCGCATTATCGACTGTGGCCGAGGACGACTATGATGCCTTGTGGTCCTATCTGGTTGAGGGTGGCCCAGAAAATTCGACGAACTTCCTGAGCTATTGCAAGATGATGATCGATGGTGGTGAGGCACCTGAACCTGCACGCCCCCTATTGAAGGCGGGCGTGTATTGGCCCGGGGCTGGTGTATCCGATCTGGCGACGGCACAGGCGGGTTGGACGGACGGCGCGCCTATTGTGCCGATCATTTTTTACCGCGCATTAGTGCAAGGTGCAGGGTTGAACCCGATCAACCGGTTGGTGAAATCCCTGACACGCGCGGGGTTAAACCCGCTGCCGATTTTCGTGGCATCCCTAAAAGATCCGCTATCTCAAGCAACATTAGAAAGCCTGTTTGGCGCAGCACCGCCGAGCGTGATTTTGAATTGTACCAGCTTTGCCGTCGGATCACCGCATGCAGGCGATACAGCCAACATGAACCCGCTGGCGGCAGAGCACGCCAACAAGGCCGTCGTGTTTCAAGTGGTGCTGGCCGCATCGTCCGAAGACGAATGGGCCGAGGGACTGACGGGCCTGTCATCGCGCGATATCGCCATGAACGTAGCCTTGCCCGAAGTAGACGGGCGGGTGTTGTCGCGCGCGATCAGCTTTAAGGGCGAAGCCTATTTCGATGAGGCCACGGAATGCCCGATTGCGACCTACCGCGCGGTCGGGGATCGCGTGGCGTTTGTCACCGAACTGGCCGTCAAATGGGCAAGCCTGCGCACCACGCCCGAGGCCGATAAAAAGGTCGCGTTGGTGCTGGCGAACTACCCCAACAAAGACGGGCGATTGGCCAATGGTGTTGGGCTGGATACGCCTGCGGCAACCGTGCATGTGTTGGGCCTGCTACGTGACGCAGGCTATGACACGACACCGCCCGAAGATGCCAAGGCGTTGATGGATGCCATGATGGCAGGGCCGACGAACTGGTTGACGGATCGCGCCGATCGTAACGGTGGTGAGGTTCTAGCGCTCGACGTTTATCAGCATTATTTCGACGCGCTACCGTGGGCCGTGAAAGAACAAATGGCAGACCGTTGGGGCGCCCCGAAGGATGATCCGTTTTTACGCCCCGATGTCGAAGGCGGCGGGTTTGCACTGTCGATCCACCGCTTTGGCAATGCCGTCGTCGCGCTGCAACCGGCGCGGGGATATAATATTGACCCGACCGACACCTATCATTCACCTGACCTAGTGCCCCCGCACAACTATCTGGCGTTCTATTTCTGGCTGCGCCACCACTGGGGCGCGGATGCGATTGTGCACATGGGCAAGCACGGCAATCTTGAATGGTTGCCCGGCAAGGCCACCGCGCTGAGTGAGACGTGCTGGCCCGAAGTTGTCCTTGGTGCGACGCCACACATTTACCCCTTTATCGTCAACGACCCCGGTGAGGGCACGCAGGCCAAGCGACGCGCGGCCGCCGTGATTATCGACCACTTAACGCCGCCACTAACCCGCGCCGAAAGCTATGGCCCGTTGCGTGATCTTGAAGCATTGGTGGATGAATACTACGAAGCAGCAGGCGTCGATCCGCGCCGCATTGAACATCTGCGGCGCGAGATTTTGTCGCTGTCTGAGGTGACGGGGCTTGGACAAGACGCTGGATTCAAGGGCGACGAGGATGATGATCTGGCGAAGCTGGATGCATATCTGTGCGAGCTGAAAGAGGCGCAAATTCGCGATGGATTGCATGTGTTCGGCCAATCCCCTGTCGGCACGTTGGAACGGGACTTGGCGATTGCATTGGTGCGGGTGCCACGCGCTGATGGAACAGGCGGAGATGCGTCGTTGCTGCGCGCGCTCGCCCATGATTTAGATCTCGAGTTTGATCCCCTTGATTGCGCAATGGCCAACACTGCTGATCACAAGCCGACGCAGCTTTTGCACTTAAGTTCGGACAGCTGGCGCACCTTAGGTGACACTGTGGAGCGGCTTGAACTGCTGTGTCAGGATATCCTTGATGGCAACAGCACGCCCCTCGGTCCGCGATCGCAAGAGGTCGTATCAGAGATTTCACAGAACGTTTTGCCCGTGGTGCGGGCCTGTGGACCACGGGAAGGGGCGGCGCTCCTCAGCGGCCTTGCAGGACACTTTGTCGCCCCGGCGCCATCCGGCGCGCCCACCCGTGGACGTCTTGATGTGTTGCCGACGGGAGGGAATTTTTTCTCGGTGGATGCGCGGGCCGTTCCGACACCGACGGCATGGGCCCTTGGCTGGAAATCCGCCAATTTGTTGATTGAAAAGCACCTACAGGACCACGGGGATTGGCCGCGTGCCATGCTCGTTACCGCGTGGGGCACCGCGAACATGCGCACGGGTGGTGATGATATTGCGCAAGCCATGGCCTTGATGGGCGTGAAGCCGAAATGGGATGCCGCGAACCGCCGTGTCACGGGGTTTGAAGTCTTGCCCGAGGGCGTGTTGGGCCGGCCCCGCGTTGACGTAACACTGCGTATCAGCGGGTTTTTCCGTGATGCGTTTCCGCAATTGATTGCATTGTTTGATAGTGCGGCAAAGGCGGTTCAGGCGCTTGATGAAAGCGATGAACAGAACCCCGCAGCGGCGCGCGCGCGCGAAGGTGAGGCTGTCGCGCGCGTCTATGGATCGAAACCCGGGGCTTACGGCGCAGGGCTACAGGCGATGATTGATGAAAGGTTGTGGACGGACAGAAAAGACCTTGCCGACGCCTACCTAGAATGGGGCGGTTATGCGTACGGCGCGGGGTCGGACGGCACGAGAGACCGCGCAGGGTTTGAGGCGCGCCTTGGTCAGGTCGAAGCGATTGTTCAAAACCAAGACAATCGCGAACATGATGTTCTGGATAGCGACGATTATTATCAGTTTGAGGGCGGCGCGGCGGCGGCAGTTGCCACGTTGCAGGGCAAAGATCGGCCAATCTATCACAATGACCACAGCCGCCCCGAACGCCCTGTCATCCGCACCTTGGATGATGAAATCGGGCGCGTTGTGCGGTCTCGTGTGGTGAACCCGAAATGGATCGAGGGCGTGAAGCGCCACGGCTACAAGGGCGCGTTCGAAATGGCGGCGACGGTGGATTATCTTTTCGCCTTTGCTGCAACAACGGGTGTGGTGCGCAACCACCACTTTGACCTCGTCGAAGAAGCATTTTTGGCCGACGACGACACGCGGGACTTCATCGCAGATCACAACGCCCCCGCCCTGCGAGAAATTGCTCTCAGGTTGCAAGAAGCAATCGATCGCGGATTGTGGACGCCGCGCAGTAATTCTGCGCCCGCACGGATCGGGAAGCTTTTGGAATGAACGCGAAATCCGAAACTGGACATTGCCTGTGCGGTGCCACAGCTTTTGAATATCGGGGCGACGTTCTGTTTGCGGGGCACTGTCATTGCGACAGCTGTCGTCGCCAAACCGCCAGCCCATTCACAACATTTGTAGGGGTTCGCAACGGGGCATGGGCGTGGACAGGCGCAGCACCTTCCGTGTTTGAAAGTTCACCTGGGCAGAAGCGGTATTTTTGCACAACCTGCGGCGCGCCAGTTGCCTACACGTCCGCTCGCTGGCCCGATGAAATTCATTTCTACGCCGCACTGTTGAAAGACCCGCAAACGTTCAAACCGACGGAGCACTATCATTGGGAAGAACGGCTGCACTGGGCCGCACCTCGCGATGATTTGCCCAAACACACGGGCACAATTTCGCAGCTTGATGGTGAAGGGGATCGATGACCCTAAAACCCGGCTGCCAATGCAGCAACACCGAGGTACGCTAACAAAAGTATAGCTGTAAATATACGCATTGTTCGATCCCCTTCACAGACTAAATCTCTGTTTTATTAGGAAACTTATAGGGGGAATAATCGGAGCTTTGTCCCGACTTTGTTGCACAAATCGGTGTTTGAGACCACTTCCCCTTTCCCCGGACGGACTTATCCGATGGGCTCTGTAACGGGTATGCCAAGAGCTGTGTAGCGATTGAGCACTACGATCCTGACTTGGAGCTCTGTAACCTTCCGGTCGAAGTCTCGGGCCATGAGCCCTTGGCCAAGGAGTTTGACGCAGTTCATCTTTGTCTCTGCGCGGCTTCTACGGTGATACCCGGTCAACTTTCGCTACAACGTCCGACCAAGATATTTGTTGGCCCTTAGGCTTCATTTCTCGCAATAGCGCCTGCCGTAGTTGGCTTCCAAAGTTGAGCATTTTTACGCGGCGGGATGATGGCGGCGGCACCCCGAGCGGCGATCACGTTGTGGCATCTGAGCGTGTCATAAGTCCCGTCAGGCGTGACCGTGGCAATCTCTTAGTCGGGC
>TARA_B110000977_G_scaffold200865_1_pt1 | contig 11879 bp, 9 predicted proteins | sample TARA_B110000977 | Tara Oceans TARA_B110000977 (sample SAMEA4397798) | marine metagenome | biome: Polar Biome; feature: [SRF] surface water layer (ENVO:00010504); material: water (ENVO:00002006), including particulate matter (ENVO:01000060) such as... | depth 5 m | reverse complement strand
TTTTCGTTACACCAACGCGAAAATTCTCAACGATAATATCTGCTTTTTTTACTAGTCGTAAGAATAGGGCACGTCCGACTTTGCTTTTAAGGTCAATAGCAACAGATTTTTTCCCGCGCGCCCTTTTGAGATAAGCAACGCCAATATCATCTGATGTCCGACGCTCCATAGAAATCCCAGAGGGTCCAAAGAATGGTGGAGCATTCATTGTTGGGTCACCCCGCAATGGGTCATCAATTCGCACAACCTCTGCACCAAGAGCTGCTAGGTATGATGTTGCCTGAGGGCCAGACAAAAATCGGGTAAGATCAAGAACTCTGACCCCTTCAAGAATCTTCTTTTGATTTGCATCTAGTTTTGTTTGTGCATCCGCACTGTCATGAGAAATTTTGGACATCCACAAGCATCCCACTCGACAATATTTATTTCAATATGTTATTGATAACATAAATGTATGCTAATTCTGCATATGAGGTAAGAATTAATGCTTTTAGCGTTTCCAGATATCAGCTTCAAACACCTTAACGCGATTGTATCACTTGCCCGTTTTGGCAGTTTTATCGCAGCAGCAAGTTACCTCGGAATTTCACAACCAGGGCTCACTCGTATTATTCAACAGGCGGAAAAGAGGCTGGGAACACGTTTTTTTGTCCGTGGGCCCCGCAGCGTCACATTGACGGCAGCAGGACATGATTTCCTCCCCTTTGCTGAACGCATCATTGATGAGTTTTTAGGACAAGCCGACAAACTGCGTAAAAGCCACAGTAGGTCTGAAATACGAATAACAATATCATCTCTCATGTCCATCTCGCATTTTGCCCTTCCAGCTGCATTAATGGAATTTAGACAAACCTATCCTAATGTGTTGGTAGAAATTCGAGAAGGTGTCGGTAATTCCATTCAAGAGAATGTTCGAAACGGCCTTGTTGATTTTGGGATCGGAAACGCTGAAAAAACAATGCCGGAAATAACCATCGAATCAATAATGGAGGAGACATTTTTTGTTGTTCTACCTCAACATCATCCATTAGCTAAAAATGATGTATTGCAGCTTCGTGATTTAATCAATACCCCACTAATCTCGATGCCAGTCGAGTCAGGACTACGTCAGTTCATTGATTCAGCGGCAGCAAAAGCGGGTATCAAACTCACACATAGCGTAGTTACAAATCAATATAGCAGTCTATTCAGCTTTATCGCAAATGGACTAGGCATCTCTATTGTGCCATCCTCTGTCGTTCCACATACTGATGAAAACGTCTTTGTCGTAAGGCCATTGACGCCTTCAATCAACAGACGGATATGTGTTATGTATCTATCAGACCGACCACTGAACGTTGTTTGTGAAGCCTTCTTGCGTACACTTCGTCCTTTGCTAATCAATGCAACAGGATATAACCAAAAATCTTTTCCTAATCCAAATTTATAACTTTAAGAAAAAATTAAATTACGTCCCTCACACCATCTAAATCCGTGTTGCCACCCCTAAAAGCATATAAATGCCGTTTTTTTATTTTTGACATAATACTCTCTAACCATTGGACATTTAGGAAAAAGAAAAGCTTCACCAAACCTTCAGCAAACAAAAAAATAGCCCCCGACCGAAAAACTGGGGGCTTATTAAATACATGATTTTATGCGTAAATGTAATGGCATCCCGTACGGGATTCTAACCCGTGCTGCCGCCGTAAAAGGGTAGTTTTAGGCGGTTTTAGAAGGTGTTTTTCCACAGTTTATGGTGTATTTTGGTTGCCAGTTGGAGTCTATGGTAGCCAGAACCTGTAGTGATTTTGTAGTGATTTTTCTTTTTTATTATTTCTAAAATAGAAACAATTTTAGATTGTTTTCGAATAATTTTTAGAGCGTTTTTACTTGCTTCCAGCAATCTTTCAGCCACAAAGCACACTGTTATTCTAAATCATTTGATAAAGTCATTGCACCTATTCAACAGGTACGTGCAAAATTGTTTGCTTTGTGATAACTCCACCACGATCACCAATTTCAGTTTCACCATAACGTTGCCTATAAATTACTGGCAAAGGCCTATCTTTTGGCAAAGCGAGCCAAAGACGTAATAAATGTCTGCGTTTTTTTACATCAGGCCAATCAGTAAATTGTGTCCTATCATGCAAAAGGCTATGATTATAAACAAATTGCATATCGCCAGGTTTCAAACGCATTTTGAGATGAAAAGACGGTTCATTAACAATTTTATCAAGGAGGTCTAAAGCTTCTTTCTGCTTATTAGTTAATTTAGGAGCACTTTCATAACGTTGAGCCGAATTAATATAGTTCCGCTGATAAATGCAGCTTAAATAACCCTTATGCCAATTAAAAACAGGTATAGTGAAAAATGGCTCCTGACCATCAGGCACTTCGCCACGGCGATCTGTTGCAACAGGTTCAAATAATGAAGACACCAAATCAGGGTGTGATTTAGAAATTTCATTATAGGCAGCTACACTTGATGCAAGCATCGAGTCGCCTCCCTCTTTTGATTCCTTCAAGCAAAGAAGACCAACCACGTCACAACTATCAGTGTGAAAACTTTGACGAGCAGTAGTCTGATAAATTCGAGATTTTGGGTCACTAATATCAGCTCCTATATCGCGTACATGCCCTAGCAAATGGCCTTTAGCATTTTGAGACCTAGCAAAACCAAGGTGGCTCCCAAGCCCGCAAAATATAGTAGCTATAGTTTCTGAATCATATGTATCAACAGGTAATCCTTGTATCAATTTAAAACCAACACCAGACCGCAGATCTTTCTGTAAGTTATTGAGAATTATCCCTAATTTCGGTAACTGAAATTCATGTTTATTAATTAAACCTAATTTTTTACCACTTTTTTTAAATGAAACAGCTGCACTTTCAAGTTCAAAAATATCTTTACTTGTAAGACAATATTTCCATAAATCAGTATTCTTTGCCATGTGATCGCCATGCCAAGCTGCAGGTATGTCAATTTTTTTGGGAAAAAGCATTGACGTCTCCATAGGGGTTTCAGGATGGTTTAATTTTAATTCTTATTTAACTTCAATTGCATCATTAACCCAATATCGTCTTTCTCTGTATAATTTTTCAAAAGCATCTATTGACTTAACATGTTTCATGGTTAATTCAATTTGGCTCAATCCTGTAAGTAAATTAGTCTTATCAAATTCACTAATTGTAAATTGAAATACACTCTCACTGGGACAAATAACTAATTGCTCTTTTAAATTTATTTGAATTTTCGTGCTTGGTTTATCGTGAAGCAACCCTCTGATTTGCTTTACATCTTCTTTTGATAATACTATAGGCAATATTCCATTTTTAATACAATTAGTATAGAAAATATCCCCAAAATTAGGTGCTATAACACATCTTATTCCAAATGCATCAAGTGCAAAAGCAGCAGCTTCTCTGGATGAACCTCCTCCAAAATTTGAATTACAAACTAAAATACTAGCACTTTTAAATTCAGTTTTATTTAGAGGAAATCCAAATTTTTTAACTCCATTAGAACTAAAACGAAGGTCGTAAAATAAAAAGTCTTGGTAAGAGGGATCAAGACGTCGCTTTTGAAGGAACCGAGCAGGCAAAATTTGATCAGTATCTACGTTAATTGCATCAATTGGGCAGGCTATACCAGTATGTAATCCAAAAGCTTTCACTCTAAACCTTCTCCATCAGTTAGCTGTCGTACATCGACAAATCTGCCGTGTATAGCTGCTGCTGCTGCCATTGCAGGACTCAATAAATGTGTGCGACTTCCCGTCCCTTGTCTTCCTACAAAGTTGCGGTTCGAGGTAGAGGCACAGCGTTGCCCTTTTGGGACCACATCACCATTCATGGAGACACACATTGAACATCCAGCATACCCCCACGTAAAACCAGCATTCTTAAAAATTTCGTCCAAACCTTCACTTTCAGCATCCGCCCTAACTTTGTTTGACCCAGGGGTCACTAAAGCAGGAACACAGGCCTTTTTTCCCTTAATGACAGATGCTGCAGCACGAAGGTCCTCTAACCTTCCATTTGTGCAAGAGCCAATAAATACCTGGTCTACTTTTATGTCGGTTAGCTTGGTTCCAGGAATGAGGTCCATATACTCGAGGGCGTTCTGTAAACTTTTTCTGCGGTCAATGTCTTCAATATTGTTAGGGCTCGGTATGACCCCTGAAATAGAAATTGTCTCTTCGGCTGTATTACCCCAACTGACCATAGGTTCGATCTTTTTTGCATCTATAAAAATTTCATGGTCAAATATTGCATTTTTCTCTGTGGCTAAAGATTTCCAATATTGAATTGCTGAATCCCATTTAGGTCCTTTGGGACAATAAGGACGATCTTTCAGATAATTAAATGTTGTTTGGTCTGGGGCTATTAGTCCAGCACGCCCTCCACTCTCTATCGTCATATTGCAAACAGTTAACCGCTCTTCTATGCTTAAGCTTTCAATTGTATCTCCGGCATACTCAATTACGTGACCAAACGCACCACCAGCTCCAATTTTTGAGATTATTGTTAGTATTAAATCTTTTGCCGATATATGTAAGCTTCTAGTGCCATTGACTATTACTCGCATTTGCTTGAGAGGTTTTTGCCAAAGGCTCTGAGTTGCGAGAACGTGACCTGATTGGCCACCAATACCAAAAGCCAGCGCGCCCAGAGCACCATGTGTTGAGGTATGGCTGTCGCCACATAAAACTATTGTGCCTGGCAAAGTGATTCCCTGTTCAGGCCCAACTACATGAGTAATACCCATCCTTGGATCATCGATAGGAAAGTTTTGTATATTCCATCGTGCAGAATTATATTCTAAGTCTTTAATTCTTTCTTGGCGGTCTAAATCATCAATTGTGTCGACAATCCTGCTACCACTGGGAGCAAAATGATCAGGCACTGCAAACACTTGCTGAGGACATCGAACAGAAAGCCCTTCTTTTTCCAGCAAATCAAATGCATGAAAGGAGGATGAATCTGTTAACAACAACCGATCGACATATAAAAGTGTTTCTTTGCTTGTAGAATCTTCAAGGATTTTATGATCTTGCCAAATCTTTTCAAATATTGTTTTAGGATTCATAAAATTCCTTATTTACAAGTTAAATTATACATCTCTATTTTTTGAAAACTGGCGAATTGCTGGCAAGCATAACGACAGAATAAAAAAGAATAACAACAAAAGCGTAATTGGACGGTCTATAATATATTCAAAAATTCTGCCTCCAGCTAACTGATAACTTCTAAGAAGTTCTCCCTCGACTAAGTCCGCCAATAAAATACCAATAACTGTCGCGGCCACTGGATAATTGTATCTCCTCATTACCCAACCCAAAATAGAAAATAACGTTACTGTTGCTGGGCCAACCATATTGCCAGTATGGGCATAAGAACCCAGTAGCGCCAAAACCATAACTGTTGGAATGAGGTATCTTAACGGCACTTTAACAATCGAGCTTGCTACAAAAATGAAGCCTAGACCAATTAAGGCTAGCAAACCAACTTGAATAAAATTACCAAATATAATTGCATATACAATTTCTGTGTTCTGAGAGAGAAACCTTGGCCCACCGGTAACATTATGCGCTGCAAATGCAGCAAGCATTATTGCTGTGCCACCTCCTCCTGGAATTCCAAGAGCCAACAAAGTTGCCATAGAACCACCCTCTGAACTACTGTTTGCAGATTCAGAAGCAATCACACCACGTTCATCACCTTTACCAAAGGTTTCTTTAGAGTTATACCGGCGTTTAGTTAATGCATAAGAAATCAAATTAGCAACAGATGAACCAACGCCCGGTATAGCGCCTATAATGGTTCCTGTTATTCCACCTCTCAACATTATAAACGGATGATAAAAGGCTGCACGCATGCCTGATAAAATCTGCTTTAAGTTCATCTGACGTTTTTTTTCATCAGTGATTAAATAGTCATTTCGGATAAGATTAAAAAGTTCAGATGCAGCAAACATTCCTATCAAGGCAGGTATAGCCGGTATTCCATCAAACAAATAAACACTGCCAAGAGTTCCTCGGAATATTCCTAAGTTACTTATTCCAACGAGCCCGAGACTAAGGCCAAAAACTCCTGCTAGCAAACCACGTAAAAAGTAATTATCCTGCAGGACAGCGATCAGTGAAATTCCCCACAATGCAACAATGAACATTTCTGTCGGGCCAAGTTTCAAAACAAAATTCGAGATAGTTCCTATGAATACTAACAGTATTAGATAACTTAACCCCGCTCCAAATACCGATGAAGCCAAAGCTATTCCAAGTGCTTTGTTATGTTCCCCACGCTTAGCCATAGGGTACCCGTCAAATGTTGTGGCTACGGATGCAGACGTTCCAGGAATATTCATTAAAATAGCCGGTATAGCACATCCAAAACCACCGCCAGTAAAAATAGCTGTAAGAAATAAAATCGCTGGAACAAAATCCATATATAGAGTTATTGGAAGAAAAATTGCCATGCCTATAGATATAGAAAGCCCGGGAACCGCTCCAAACACAAGACCAAGAAGAAGGCCAGGAACGATTACAAACCAGACAGTCATATCTGCTGAGAGTAGAGAAATTGCTCCAATAAATGGACTAAGATCAGGCATCAATTTTTTTCTTTAACCAAAGATAGTTGGAACAGGAACTGAAATCATAAACTTTAACCCAAAGACAGAAACTGTTGTGGTGACAAGTGAATAAACAACAATAACCCATGTTCTTCGTTCACCAAGAATAATCAAAGAAGTAACAAGAAACAAAAAGGTCGAAATATCAAAAGTTAGAAAAAGCAGGCCAAAAAAATATGCGCATAACAACAACATCAAAAGAGGAATACGCAGGTCTATTGGGGTTAATTTATTTTCCATAGAAGATAAATTTAAGCTTTTTATGGCTCCAACTAAAATTATTCCACCAACAACAAAAGCTACGATAGCAAGAGGAACAACTAACATTAAATTTTCGAATTTTTTGGATGCAAGCCAGGCATCAAAAAGAAACCAGCAATGAAAAGTAATTACAAAAAGCACAAAAGCCAAATGGCCAATTTGAAAGTTTTTAAACAAAAGATTTTACTCAATTAAATTAGAAAAATTTAGTGACCTGCTACGGTGTCAGCAGGTCACTAAAGTGAGGTTTATTTATCGTATGTATCTTTATAAGTTTCCATTGTCTTGAAACCTTCATCAAGAATTTCTTTTGATGCCTTTGGGCCTGTCCACTCGGCACCCAAGGAACCCTTTGAAATAAAATCTTTATAATCAGATGATTTTATCATTTTTTCGTAAGCACCCACAAATGCTTCAAATCGCGCAGGGTGTTTTTTAGAAAATGATGCATGCGCAATTAAAGAGGCATAGGTATTAGCCACTGGGGGAACACTAATACCATAATTTTCCTTTAAAACGGTATTCAGGTGAGGCACTCCTGGAAATGCACTGTAACCAGACTTACTGTTGATTGCTAACGGAGTAATTTTATCTGCGATACCCTTTGAACCTTTTGCAGCGGTCATTGTGAATGTTACGTTACCGCCTGCTACTGCTGTTCTTTGTGGTCCGCCACCTTCATATGTGACCCAACGAACGTTAGAACGAGGGATTTTGAGTGCGTCCATCATTAATAGAAGCTGTAAATGTGCACCACTACCTTGCAAAATAGACGCAGATATTTTGCCTGGGTTATCGCGAATAGCTTCAAAAAGTTCTGGGGCGGTCTTATACGGCTCATTTTTATTAACAAACAGAAGCGAACTTTGTGGCCATTGAATATTTATAAATTCAAAGTCTTCCCACTTCATAGGTAAGTCAGACAACAATACATTATTTGCTAAATAAGGGACTCCGTGAGTTACTAAAAAGGTATGGCCATCATCAGGCTGGTTAAGAAACCATGATGAACCAACTGCACCTGAAGCACCTGGCTTATTCACTACAGTTACAGGCGCACCATTGAGATGTTTCGGCAAGTATTGAGCTATACTCCGAGCAAGACGGTCCGTGCTTCCTCCAGTTTTAAATGGCACAACAATAGTGATCTTATCATTTGCCGTTGGCCATGACGCAGCCATAGTTGCGGGTGCAGTTATCAACAACATTAAAGCTGCCGCTGCGCCGCTAGTGAACTTGTTTAGAAATTTCATCTTTAAAATCCTTCTAACTTTCTAATTACTCTATTCTTCATTAAACTTTAAAAATCAACGCGTGATTTTTGATCTACCGAGTACTTTTCCTCCATTTCTTTTACACTTTCCATACCCACTAAATTGAAAAACTCCTGAAATGAAACCATTTCATTTACGAGATGAGCTACCGTTCCATTTTCAGAAAGCTCAGATAAATAATGGCGGACTGCTGGAACCGCAGCTAACATTGCAAAATTTGGATAGATGGCTATTTTATATCCGTATTTCTCAATTTCAGCTTTATCTAAGAACGGTGTTTTGCCACTTGCAGCCATGTTGAATAATGTTGGACAAGAAATTCTTTTAGGAATTGCTTCTAACTCCTCTTCAGAAGTTGGAGACTCTACAAAAATAACGTCAGCACCAGCCTCTGCATACATTTCTGCTCGTTCTAATGTGGAGTTAAGACCTTCGACAGCTAAGGCGTCTGTTCTTGCGATAATAACAAAGTCATCATCGTCTCTTCCATCACAAGCTGCCATTATTTTTGATACCATTTCATGAGCCGGTATTATGGTTTTTCCAGCAAGATGCCCACACCGCTTAGGCCAGTTCTGATCTTCAATATGAATTCCAGCTACGCCAGCCTTTTCAAACATTCGAGTGGTGCGATAAACATTTAAAGGACCGCCATACCCTGTATCAGCATCTGAAATAAGTGGGAGCCCCGACGCATCGGCTATTCGACCAGCGTTGTCCACCATCTCTGAAACAGAGAGTAAGCCGATGTCGGGCATTCCAAGTCTAGCCGCGGTGGTCCCAGAACCAGTCATATAAATTACTTTGAAACCAGCTTCAGCAACCAACCGCGCATTTAAGGCATCTGCAACACCAGGCGCCATTAAAAGCCCAGGTTCTAATAGTAATTCTCTAAGTTTTCTTGCACAATTCATCTCAAGCACCACAAGTTTTCTGGAAATTTTTAAAAAACCAATTCACCAAAACTTAAATTTATATAAAAATTATCAACTCAATTGGTGCAACTTGTCCATATTTTTCTGAATAAACACTTTTTTTCATAAAACCCTAATAGTGGATGAGGGACATAAAACATGACAGAACTAATCAAGATGGAAGCCTGTTAGCCAGCGCATGTCCAGTGATTTCAGGATATTGACCTGCGAAGGTAGTATTCTCCGTTATCCAAAATAATTTAATTTGACGTTTATCATTCGTAGTCGAATAGTTATCCAGCCCCTTATTTAACGTTTAGTAGCAGATAAGACACCCTATCGAGAAAATTATGCAATATGCTAAAATACTCTCCAAAGCTCTCTGAAAAGACTGTTTCAATTATTTTAATGCTAATTTCTGGTTTAAGCTTCGTTGTTATGCATAGTTCAGCAAAACACCTTGCAGCTGAAGTTCATATTTTTGAAATCGTGTTTTTACGATGCGCCTTGGTAGCTTTTGTTTTATTACCATTTATGTTTCAACAAGGTATTGGGTGTATTTACACGAAACAACCTAGAAACCAATTTTACAGAATTTTAACAAATTCGATTGCAATGCTACTTTTTTTCTTTGGCTTGAGTATTACTCCAATATCTATAGTAACCTCCTTAAATTTTATAGCTCCAGTATTTGCAACAGCATTAGCAATTATATTCCTCAAGGAAAAATTAACTCCTCTACGTTCGTTTGGGTTAATTATAGGATTCTTAGGAGTCCTAATTATTTTAAAGCCTGGTTTTTCTATAAACATTGGCGGGCTTTTTATATTACTATCAGCCTTAAGTTGGTCTATATCGCTGATTTTTATTAAGAAGCTAACAAAAACAGACTCTGCTGTAACTATTTCGTTATATGCCGGAGTGGGAATGATGCCGGCGACATTTTTAGCTGCCTACCCCCATCTCCAAATATTAAATACAAACCAATTTCTTATTATTTTATTCATCTCAATTTCCGGAACTCTTGCACAGACACTGCTAAACAGTGCTCTCAAAAGAGGTGAACTTTCTTTTCTACTTCCTCTCGATTTTTTGAAACTTGTATGGTCTGTTTTAATAGGATTAGCCATTTTTGACGAAACAACCTCTGCATCTCTGTGGCTGGGAGGGTTGTTTATCATTGTTGCTTCAACTTTGGTTGTTAAGTCGGATAGTGGCAAAAATAAAATTCTACCAATCAACTAAAAATAGTGATAATTCTTGAACTTATAGTATGTTACTAACGCTGTAGATTTGTCTGAAATGATCACAAAAAATAGCCCCTGACTAGAAGGTAAAGGGCATGTTAACTAAATTATCTTATTGTTAAAATTGGCGGCATCCCGTGCGGAATTCCAACCCGTATTATTGCCGTAAAAGGCCGAATTTAGACGGTTTTAGAGGGTATTTTTCCTCGGTTTATGGGGTGTTTTGGTTGCGAATGGGAACGCATGGGAGCCAGAAACCTTCACCAAACGTCACCATCTTTTAAGCCCGTCTAGGATACCGCCCTGCGAGGGCGGTAACACGAAATCGCCAGTCTCAAAGCTTTAATACAATAGTAATCAATATGAAATGAAACACAGTAAATTAGACTTTAATTTCTTAATGAGGATTTTTTCCTAAACTGAGGCTACCTTTGAACTATTTTTCGTATAAGGTAGAATTTTTTAAGGTAAAATTTACTGGAAGCCTGCCAGGCTCAGATAAAAAACACTTACATTGAAGACGGAAAACGACGCAATCTTTCCTACGCTTTAAACATCGAAAATGACAGTTAAACTAAATTAATTCTACAGCCTCTTAAAAGTACAAAAAAGAAAACTTTAAGTTTCTTGCTTCAAGCAGCATCATCCACTCCCAAAAACCCACCGGATTGACGGTCCCAGAAACTGGCATAAATCCCTTTTTTCTTCAGAAGCATGCGGTGCGTCCCCTCCTCAACGATTTTCCCTTCGCTCATTACAATAATACGGTCCATCTGCGAAATCGTGGAAAGACGATGGGCTATTGCAAACACCGTCTTACCAGTCATAACGGCGTCAAGAGACTCTTGAATTGCGGCCTCAATCTCACTATCCAGAGCGCTGGTTGCTTCATCCAACACCAAAATGGGGGCGTCTTTGATTATCGCCCTAGCAAGAGCGATACGTTGACGTTGCCCACCCGATAATTTAACACCTCTTTCACCCAGAAAAGCGTCGTAACCTCTCCGGTCTTGGTTGTCTAATAACCCCATAATAAATTCATGCGCGCCAGCTTTTTTTGCGGCTTCCATCATTTCCTGGTTGCTTGCATTCGGCCTTCCATAAATTATATTATCCCGCGCTGATCTGTTAAACATTGAAGTCTCTTGTGTGACCATGCCTATATTTTTTCGTAAACTATTTTGAGTAATATTTTTTATATTTTGGTCATCTATGAAAATTGTTCCACTCTCTGGATCGTGCAGTCTCAGAAGAGTGGAAACAAGAGTGGATTTTCCAGCGCCAGAGGAACCTACAACACCAATCTTTTCTCCTGCTTTGATGGAAAGAGATACACTCCTCAACCCACCTATATTTCTGCCATATGTGAAAGATACATTATCAAACTTTATCTTACCGGTTACAGTCTGGAGATCTTTTGCTCCCTCTTTATCAACCATGGTATGAGGTATTGCCAGAGTATCCATAGCATCGTTTACATCGCCAAGGTTCGTATAAATTGACATCAATGAAAAACTTACCCAACCCGCCATCATCATAATACGAAAAGCAACGGAGCTTGCGGCAA
>TARA_B110000977_G_scaffold201666_1_pt1 | contig 11884 bp, 8 predicted proteins | sample TARA_B110000977 | Tara Oceans TARA_B110000977 (sample SAMEA4397798) | marine metagenome | biome: Polar Biome; feature: [SRF] surface water layer (ENVO:00010504); material: water (ENVO:00002006), including particulate matter (ENVO:01000060) such as... | depth 5 m | reverse complement strand
TTGCAGTGCGCAATAGCCTCAACAATCAACTTCTTCTCTAATTGCGCCGTGACTACAGGAATAGAGAAGCTATTTTGTACTTCACCCTCCGCCATTGTCACTGGTGTGCTGGCAACACCAGCAATATCGACAGGTAGATTTTCTAGCGCTATCGTGCCGCCAGATGACAAAATGCTAGCCCGCTCCAATACATTTTCTAACTCACGCACATTACCTGGCCAACCATAACTTTCTAATTTCAACATGGCTTCGTCGCCAATATTAAGGCCTCGGTTGGCGACAAAAAAGTTGCTTAATAATTTCACATCACCAGCACGGTCTTTTAATGCAGGCACATTTAACTGAAATACATTCAAACGATAATACAAGTCTTCACGTAACTTACCGTCTTTAACAGCTTGCATGGCATCGCGATTGGTTGCGGCAACAATACGGTTATCTAAGAATATTTGTTTATTGCCGCCTAGCTTTTCAATCACGCCTTCTTGCAAGGCGCGCAACAACTTGGCCTGCAAAGCAATCGGCATTTCAGTAATTTCATCTAAAAATAACGTGCCTTTATCTGCCAATTCAAACTTACCAACGCGCGGTTTGGCGGCGCCAGTAAACGCGCCTTTTTCGTAACCAAACAATTCCGACTCGAGCATTTCAGCAGGGATGGCAGCACAGTTCACTGCAACAAATAAACCATCTTTTCTTGGCGAAGCCGTATGAATCGCTTTTGCGACCAGTTCTTTACCCGTCCCCGTTTCGCCTGTGATTAATACTGTCGCTTTTTCTGGTCCGACTTGCGCAATCATTTTTTTCAATGCTTGCATGGCAACGCTTTCGCCAATCAAGCCCTCTACTTTTGGCTGCGCTGACGATTTTAAATAGGTGTTTTCAATCTGCAAACGGTGCACATCTAGCGCCTTAGCAATGGCAACTTCTAGCACCTCTAGATCAAATGGTCGCAGAATATAATCCGCTGCACCAAGCTTCATTGCTTCGATAGCCGTTTTAATTTCACCTTGCGCAGTCACCATAATGAAAGGAATAGCTTCATTATCATCCCGAATTTGTTTCAGCAACTCTAAGCCACTCATCCCTGGCATATGTAAATCACTGACGACCAAGTCCACTTGCTCCGCTTTGAGTATGTCCAAAGCATCCCTACCATTAGCAGCTGACAATGGTTGATAGCCTGCTTGGCGCAAGCTAATCTCTAACAAGCGGCGCATATTGGGCTCATCATCGACGGCAAGAATGCGTTTGAGTTTATCCATGGCTGATATTCATATGGTTGTTATTCATTGGTGTGTATGCGTTATGTTGTCTGTTGTATTGGAAGCACTATTGTAAACTGAGCGCCTTGCATTTTACTTTTTTGATAGCTAATTTCTCCACCGTGCGCTTGTACAATCTGTCGCACAACCGCCAAGCCCAAGCCAACACCACCTGCACGTTTGGTAAAGAACGGTTCAAAAATCTGTGCTTGATGCTCTACCGTAATACCGTCGCCATCATCCATTACTTCTAAAATGGCTTGATGACCAACTTGCTTTAACACCACATCAATATTACCGCCTTCAGGCAAGACTTGAATGGCATTCATGATTAAATTCATAATGACTTGCGTGATCTGGTCTGCATCCACAGCAGCGTTGACCGCTTCCGTTTGTGCATCAAAGGTAATTGCAACCTGTTTAGATTGTGCTTGGCTGCGTAACATCGCAATCGTATTGGCGATTAATTCTGTTAAATCGATTTCAGTAAATACGGGTAAACGTGGGCGGGCGGCATCAATTAATGTTGAAACAAGTTTATTTAGCCGCTCAGTCTCTGCACTAATAAAGGTGAGTACTTCCTTACCTTCCTCTGATAGCATTTTTTCACGCTTTAGCACATCGGCCGATGAACGCAATATACCTAGCGGCGTACGCACCTCATGACTCATAGCGGCTGCCATCTCACCCACGACGGCTAGTTTTGCTGCGCGCGTTAATTTTTCTTGAGACTTCTCTAAGTCAATCATCATGGTTTCAAAGGCAGCCCCCAGCTCACGCACTTCAGGTGGGCCAGATTGTGGTGGTTTCGCTTTCGTTTGCCGCGAAAACCCTTTTACAAATTGCGTTAATTGCGATATTGGTTGCGTAATGGCTTGTACAACAGGCCTAACCATCCATGCTGCTAATAATAGTGTACCCGTCAACAACCCTAAAAATACATAGGCCAATTTATGTACTGGTGCAACGGCAACCGAGTGTAGTTTTTGCACTTTCACTTGCCAATCCGGCATCGGAGATTGCTGACTAAATGAACTAATGACATCCATACCATGACCAGCCTCTATGGCGGCCCAGTTAGATGTGGCAGCCAGCACATGTCCTGTCTCATCTAATAGTGCCGCTGCCGTTGACGCTTCAATCGTATGATTAAGCACATTGGTAACCGTCTCCCAGTTAAACTCAACAACCAGTTTACCCATGGGTATGTTCGTATTTTCGTCGATAATATCTTCGGAAATAGCAAGAATGTTATGTTCAATTTTAGCAACACTTAATGCTTTACCCGATAAATGAGTCGTAAACCATAACGGTATATTGATGTGTTGTTGCCCTATTTTTTTAGCATTGCTGCTCGCGATAATCGTGCCTTGTAAATCTTCCACATAAATATCATGGTAAATACTGCCGTAACTCTGTGCTAAACCGTTTAAAAAAATCGACAATCGTTTATCAATATCGCCGATTTTTAATTCTTGCATAATGGAAAGCTGACTCCACGATTGCACATTACGTAAGCGCTCAAACAGCATGTGTTCAATATCATTGGCCACAGCCGTGCTCAGTGTTTGCATATCCCGCGTAATTTCTTGCTTAAGCACGACACGCGTTTGATAAAAGCCCAAAAAACTCCCCAACAAAGCTGGCAGCAAACCTGCCAGCAAAAAAGCTAACAAGAGTAGTTGTTTAATACTTAGTTTCTTTAGCATTTATTATTTCTCTTATTGCTCATGTAATGAGAGAATCTATGTAACGTCGTCTCATTCCGCGCGATAAGCGTTATAGAGTTAACAATTAAGATTAATATGAAAAAATTTATCATTCTGCTCACCAGTTTAGCTAGCCTACTCACTCTGTGCAAGCCTGTTTTTGCTGATGATGCCCCGCGCTGGACAGATGGTTTTAGAGTCGGCGGTTACGCAAGTGCTGGCATCACATTAGATCGCAGCCAAACTGCACAGGCCGCGTTAAATGAAATCAGTTTACTGACCACTTGGAATGGGGATAGCCGCTGGAGTTTTTTTAGTGAATTGGAGCTAGAAAATCCACTCAGATGGAATGATAGCGAGCAATTTCGCATCAATCATTCACGCCTTGATTTAGAACGTTTCTATTTTGATTACAACTTTTCTGAAAAAGTAAATTTCAGAGCTGGTCGTTTTTTAACTCCGAATAGCCGCTGGAATTTACTGCATGCAGCACCACTTGTTTGGACCAGCACGCGTCCGCTAGCAACATCACGATTATTTCCAACTGGCACCAATGGCGCCATGGCTTTTGGCGCAATACCTTTTATGGATGGCGCATTTGAATACAAAGTATTTGCTGAGCTATTAGAAGATCAAGATATTGAGGAGAAAGAATTAGAGTTTGAACATGTGCGCGGTGCGCGGTTTAGCTATAAAAACCAATCTGATGTTGGCATTTCATTATTATCATTCCGTGAGAAAAACATTGATGCTGAGTATTATATGTTGGGGCTAGACTTTGTTACCCACCTTAATACTATCGAAATCAGTGGAGAGGCATTTCAACGCTTTGATAAGCGCGATAAAGATGGCGGTAGTGGTGCCTATTTACAGTCTGCTGTGCCGCTAAATAAACTTGGGCTAAGCGACTGGTATTGGATTACGCGATTAGAAACATTTCAGCGCCCTGATGAAGGGTCCTCCGAACGCTGGTTACTTGGTGCCACATGGCGCGTTAAACGGTCACAGTTATTAAAATTTGAATTTACGGGAGGCAGCGGCGATCAGCCTGACTCGCCACGCGGCTTTTTAACATCCTTTGCATTGTTCTTTTAACGGAACGGTTTAGTAAAAACAATCATGCATAAAATGTTAATTATTTTATCAATAACAAGCGCCATGCTAATGGCTAACTTGACTATTGCAAAAGGCAGCCAAGCGACTATCGCCGTGGTTGTTGCCAGCAAACAGAACATCGTCGATTTAAAGCTATCTTCTAAGAATCTAAATCTTATTTATTGGCGCAAGCAATTGTTCTGGCCAAAAGGGCTACGTATCCAGCCCGTAAACTTAAGGTCTCAACACTCAATGAGAATGCAATTTTCGGAAACCGTATTAGGCAGCACACCCAAGGCGCAAATCGACTATTGGAATGGACAGTACTTTAACGGGATATTGCCACCACATTCAGTTAACTCAGAAGAGGCCGTGTTACGTTATGTTGCAAAAACCAAGGGTGCAATTGGTTACATCAATGCTTGCAATCTAGACCAGCGTGTTCAAGCGGTGCTATGGATAAAAAATGGAACACTAAGCCACCAAGCCCCGCCTTTAGCTTGTCATTAAACCTAACTGCTTCCACTTGTAGCGTTACCCGCTTTCCTCAACGCGGCTTTAATATCTGAATTTTCCATTAGCATCCCCTTCTTAGCCGCACAGACTCTTGAATCTAACTCAAAAGCGCCTAAGACCGTACAAAACAAATCATCATGGGTTAATGGGTAATCTTGATAAGGCCGCACTTGATCCAATTGGTAATCGAAATGCTGCCCTAACCACAAAATAGCAGGCACATGTGTTTGTTCTTTTGGTGCCGCCATATAAGGTGCGGCATGTAAATAGATGCCATGCTCGCCTAGTGACTCGCCATGGTCGGCCACATACAGCATCGCCGTTTCATAATCACCGTCGTATTTTTTTAGAAAGTTAATCACTTCTGATAAAAAATAATCAGTATACAAAATCGCATTATCATAACTATTGTCGATTTCTTCTTGCGTACAATCTCGTAACTCGCCAGTCATACACATCGGTTGAAAGCGTGCGAATTCTTTGGGGTATCTTCTATAATACTCTGGGCCATGGTTACCCATTTGATGTAGCACAATCATGATATCTTTGCCTTTTTTAGATGCAATATACTCATCTAACCCATGCAACATCCCAATGTCACGACATTCGCCTTCGCAGACAGGGTTAAATGTGGGCGTTTTAAAATCTTGATATTCCACACGGGTCGCAACACCTTTTGAGTTGGAATTATTGTCACGCCATAAAACTGCTATGCCATGATCAGCTAGCACGTCCAACGCATTTTCCTGGAACAACGCTTTATTCTTACCGTAGTCCTTTCGTCCCAGCTCAGAAAACATGCATGGAACGGAAACACCCGTAGATGTGCCACAAGAAGCCACATTGCTAAAATTGACAATATTTTCTTTTACTAGACGTGGATTCGTTTCCTTATGATACCCATTAAGTGAAAACCGATCTGCTCGTGCTGTCTCACCGACCACCATGATGATTAGTTCATTCTTTGTGGCTTTTTCAGCAAACTGTGCATCTTCTGCCGTTTTTCTGACTTCTGTTTGTTGCTGAGATGATAGTTGTAAGACTGCGTATTTCATAGCCGAATAAACTGGGTAAGTTGGATTGGCATAGAAGCGTGTGATTTTATGCTCACGAATAAATGAGGTATAGCCTGCTGAGAATGGTAACGCTACACCAATCAGCGCAACCACTAGCAGCAATAAGCCCGTAAGCCGCGCTTTAATTTCACTGCGTATATTGCTGATTTTAGGCCAATACTGCACCACCAACCAGGCGGGTAAAATCCCAAACAATAGTAAGCGAAGCACCATGCTGATACTCAACAAGCCTTCTACCTCTTTAGCATCCGTATGTACAATGTTGTCTATCATCACAACATCCAACAGCACACCAAACTGGTCCATGTAATACGCTGCTTGCGCACTTAGTAATAATAATATGGCGATTATCCATCGACCCGCTCGTCCATAACTGACTAGCATCAAAAGCAACGCCGTCGCTATGCTAAAAAATAATGTCAATGAGATTAAAAAAGGTATGTTTCTCAAGGTGAGCGGATATATCTCTACTATGTGATTAAAAAGCGATACATTCGCAGTGCACATCAAAAACACCACGACCAAGAAAATAGCGCCGATTTGCGAATTGATGCTTTTGAGAAAATGAGGGTTTATCAAAGTTGTTCCTAGATGGTGTTACGTCGATGAAAAAATGACTGACTAAAGCTCAGCATGATGAGCATAATGGCGCTCGCTATCCACACGGATGTCAGCGTATGCGTTAGAAAATGTGCGCCGCGCATTTGCTGTACCCAGCCCAGCAAAAACCCAGCACCTAAGCCTGCCATACACACCACCAATGCAGCTCGAGGGCGATGTGGCAACCAAAACACACACAAAGCGGCTAACCATAATCCAGTTGAAGCATGTCCTGCAGGAAAGCAATGCCCTGCGTCCATATTGGCTGGAATGGCATCAAATAATCTTAAGTAGGAAGCTGTTCCACCATAGCGCCGCACATCCCATGGGCAATGCAATGCAGATGTCTGTTTTAAGCCTGAAATAATAGTTGGGATTAATATGGCTGCAATGGCGGCAAAGCGTAACCGAACACGCAACCAAGTATCAATAAACGTAAAATGTCGTAATACATCAATCACCACAAAACCAATAAAGATTAATACAATAAAAATGATGATATCTTTTACATAGATATGCATTAATTGATTAGCAAACCAACTGTTTTTCCAAACAAAAACATTAAGTACTGGAGAGTAATAGTAATCTTCAATGATTAAATCAATGTTTGTAAATCTGCCAATTGCGATAACCAGTAATGCAGAAAGCATTAGCGCAAAGTACGCACCTGCTAACGGCAACCTTTTTGTTTTAAGCATTTCTTAATCAAACCCTGGCGTAACGACACTTGTCTCTACTGTTTTTACTAGCTGGGCATGATGGCTTTTGTGTTTAACAGTCCCTTCTAAAACACCAAGCTGGTTACCATAGGGATTACCCACTAGAATCTCATCCTCTTTAAAAGCTTTACTTACAAGGCTTTCATCATCCTGATAACTATCGTAAGTTAAGCCAACTAGGTCTGACCATGTATGGATAAAGTCAGCGTTGTCATACTGACGATTACGTATTGCAGGATCAGCTAACTTATCCGCTAGCTCCCAATTATCAGAATGCCAGACCATAAAGGGCACGGCATACATCGGGTAGGTAGGCCTGCCTTCATTACGGCCTTTAAAGTCATGTGGCGCGGTCTCGTATACATCTTCACCATGATCAGAAAAATAGACGAGCAAGCTTTGCTGTTGTTCGCCAGCATTCTTCAGCGTATCTATCAGCTCGTATAAAACGTGGTCGTTATACCGGACGGCATTATCGTACTCATTCACCCATTGCACTTTATCTGCGTCAGCAGATAGCGCTGATTGAACGCCTTTGTTATCTTTAAAGTGGCTGTATTCTTCAGGATATCGATAAATGTACTTCATATGCGTACCAAGCAAATGGACGATAATGAGCTTCTTTTCATCTTGATTAACTAGCTTTTCTGCAAAAGGCACTAATACTTTTTCATCAAAGCTATAGGAGTTTTGTTGACGTGCGTTATTTAAAAAAACCTGCTCATCTGCCTGCTTTGCAAAAGTAGTGAGCATCGTATTACGTTTGGTCATGGTTTGTTGATTGGTAATCCAATACGTTTTATAGCCAGCCTGCTTCATCATATTGATGATTGATTGTGTAGCTTTATAATCATCTGGATGCTGCTGATCCGCAAATGTGAGCACTTGCTCTAAGCTCTCAATGGTCGTTGGGCGAGATGAAAATACATTATTGAAGGTAACAAGGTTCTGTTTAATACTACTCAGCTTAGGATTAGTATCACGTGGGTAACCATACAAACTCATGTGCGTACGTGTCGTTGACTCACCGATGACAATCACTACCGTAGTCGGCAATGATTTTGGCACTTCTGTTAAATTGGCTAACGGCGGTATTTGATTTAGGGTCAGTAGGTTATGTTCTATCGACGTTAACTCACGCTGGTAATGACTATAGCCAAACGCGAGTTGCCAAGGCGGCGCAGCAGAAAAGTGACGCTCTATGCTTCTATATCCCTTATGCGCGTCATGTCTAACGACCTTAAGTAAAGGCGTTAAAAAAACAAACGAAAGAATAACGAGGCTAGCAATAGCGGCTGTTTTCTTTGCTACTGGGGCAGGTTTAATGTTCAGCCAAATTAAAACAGGCACTGCTGTAAACACAATAAAACTTAAAGTCACACCCACGCTAATGTAGTTAAGCAAGTATTCCTTAGTCTCTAAAGGGTTTGATTCAAATATGATAAACATTAAACTTTGCGTCAGCTCTTGACCATAAATCAAATAATAGCCAAACCCTGGTAGCGCGGACAACCAAAGAAAAATGCCGATAACAGCAGTCAATTTCTTAGCATGTTTAGGCATGAGCAATACAGGAATTAACCATAAGAAGGCAATGATTGTCGCATCCCTAATGCCCCGCACTGGGCCCCCACTAAAAAGAATAAGTGCCTGAGTGAGGCTAGTAAGGTACCAAAATAATAAAAATGATAGTAACGATAATCGCTTAGTAGAAGGCATAAAATTCTTAGCTTAATTAATATAGATAAGAGCTTATGAGCAATGAGGGTGCCAACTTCATAAACCAAGCAACCTAAACATTTAACACCATGTTCTATATAGCAATATTAGCAAGTTTATAAAAATACCTTACTATCACCAGCACATCAAGACTGCAAACTTTGCATCAAAGCCATCATTGCACATTTTTATTTCATGCAAAATATGCACGGTCATGTTAAGGGGGGAAGGATAAGTTATTGAATTTGTTTATATTTTATATGTTGGCATAGGCTTTGCATTATTAAAACTAATTAATTTTTACAGAAAGTTTTAATCATGCTTAACCCTGCACAAGCCCAAGAACTATATACCGCCGAAACGGCCTACCATTTAAGAAGTTTTGCAAAGACGAGGCGTTACCAAGTGAATGAAATTACCGCACATACCGTTACTAAAGATGCGTCATGCCGACGTGAAGTTGAAGCCTTTATTCACGCTGTCTTTAAAGTGAGTTACGGTGCCAATGTCACTGAGTTTATGCCAACCCTCGTTGCACTAAGAGATGAGAATGGTGTGTTAATAGCCGCTTTTGGCATGCGTTCAGCTGCTGAAGAACGACTCTTTTTAGAGCAGTATATTGATACGCCAATTGAGCACCTACTAACAAAAAGCTTAGGCAGAAATATTACGCGCGATCAAATTACTTGCATTGGCAACTTAGCCGTTTCTAATCCGCGTAATGCCAGTGTGCTCATTGCACACATTATTCAACATAGTCTAGACATTGGCATTGAATGGTGTGTTGCCACCGCCCATCACAGTTTACAAAATGGTTTAGTGAAGAGTGGTCGTGATGTGTATCCACTCTATATCGCTGATAAAGCACGTCTACCTGCTAATCAACAAACAGTATGGGGTAGTTATTACGACACGTTGCCACAAGTCGTTGCGATAAAAGGCGCTACTGATTATTAATACCATTATAGAAAATAACCTAGCTTAAAAATAGCCCAATGACACTACTCCAAACCATACAGCAGCATGCAGCGAACATCCCGGACCATATTGCCTTGAAAAATGGTGATATGGCTTTGAGCTATCGTGACTTATTAACTGAAGTCATACAATCGCAACAAGCTATAAAAGAATGCAAAGAAAACTGTACGCTGGCCATGGCGATGGACAATCACCCTGCTTGGGCGGCACTTGATATTGCAGCAATGGCCAATCAAACACCGTTAGTACCATTACCTGCTTTCTTTTCTGATACGCAAATTGTCCATGCGGTAAAAGATGCTGGTGCAAGTGTATTAATCACTGATAATCCGCAACGCTTTGCGACATTGTTTGATTATCTAATTTCGCAAAAATCAACGATTACGATTGCTGGCAAACCCTTAATGATGATGCATTTAAATATTGCATCTAAGCCCTTACCTGCGTTAACGGCAAAAATCACTTACACCTCTGGGACCACTGGCCATCCAAAAGGCGTTTGTTTAAGCGAGCAAGCCATGCTAAATGTCGCCATATCGATTCAAAGCATGGTGAACTTAAGCGGAACAGAACAGCACTTATGTGTATTGCCGCTATCCACCTTACTCGAAAATGTTGCTGGTTTATATGCCACATTATTGGCTGGTGGCACGGCGCATATCATGCCAAGTGCAATGGTCGGCTTGACGGGCAGTTCACTCAACGTCAATCAATTGCACCAAGCTTTAGAAAACTCACAAGCTAACACGGCGATTTTTATTCCTGAACTGTTAACGGCGTTAGTTGCCGCTTGCGAAGCAGGTGCGGCAGCATTACCCTACTTACGCTTTTTAGCCGTCGGTGGCGCATCGGTGGCACCGGCTTTATTAAGTCGTGCCAATCAATTAGGTTTGCCTGTATTTGAAGGTTATGGCCTATCGGAAAGCGCATCGGTTGTGGCACTGAATAATGTTGCCGATCACAAAATCGGCAGTGTTGGTCAATTACTATCACACCTCAATATTAAGCTCTCAGATGAGAGTGAGATTTTAGTCAAAGGCGCCGGCTATTTGGGATACACCAATACTGAAAGCGAAAAGACAGATGAAAACCAACAAACTTGGATGGCGACTGGCGATATTGGCTACCTAGATGACGATGGTTATTTATTTATTAATGGCCGCAAAAAGAATATTTTTATTACCTCTTATGGTCGTAATGTTTCCCCAGAGTGGGTAGAGCGCGACCTCACCAGCACCCCAGTCATTGCACAAGCTTGTTTGTTTGGGGAAGCTAAACCATGGAATACAGCACTGATTGTTTCAACAGCTGATGCAACGTCAGAAACAATCAACTCGGCTATTGATACCATCAACCAATCATTACCTGATTACGCAAGAGTGAGTAAGTGGTTACTTGCATTAGAACCGTTTTCTGTTACTAACAAACAACTAACACCTAACGGGCGATTAAAGCGTGATGCTATATGGGAATCTTATCAAGACACCATTAATACACTCTACGCATAGAGCGGCCGCACTAGTAATTGTCACTGAATTAAAACAACCAAAATAAACTTAAAGAATTAACTTAAACTTAAATTTGAACTCAAGGAATTAACATGGCATTTTATGATGAATTACTAGCAGCAACTGAAACTGAACGTAACACACTGCTAAGCCTCCCCCTCATCACCAAAGGCGCTGCGGGCAACATCACACTTGAAACTTATATCGCATTCTTAACCCAAGCTTATCATCACGTTAAACACACCACACCATTATTGATGTCATGTGGCGGGCGTTTACCTGGCGAACACGAGTGGTTGCGTAATGCAGTTGGTGAATACATTGAAGAAGAGTTAGGCCATCAAGAATGGATACTAAACGATATTGCCGTTTGTGGTGCTGATAAAGAAGCAGTTCGTGCCAGTGCAACACCTGAAACAGCAGCTAGCCAAGCAACTGAATTAATGGTGTCTTATGCTTATGACATGATTAACCGTGTAAACCCTATCGGCTTCTTTGGCATGGTGCTTGTACTAGAAGGCACCAGTATTACCGTTGCCACCCAAGCGGCAGAAAAAATAATGGCTAGCCTTAATATGCAAAAAGATGGTTTCAGTTATTTACTATCGCACGGTTCACTCGATATTAGCCACATGACATTTTATGAAGGCTTGATGAACAAAGTAACCGATAAGGAAAATCAGGACATGATTATTCATA
>TARA_B110000977_G_scaffold195149_1_pt1 | contig 11886 bp, 6 predicted proteins | sample TARA_B110000977 | Tara Oceans TARA_B110000977 (sample SAMEA4397798) | marine metagenome | biome: Polar Biome; feature: [SRF] surface water layer (ENVO:00010504); material: water (ENVO:00002006), including particulate matter (ENVO:01000060) such as... | depth 5 m | reverse complement strand
CAAAATATAGATAAAAGTTCATTTTTTTTAGCTGCTCAGCATAAAATATTATGGGTTGTGACACTAAGTTATATTATACTTCGGAAAACATACAATATGAAACAACTATTAGGGGCATGTTTAGTCACGACTGGTGCAATGGTGTCACAATTAGACGGTTTGGAACAATTGAATATGCACTATATGCACTATATTGTCATTATGTGTGTTATTTCCGCATTTTCGGGCGTGTGGATAGAACTTATGATGAAAAAAGACAGAGGAGAATTGAAAAAGCTTGAAAAGCTATACTACTATCTGAATGATAGTCTGCATATGTATATTTTGGGGCTGCCCTTTTACTTTTATTCTTATTGGCATTCGCCAAACAAACATAAATTAAACATCGAACTCTCATTTCTAATTTGCATTTCACATGCTTTGCAGGGAATAGTTATTGGTTCGATGTTTGTTTATTATTCTGCAGTATGGAGGTCTATTCAGTCAAGTTTTACCATAGTTGTACTGATGATTTTAGATTCACAACTGAAACTCAATTCGTTTGCCGGACTTTTTCTTATTATGTTGGGTTCATATTGTTGGTCTTTAAAAATACAATCGCGCCAATATACAAAACTTGAAACGAATGACAATCTAGAAGAAATAGAAAAAGAAAACGTTTAATAACTTTTTTTTAATGTACTGTCCTCGGTAGGAACGTGTTTGTAAATACTGTATGCGTTGTGTTCTGTATATAACCACAATACAAAATCTCTGCAATCTTTAATTTTTTGTTTTAGTTGTTGAATGGAAGCACAAGATTCCTTTTCTCTGGCAGACCTGACCGCCAGAATATCCGAATCCATATTATTCTCAGAAGTAAGAAACAATAATTCACAGGGCTCTTGATATAGAACGTTTACCCAATCAAACAACACAGAGACACGTTCCGAATGGAAATCTGAAGTTATAATGGTCAATGTTTTCCATTTGAATGGTATGATGTAGTTTGTAAATGCAAACCACGCGTTTCCAATAGTGTCGTAAGAACTCCATTCTTTTATAATATGTAGACTTTCAACGCCATTCTCTAATAAATAAGATGCACAGCTACTCGATTCGTGAATAACAAACCCATATTGATTCAATACGGGCGGTTTGTGATATGTACCACCTCCCAAGCAAAGTATGGGCCGGGGTGCTTGTCTATATAACGCAATGCACATGTCAAGTCTCTTTATTACCCATGGATTGGGCGAACCATCGGGTAATATACCACCGGCACATACAATAATAACGTTGGAATGATTTTCAGTTAATGTTTGTTTTTCCTTTTTTGCTATTGTGTCGTGCCATTTTTCCATCTTTTGCAGAGGTCCGCTTTTTAAATAGATGTTTACAATCTTTATGACAGGATTCTTTATGGAACATTTTAGTGATAAAGAAACGACGTTGAATACATAATTGATAACACATATTGTAATCCATTCTTTTATATTAATCAATACTTAAATACTTTTAATGTTATAAATGGATTATAAATTTATTCCTATCATTGCTCTATGTTTTGTGTTGATGAATGAAATAGACTATGAATAGTTTAAAGTATTGCACTTATATCATTTTGTGTTCTTACTGGTGTCAAATCTATTCTTTCGGTGGAAACTGTCTGGCCCTGTATTAACATTTCTTTAACTACTGCCGAAATATAGAATTTGCCATTGTGTTGTAACTCTTTCTTCAATACCGCGTTGGTCGCAGCTTCGACAAATCCGCGGCCGTTACAATAAATTAAATACAAATAACATATAATTAAATGGATTTATTTAAAAATTGTATCACTAAATCATTTGTTTTTTCAACGCCTTCTTGTGTATTTGAGGCATTGTGCGACCCCAAAATTAAGCGCGGGTGCGCTTGTACTGTTTGTTTTACAAGAGGTTCCTTTTCAAAGACTTCTAGAGCAGCCCCAGAAACATGTCCACTTTCCATAGCCGCTAATAAATCATCTTCATGAATTAAAGAGCCACGGGCAACATTCACGATGTAAACACCCCCTTTCATTCTGGACAACGATTCTTGACAAATAAGATGTTTGTTTTCGGGCGTAGCTGCACAAGAAAGAACAACAACATCAACATCACGAATGCCTTCATTAAAGGATACGGTATCTGCAATATATGGGTCTACGGGTACTACTGTCATGCCAAAAGCCTTGGCGCGTTTCCCGATTTCTTTGCCAATGTTTCCGTAGCCGACAATACATACTTTGCATGCCCATAACGAACGCCCGCGCGGTTTGTACCATTCACCACTGCGATTTTTTTCGTGAATTTGCATGAGTTCGCGCAGTCCACACACAATATACCCCATGGCAACGTCCGCCACTTCGTTATTGAAAACACCGGGGGTATTTGTAAAGGGCATATTTAACTCCTTACAAGCGGCGACATCCACATTATTTACACCGATGCCCCAACGAATCATTTTACGTAATTTGCCCGACTGTCCCAATTGAATCATTTCACGCGTGACCAATTCGTCGCCAATAACCCAAGCATCACAGGTCGGAACGAGTTCTTTCAGTGTTTCTTGGGAAACTTCTTGCACAAAATCAGGGACTATCCATTCAATACCATCTACTACGGATAATGTTTGAATCATAGGGGGACAAGTACACAATACACGCATTTTTTAAATAGATTTAAAGATTATTTATAAGCCGTACGACAGATGCTTGTAGTTGTTTATTTGGATTTTCAAACTTTTATTTTCAACTTTTTCCTGTGAAAACACATAATATGTCAGTCTGTGTAAAATGCGGAAGCTTCTGATAGAAATTTCGCCATTCTTCAAATCTACCAGGGCCAAAAGGAACACGTGCTTCCATCCATTGTAATCCGTTTGTCAAACTTAATAATTTTTCCGGATGAATCTCTCTATTCTTTATACGAATGACACTCGATGTAGAGAATAGATATTTATCCTCGAAACATACATAGTTATAACGCTCTAATAATCTGAACGTTTCCAAAGTCGACCCACTTGCGTGTTCGAAGTACACATATTTTATTCGACCACTTTGGAGAGCAACAAGGGCTCCTTTTAATACGTTCAGCTCGCCCCCTTGGACATCTATTTTTAAAAGAATTATCGGTCTGTTCGACGCCAAAGTATCCACAGTATACACCTTGGTTTTTTTTGTACACTCTCCTTTTTTTATAGCGCCGACAGCAGAAGTTCCCATGTCAATGTCTTTATTTTGGTCACCCACGTTTTTTTTATAAGTCTTAACAGTTGTAGCTCCCCCAAAACAAGCAAATCCGTCTGAATCACTAGCACCTCCTTGTATTAGTGTTATTTGAGATGAAAATGATTTTGTTTCTACATTAAATTGTTCATAATTCCCCTCAAACGGTTCGATGGAAATCACTTCGTGACCATTTTTTGCCATTTCTACAGTTGTCCAACCAACGTGCGCGCCCGCATCTACACACAATCCTTTTGGTTCGTCTTTTAACATGTCGGAGTAAATATCATTTGAAGAGCAGTCGCCAAGTGTCTTTAGTATTGTTCCTTTTTTGTGGTTTTTCATTTTCGCTAATAAACATTTATAAAAAATGTTGTTTTCTGAGAGTGCAGTGTTATCTTGCTTACCAATGTTTAGTTCAGATTCCTGGTATCCAGCGAAGCGGTCGTACACTTCTTGAATGATTTCACTCGGTGATTGATTTACCCAAGTTTCTTGTTGGGGGTAATTTAACCAGTGTTTTGTCACTAAATCTTTCTGCGAGTGTCGGCCCGGACGGTTAAACCATCCGTTACGCCAGACGCTCTCCAAATCGGTAGGTACTATATTCTCAAATTTTTCCAAATAACGGTTGTGAACAGCAATAAAATTATACCAGTCTATATCAACAATTGTAAATCCGTTCGTACTCAATAAGTCGTACATGGCTTGCACAGATGCCCCATATTTTATTTGCAAGTGTGACGGACGCGAACTTGCTAGAGTCCATTTGAAATCTTTGAAATATTTGAAATGAAAATGAACGCCTGGTGGAAAAACAGGGTTCAGCTCACCAAAAATAAGTTCGGGCTGTCTTAACTTCAAAATACTTTCGTAAACATCATAATCGTATGAATCAATATCCACTTTCAAAATCCCAATTTCCTTCGGAACGCTGTATTTTGTCAATATTTCTTTTGCATTTGTTGGATTTATCGCGTCCGATATTATCGTTCTTGTCGGGTTCTGTGAAGGGGTTTCGCGAGGGTCTATTGCCAACCCCTTCCAATTCTGTAAATATGATAATTCGGAGCCAGCCACAGAGCCAATGTCGATGTAATAACGATTCGTAATTCCCAAAAAATTCACCAATGTCGAACTCTTCACGTGGTTGGTTTTAGATGCAGAGTGACCCTCGAAATTCCACATGGGTTCTTTCAAATATTCGCCGATATGTTTGTATGGACAATTTGTCTTACAACCCGTCGAAAACGACGTTGATTCTTTTATGGTGTATTCATTGGTGGATATTGGTGGTTCGGTCGTCTTCTTTTTCATTGGGTTGATTTTTGCTGTCGGGTTGATTTTCGCTGGGGGTTTAAACCAACAACGTTCGCCCAAATAAACTCCTAAATACGCCCGTACAGATTTCCATGGTATATATGGTACATAACCGGCGTTTTTCATCAGTTGGTCTATTTCATTCAATGGCAATGGTGACTCCGAGTGAAATTCGGCACAGACAGACTTAATGTCAACTGGGCTTGAAAATAAGTCTCGAAGTATTTCAATTTCACCTCCTTCTATGTCGATTTTAAGCATATCTAACAAGTCATGTCCAAGTTCCTGCATTATGGTTTTTATTTTTTTGACTGGAATGGATATTGATGTGGGTTTAAGGCCATTTCGTGCTGTGGTCGATGTTTTAGTAAATTGATCTCCGGACGACGGTACAAATACATCTTGATATCCGTCTATTAATCCAACACCCATTTCATGATATATAAACCCCGGGTTTTTCAAAGATTTGACGTGTTTTTTGCCAGTTGGTGTGGGGTCGAACGAGTGTACTTCGCAGTTATATGGAGGTTCCGACATCATTTGATCCCATTGACTGAACCTACCTATTCCCATCGCATAGACAACACAGTTATCCGAAATAACATCTCTACAAACGTCCCAACCATGGCTTTTCTTCCATTTTACCACATTTTTACATTTATGAGTTTCCACTTTTGTGTGTGTTGTCGTCTTCGCATCTTTCATCGACTTTATTTTTTCAAACACTGTGCAATGTCCATCAATAGTTGCATCTATGATTTGCCGCCCGTCTTTTTCATATTCGTCGCGTGCAATTTTGTAATGTTTTTCGTTCTGTTTCAAATCGGCCAAGTGCCATTGATTACCTTTGAAATATGATGAATCAAAATGATTTGGGTCATCGCCCTTCATTGTTTGCATAGAATTCGGAGCACCTTGTTGTTCAAAGTAATGGTCCATACCAACAATGTAAACCGTTTGACAGCCTTTAATATAAAGAATTTGAAGTCCCACATAAGTGACTGTCCAGCCTTCATTCATTGTGTTAAGTGTGTGTGAAAACACTGGTCCACCCGACTTAAAAAATTTAATGTCTGACTCAGTGGGAAATTTATTCTTGCGACTTATAGTGACAAACTTTTCAGTTGATGCGGATATTTTTTTCAAAATTGGGTCTACAGACTGTTCGGCCACTAAAGGATTTACAACAACATATGCATTCAGTGGCAATGCATATTTGTTAAGGCCCAAATAAATCTTATTCATGCCTAAAACATAGTCCATGTCGTCTATGAAATTCCAGCTTTGTTTGTTTAAAGACGGACCATTTGCCACCAATAAACATTTCTTTAGAATTGAAGGCGGTGCGGGCGTCTTTACAATAAGAGATTTTTCACATTTTAAGGTTTTCCACGAATCCTTTAATGTTTTTGACAACGAATTCCAGGAGTTTTCTTTAATTTTACGCTGTATATATTCACAATTTTGTTTGAACTTGGTTGAACCAAGTAACCACGCCTCAATCTTCGCCGCTCCCTTCCCCAATTCGCCCTTCAACAATTTTGCCTCATGATGCTGCACCTCATACCGCGTGCCATGTTTATGCGTATGGTGCTTGACCGTCCAATCCATCATCTTTGTGGAACGTTCTGGGCCATACACTTTTGAAATCCAATCGTCAATCCACCACGCAGAGAACACGCCCGGATAATAGTGTTCAAAGATATCCAGATGTGTGCGATGCACCATGTCGTGCGTCATAATGGCGGTGTTACCCTCGCGACAATTCGGCCCGACCATACCCACATTTGGAGGGTCATACGACGCCAATTTGGCCACGGCCTTTGACACCCAATCGGACGTCACAAATTCGGAATCGTCGTTTATTCTGACCATGTACTCTGTCCCGTCGTTGTACGCCGCACGCATCATCGGATTGAACGGAATTTTGTGTTTTGGGACTTCATAAAACCCAACGTGTACAGAAAGCCAATCAGGCGTTTTTACGTTGTTCTGATTTTGTAACCAGAACTGGTCGTCGTGGTCAGCCGCCAAATACAGACGAAAATCATATTTGGAACGGTCAGAGGTCGATATCGTCTTTTGTATGGAGGGTATTAACAGATTTTGAAGAGCTGTGTCGCCTAATGAACGCCAGTTTGATTTGGAATGCGTCGCAGCGCAGATGGCAATCATGGGTTTCGTGTTTAGAGGCGCAATCACATTTGGAGTTGTATTTTCTACAGGTTGTGCATCACTAACTTTTGGGTCGCTGATTTCAGACGAAGACGATGGAATAGCAGTGGCCGGTTCAACGTTTTCGAGGGCTTTTTCCGACGTCGACCGCAACATCGTCGTATTCGATTCTCCATCCCAGTACACGCGTCCATGCCAGATTTCTTTGATTTTGCGTCGACTTGGTGGGTGATGACGTGCCGCAGCGATAAGCAATATACAGATAAATGCCGCAATACAAATAAATATATGTTTGTGTTTCATTTTAGTTTACCATTCCTACATATATACTCTAAATATTAATATTGGATATGATTTCAGGATTTAAACCCCCAAATCTACAAATCCAACAAAATAAAATGGTGGATTTAACATCTTACGCAAATTTTTTACAATCCACCGCCTAGGCCGTGCGTTCGTAGAGCGCAATTCACAATGCTATATACGACCCTCAATAAAATCTTCTGGACGTGGACGCGTATACTCCTCCTTCGGGGCGGGTTGGTTTGGTGCAATATCTTCCACGTTCACACCTGGCAAGTCGCGAAATTCATCAGTGTCATGTGTATCGGTTGTAAGGGACAACAACAATCCCAAAGAAGGTCTCTGGACCGACGGGGCAAATTTGTCGGCTATTTCATTGAACAGTTCTTCAGCAGCCTGTGCCATGTGTGTTGAGGTTCGGAATTCCAAAGGGACAATCGCGGCGATGACGTCATTTGGATTGTCATAGAACCCACCGCGTAATTTGTGAATTGTATTCGATAATGTGGTTGGGTCGCTAAATGCGAAATCACGCGTTTCAATCCCGTCATTAACCTCGAGCGACTCGACAGGGAACCGGTCATACCCCATGACAATGTTCCGAAGCAAAGAGTCGGGCGTAATAGGCCACGCCTTTTCATGTGTAATTTCAAAGATAATAATTTTTTTCAACGCCTTGTAACCCTCTATTTTGTGAAATTGCTGTTGTTCCGACGAGCGCTCAGTCTGGTTACGAATAGCTCGTGCGCCTTTTGAGGGTGTAAATAACGGCAATAACGTTCCCTGAGTGAACGATTCCATTTCTTTGTAAAAAATCATCTTGGAAACATTCGCCCAGTAATTACGCTTGGTAAAGTACGTACGATGCTTGACATACGTGTCGTAATACCGTTCTGTTTCCAACATTGTACGTCGTGCGTGGTTGACATCGTGTGACCAGAAATCCAATGGTGAATTAACGTATTGGTCCGCGTAAGTTGGCTTGCAGACCACCCCAAGAACATGAACAGGAACACATCGGAGTTTGATTAACACGGTCGAACCAACGTAGGAACAGGTTGGCATGAGTATGATATCGTTACGGTCGACATCAGTTAACAAAGTCATATAATATTCATATCGGAAATTGTGATAATATTCTGGTAATTGAACAGCGGTCTGTGAGCGATGGTACTGGTCAATTATCGATAACATTCGTTGTATAACATACAGTGTAGCCCTGTATGGATACATGTAACGTGTTTTTATTTGGATACCGGCCAAAGCAGGAATCAACTGGTCTCGCACGATACTTTTACCGGAGAACCAGAGAGCACAATGGTTTTCTCCACCTCTCGGTTGAAACAGATATTGAGTAAGAAAGCCAACTACACCACCAAACTCACGCTGAAAAGAGGCCGTTTCACCTATAGTGTCTAAACGTCGACGCATGTCAGTATAGACCTCCACTGGGTGGGCACAAAGGTGAGCCATAAAGGTTTTGTGTTCGAGAATCATTGGTTCGTAATCTGTGGTAGTAAACAGCTGTTCAATGTGTTGTTTCGGCGTACCAACACGTATATCGACTCGTTCTTCTCTAGCGGACGCCTCCTTTGTTTCTGCCCTTTGACTCTTCACTTTATTTTCCTGTTTTTTTGACGGTGGTTGTCGAAGTTCCCACTGATGCACACTCATTTCATTATTACATAATCATATAAATACTGGATTTATTTAATCGAAGGAGGGAGCAGTAATCCGATAATCCGTTAAAACCCACAAAACTACTTAAGACAACATCTTTCAATAGTATGAATTTATATTGGATTACATTTTTAATTGCGCTAAAAGTATCATTAATCATCACCTACTGCAATTACAGAACATCCACCAAGAAAGACACGAAACAATACACCTTTCAATTACAATATCTTGTCGTCTATACACTGGCATTCTTTGCTGACTGGCTCAAAGGTCCCTATATCTATGTTTTGTACGAATCATATGGGTTACACGAGGATAAAATTGCACTCCTCTTTATCGCCGGATTTGCTTCATCCGCCGTCGCAGGCCCACTCGTCGGGTCCATGGCCGATAAATTTGGCCGAAAAAGACTAGCCATGGCCTATTTTGTCATCTATATCGCTTCAGCACTGACAAAGCCATTTAACGATTTCTATATACTATTGCTAGGGCGTATTCTTGGCGGTATAGGCACTTCCCTACTGACGACTACCTTTGAAAGCTGGATGGTCGCCGAACATCAACGGCGCAAATACCCACAAACATTGTTGGACGATACCTTTGCCAAAGCTACACTCTGTAATTCGGCTTGTGCAGTTCTCGCGGGCCTTATTGCACAAGTATCCTCCGACCAATTTGGATATATGGCACCCTTTATGGTAGCATTGATACCACTTCTGGTAGGTCTCTTTCTCTGTGGGTGGTGGTGGGACCTGGACCAACCAGAAGGGCAACAAACATTGTTCGACGGTTTCCAAAGTGGTCTGACAGCGATGAACACCAATATCTGGATTATTGGACTTTCTCAGTCGTTTTTTATGGGTGCAATGTATTCCTTTGTTTTTTTATGGACACCCGCACTCAGTATTTCTAAAAAAACAGTACCCTATGGCCTTGTTTTTGCCACCTTTATGGTGATGATTTCCATTGGTAGTGGTATTTTTAAACGCATGTCCCATCACGTAGAACGAATGCCATACCTCATCTTTTGTCTATCGACAACCGCCTCTCTGGTGACCATCTTCACATTAGAGAACGAAGCCGCGGTCTTTGCCTCGTTTTTAATGTTTGAGCTAGCGTGCGGCATCATGTTTCCGACGTACGGTTCACTGAGGTCGCTGTACATTCCCAACGAGCACCGAACCACGATTATGAACATCTATCGCATCCCACTGAACGTGTTTGTAGTCATTATACTCCTCAACAAAAAGTACATCTCACTGCGGCAGACGTTTGGTATCTGTTGTGGGGCGCACATCGTCTGCCTGGTGTTGTGGAGATATTTTACACCGACTGTCAAGGTATTGGACGGTAAAGAATACGAAATGGGAAGGGTTGACGAAGAGAAAGATTTTGGAGAATTTGACGAACATGGAGATTTTAAAAATATAGACGATGGAGAGTTAGACGAATATGAACTAGAATCGAATGAATCAGATACAGATTAATTTTTTATTCACGTTTTAATAGGTATGTTTTTCTACGCGCTGGACTGGCACGAATGCAGTCACTGTTCGCACTACCAACTTCATAGACAATACACTTGACCTTGGCACGCGTCACCGCCGTGTAAAACCTCTCACGTTTATCACCCCAGGAACTGGAAGACTTGACAATGACGACAGGATACTCACTACCTTGACTTTTGTTGACGGTCAGTGCATAGGCAGGGCGGAGAAAATCATCCTCTCTGACATTGTATTGCACCACTCGGTCAAATTTAACAGTGACCAGATGTCCAGAAACTTTCGTTACTATCCCAATTTCGCCATTGGCGACCTCCAACTCTTTGGTTTCCTCTGTATATTTATTGGTGGTATTCATGACAGAGTCACCAATACCAAAGCACCAATTGGCGTAGCGCCATGTTTTGTTGCTGTAGTCCATATTTACTGGCAATGAACATGGTTTGGCTCCCACGGGATTACAAATTTGTCGGAGGCGACCATTCAATTTGGAGACTTCGGCGTTGGTATTGCACAAGACCATGGGCATTTCCCTAGTCTCTCGAAAGACCGAGCGTGCATTTTCGATAATATCGTCGTCGTTTTTGTAGGGATGAACAACAAAAGAATCGGGGGAATAGTCGAGATGGGTATTGCCTGTTCGGATTTTTTGCCCGTTACTGGCAATAAACGACGTGGGTCCAGAGCGATAGATGTAGGTAAGTTCCATTTTGGGAATGTCAGAGTCACAGATATCACGGAAAAACTGCCCTGGTCCCACCGAAGTTAGTTGTGCGGTATCTCCTACAAAAATGATTTTGGAAAAGGTACGCTTTTTTAAGAGCATCGCCAATATTTCTGGTTCTTGCATGGACTGTTCATCCAGTAACAAGACATCGGCCAGTGGAGAATCTGCGGACATATAGGCCAGTCGGTGGACAGTAAAAGCGGGCACACCCGTTACTTGTGCTAAACGCTGGGCGGCTTTGCCGGTTGGAGCAGCACAGACCACTCCACCAAACAAACTCTTGACAATATGTTTACAGACTGTCGTTTTTCCAGTACCTGCTCCACCTTGTAAAATAAAGAGTGGTTGTTCACAGGCCTGAATGACAGCTTGGCGCTGTGTATCGTCAAGCACTGCTTCGGCGGGTGGTGGTCGCCAATCTGGTGTCGGACATTGTTTGATTTTTTCAAAAGTTTTCCCGATAAACGCTTCGATATCAGCATATTTAACAAGTGTCACGTGATTGTCATGAATAACACAGGGCCATGTCGCACAGATTTCAGCGTTGGAACCCAGAAAGGAGGCTAATGGCATCCAGTAGTTTCCAGATTTTTTCATGTATTCGCGGAGAATATGAATGGCATTGGCACGTTTTCCACGATTGTCCAGAGGTGACAGTCCAAGGTCCAAAATAGCGGCTTCGGTCATCTTTGTCCGACTTGCATGTGTTGTCGCAGCGATGAACTCGGCACGTTTGGCCGATTCGTAGGTGAAGGAATCAAATTCTTTATCGTACATGATTCGCCAGGGGTCCGCTGCGACAAAGCGGACAAACTTTTCCATTGAACCGCCAAACCAAGCAGTAGCAGCGGCCGTTTGGTTTTCGTTCAGATAAGCATGAAGTTTGGGCAATGCTTTGCTGATTTCGGCAGACATTGACAGCTCTTTTGCCACGCTGTCGTAAGCCT
>TARA_B110000977_G_scaffold44963_1_pt1 | contig 11917 bp, 11 predicted proteins | sample TARA_B110000977 | Tara Oceans TARA_B110000977 (sample SAMEA4397798) | marine metagenome | biome: Polar Biome; feature: [SRF] surface water layer (ENVO:00010504); material: water (ENVO:00002006), including particulate matter (ENVO:01000060) such as... | depth 5 m | reverse complement strand
AAAGAAGCTCTTCACGTCAGCTGCGCCTTCGTTTATAGCACCCGAATTGTTTAAACCGAAACTAGCCATCTGTGTACCTAGTTGGGCAATGTTAGAGTATCGTTGAGACTTAGCTTGTAAAGTGCTGGCTTGGTTGCCAAACATAGTAGCTCTTTGACCTAGACCACTCATTTGTGCACCGAAACCTAAGGCTGAACCTAGGTTGGAAGCAGCTGAACCTACACCTCCTGCAATACCCGAACCTTGTGAGGTACCCGCAGCCTGTGCAGATGCTCTAGACCTAGCAGTATTTAAGATGTTAGAACGAATAGCTGCACGTCTTTGTCTACGTGCTTGGAGGTCTTGTGCTTTTTGCTGGGCATTAGCTCTGTTCACAGAAGCTACGTTAGCAGCCTTTGCAGCTTTGTTAGCCTTTACAGTGCCTGATACAGCTACTGCTGCACCGATAATTGCGATTGCTGTTGCGACCATTTTAAATCTCCTTGAGATAGACTGACTCGGCTCTGTAGTAACCTAGCCTATTATAAAGTTTGCTTAAGTTAGAGATACCTTCTATATCTCCCATTCCAATCTGATTTACACCGTTGTCTTTAGCCCATCTCTCAAAGGATTTAATCAACTTGAGAGAAGATGGCTTACCTCTGTGTTCTTTAGAAATAAACCATGCAAGTTCTGTAGCCTGTGCAGTATAAGACATGTAAAGTTCAGAGATAAGACCAACTAAAGCACCCTCTATCTCTCCGTCTGCATCAATAACAAGAATAGTCATATTAGTGTTTTGCAATGCGGAGAATAAAAACTGTTCTGTTTTGTCTTTGTTCCACTTGTGAGACTTTGGGGCTTCCTTGGAAAACTCTTTTGCCAAGATTAAAATGTCAAAGACATCATCCTGAGTAGCTTCCCGTATCTTAGTAACTGTTGTTTTTTGCACCAATAACCTCGTATCCTACTAGATGAAAGTCTTTACCTAATGTGCTTTCGAATCTAAGTTTCATTGAACGTCCACGTCCACGTACTTTAGACTTAGTGACAATGGTGTCGGTGGGGTAATGTATAGAACCTAGATCAGAAGGGTCAACAACTGGAACATCTTTTAGTTTGTAGATTTCTCTAGGAGTGCTGTTAGTTTTATTTAGGTTCCAAGAGACTGACATCATACAGCTGGAAGGATTGATAAACTCGTACCCTAAACCGTTAGCTACGTACCCATCCTCAGTTACTCGCATGTACGTTGTCACGTAAGGTACGTTCTTGAATGTTGTCATGTCTCCCATGAAATCATAACCAGCTTCAGCATAACTGTCGTAGTCTGCTGTACCCCAGTCAAGGTAGCTGTCACCTTTAAATGTAGCAAAGGTCATCTTACCAGTTGCCCCATCCCTGACAAGCATTTTAATTTCACTATCGCCTTGAAGGAAGTCTCTATACAAAGTTGCTTTAACTGTGTCGGAGCCGTTGATAATAGTATCTTGGCCGTTGACTACTTGTGTCTCAGTAGACGTAGAACCTAACCCTGAGAAGTAAGAAGTACCAATAATGTAGGAGGTATTACTGGCAGTGTCCTGTATTCGCCAAGGGTAGAAGGCTTGTAAGGCTAGGTCCATAATGAGGATGTTGTTGTACTTATAATCAATAGCCTCGTTAGCATCAGGGTAGAACCAGAAAACTCTTTTGTTTACTTTGTCATACTCTACGTGTACTTGTGCTTTCTTCTCGTTAGGGATACCTGCCCAGAAAGTCTGGATAGTGCCTAAAGAAAGGTTCTGGGCTGTAGGTACGTTCAGTGATTCACCTTGCTGAATGGCATGAATACCAGTCTTACTCCACCAAAGAGGAAGTCCGTCAGCCACTACAAAGGAGTTTTCGTTCGTTAAGCCTGTATCACTAAGACGAGTAATAGCATACTCTGTGGCTCGGAACACGTTGTCAACACCAGCAACAGCCCATACTCCGTTCTCAGCAAAGACCAAGAGAGAAGCACCTAGTACGTGCAGCTTACGAATATTGTAGGCATCAGGGATACTTACAACACCACCGTCTGTGTCTAGTAGGTCACTGATGATTTCGGAGGTAGGGTCATAGACTTGGAAGCAGTTACCTACATCAGCCAGTCGTTCAGTTAGACGGGAGAAGTAAATCTTACCACCGTTCTTAGCTGAGTCAATACCTGAGTAGAACACACGTCCAGCATAGGCTGCAACAGTAGTGAAACGGCCTGTCTCTACTTCTGTAGTGAGGCCTGATCTAACCTTGTTAAACACGTCAATTACGAAGTGACCATTAGCTGCAAGGGATGAACCTGTATAAATTTCTTCCCAGTCAGTAGAGCTAAAAGCACCATCCGCAGTCTTACCAGCATACCAAGCATGTGTAAGAGCAAAGGTAAAGGTTGCTGGTCCACCGCCTTCTCCCCAGCCTACGTTCTTAGCATCGTAAGTACGTTCGATAGAAGGGGAGGAATCGTTTTGAAAATACTCTGAGGTTACTTCAACATCAGAACCTTGCCAAGCAAAGTCACGTTCCTTAAAGTCAATAGAAGAACTTGAGAAAGTATCAGCAACTGGATCGTACTCTAAGTAGAATGTGTTCAATGCTGCGGATGCTACAATGAGAGCACCATTCAAAGAGGACACTTGAATACGGTTGTCAGAAGGAGAAAGGTTGTTGCTTGCAGTCTGTGTATTCAGATCAAAAGAGTAATTGAACCTGTTAGCTGAAAGAGGTTCTTTAGCTTTATCGTAGATGTAAATAAGGTTGTTAACTTGAACAACTAAGAACTCAAGACGAGCCTGACCTGCTACGTTAAACCAGTCTAGTGTCTGGACTAAAGCACCCTCAGGAACTACAACCGTAGACAGTACGTTGTTCTCTTCTAGAGTTAAAGCCTTTCGACGACGACGAGTGCCGTCCCGTTCTAGGGAACAGTTAAGCTCATCAACAGAAGCATTCTCAGGAAATGTAAGTTCAGAGGCCTCAGTAATGAGACCTTTGATAAACGTGTTAACCGTTCTCTGCGACAGGCTTTGTGCCATTCAGTTTATCCTTCTCGGCCTTACGTTCTTTTGATCTAATGTTGACAGCTTTGTTAGGGGTAGGTTTCTTACCTTCTAGGTGTAACAGAAGAGCTTTTAAGGCTCCAGAGCTACCTGTAAAGTTACCAGAAATCTCTTGAGGTACTGGACCACCACCTTCATACACGATCTTGTAGAACTTAAAACCACCCTGAGATTTACAAACCTTCATAGGTTTCTCAGTCTTGTTACTTTCTACTACGATCTCCTGTCCGTCTTGACTCTTTGTAATCTTAACGTCTGCCATAGTCATTTTTAGTTCTTCCTACTTTTACTCGGTGCATGTCATTCTGAACGTAGCTCTTTTGTCTACGGGCAGCCTGTTCGATCTTAGGATCGGAGCCAGACTTAAACAACGACATAGCTGTTGATTTAGACTCAGCTAATAGGAAGGGGAACATTGTGCCATCTATGTCAGGTACAAATCCGTCTGAGGTAGTGTCGAATGTCGGGTAACGTACACCGTAGGCTCGTGTCTTGGCTGATGGTAGGGTAGCCTCTACAGTGGACTTGTAGCTGTCTAAGACAATGTGTTCATCATCGAACGTGGTGTAGTAAGATGGCATTACATCATTACGTATAAGCAGAGTAGTGTCAGCCTGTACATCAAGAACCTTGACAGTATTAGAGGCTTCACTGTTTCGATTGTCTGAAACACCAAAGAACTCATCAGGTGTCAAGTACTGTAGACGCCGATACTCTACACCACCTGTAACTTCAGATACGTTGTAGCTTAAGGACTCAAGGTTCTTAACTCTAGCTGGAAACACAAAGTGTGTAGGCCTAGCAGATTGAGACAGGGAGTTTAGCTTGATAGCTTGGGAGTGCTCTGGTATAAACCGAGAAGCAATCATATTAAAGTATGATGTCTTAATAACTTGAACAATCTGCTCTGCTTCATTAGAGTCAGAAATACTGTTAATCTCCTCCGAGTCCATGTCGGATAAGATGTTCTGGACCATTTCGAGGAGAGTCATCTTCATGTTATGCACTCATTCCGATAATAGAAATATAAATGTTTGCGTAGTTTACATCTACGTTATCTGTATCTGCTTTAGTTTTAATTTCAATGTAGTCGTTCTGAACAAGAGAGGTAACACCTGTTACACTAATAGAACCCCAAGTACCTGTAGCAATACTACGGATAGTTCGTGACCCTACAATCTCAGTACCGTTCTTAAACAAAGCCCACTCTACACTCTTTGTTGGTCCAGAGGACTGAGTAGAGGACATGGTTAAGTTAATAAGACCTGTAAGGTTTGTTGAATCATCATAAGTAAAACGAAGGTTAGGAGATGTAACTACAGTAAAACCTGTTACATGGGAATTAGCAATAGAGGGAGACAGGAACTTCTCTGCTATGTCCGTATCAAGAGAGTAAGCATAAGGACTAGATGAAGCAAAGGCTGTGGTGGCACCTAAGTGGCGATGGATAGGTTGCCATACACCACTACCAGAACCGTTAGCAACGTAAGCTTCACCACTGTTAGCTGTAGAAGTACCCTTAGGTTCGTGCAAGGCATTACCAGTAAGAGAGGAGTGTTCGACGTTAGCCATTGTTATTGGTCCTTATCGGGGGAGACTTGTTAAGACTATTATACACACATGTAAATATCTTGTCAAGAGTAAAGTAGTAAAGGGAGGAGATTTCTCCCCTCCCCTTGTATTTTAGTTACGCAAGAGGTGCAGTCAAAACTGTTACCAAGTTCTCTGGACGGTACAACTTCAGACCGTAACGTGCAGTAGTAACGAACTCTGTACGTTGGTAGTCTTTGTTATACTCTGTGTCCACAGTTGGCATCTGACGCCATGCACCAACGAATGGCAACACAGTTTGGTCAGCAGAGAAGAACATGTTAGTCTTAGCATTGTTGACAGTTGTTCCACCGATTGTTTCAGCTGTTTCAGTCTTCAAGTAGTTTGAAGTGTAAACATCGAAACCGTAGATGTTAGCAATGAACGACATGCCAGTTGCGATACCATCACGTACAACGCCTTCCCAACGTGGGTTGTTGGATACGTTAGTTAGGTTTGACAAAGTGTTCAGTTCAAACTCAACAGATGGGTCAACGATTGCAACTAGGTTACGTTGTGGAACTTTACCAGTCTTAAGGGCAAGGTTTGCCTTAGCAAAGTCTTCAACGCCAATCTTACCACCAGCACCAGAACCGAGCATACGGTGTGCAGTGCCATTGATTGTGTTAGCATTGTCAACAGTCTGCTGACCACCAAGAGCCATGATGTCTGTTTCTAGACGTTCCATCAAAGCACGTTCTTGAAGTGGTACGAACTGAGACATGATCTCATTTGCGTAGTACACATCTTGCATTGCTTTGTTGGTAATGTAGTTACCAGACTGTAGGTACTCAGTGATTGAGAAGGTGAACTGTGCATCGTCGATTGGATCGTATGTTACAGCTGCATCTTCTGAGTAGTCGTTAAGTGTCGCATCACCAAGTGATGGGATTTTGAATGTGTCGCCGTCTGGAAAAGAGTCCAACCAGTTTACATATTTCATGCCTTGCAGTTCGTCACGCAAGATTTCTTTTAGCTCTGCACCCCAGACTTCTGCCCGTTTTGCTAGTGCTAGTGTAGCTACTGTGTTACCAGCCATTGTATTATTCCTTACTTATAGAATGAAGACCCAAGGCGTTCGGCATCTGCCATCATTGCACGTTGGGTCGAGGGTTTGTAGTATAGTTTAGAGTTTTCTCGACGAAGCTTTTGATAGAAACCAAAGTCCTTCTCCGAGTTAGCTTGCATTGTAGAACCTTCAGTACGAATGCTCCCTTGAATTAATGGAGAGTAAGATGGTGCTGCCTTACCCATAAGCTGCATAAAAGCAGCAGGGGATTTAGCAGCCATGCTCTGTAGCTCTGCCATTGGTAGCCCTAGCTCAGAAGCTTTCTGCTGTACCGCAGAGGCTGCTTCCGTTCCGTAGGCTTTATCAAGTTCCGACTCGACAAGAGCAATGTTGTTTTTAGCAACGCCTTCTTGCTCTCGCTTCCTCAGGGTCTGTTCAACTAGGCTCTCAATGTCTGCTTCACTCGAAACTTGCTGGGTATTAGCTTGGTTCAACGTGCCACTATTTTGGTTGGGATCAGGAAGTTCGGCTGTGGATGCCGAGGCCATTTCTTCCATCTTGTCAGAAACTCCAATCTTGTAGGCTTGCTTATCTAGGTCAGCCTTTAGTGAAGCATTCTCTTGTTTCATTTGTTCGATGAAACGATCTGCTTCGACTTTCCCTCGTGCTAGTGCTTCTACATCGTTGAACTTTCGTCCCTCTCCCACAAGGTCTCCTAGAATTGAGGGGCTGGTCGGCTCCGCAAAAGAGTTTCCTTGTTCAGTCTGCGTTACAGGGGTCACCTGTTCTTCAGAAAATACACTCATTGTTAATCCTTGTTTAAGTTAATTAAGTCCAACACAGTGGTCACTGCTCGATTGAACCCGTTACGATCTGCTTGTTTATAAGCCCACGAAGGGGAGTCATAATCATTAGCAGGGGTAGTGTCCTTAAGCATAGGCTCTAGGATTTCTTTAAGACGATCTAGTCCTTCTATGTTGGACTGTAGCACTTGAGCTACTGCATCTTTTTCTTTCTTAGTCTTACAGTCTTTGAACCATGCTGCCTTCACTGTGGGGCTTCCTCAGAGGGGGGCTGGGAGGGTGCTTGTAGCTCTTGCATACCTGCCTCTGCCTGTTCCTCTTGCTGTGCTTCAAACTCAACCTGAGCCTCTGTGACAACCTTCTGTGTCTCTAACTGTTCAGACACTGCAATGTTCTCACCGAAGAGTGCTGGCTCACCAAGTTCATCAGCTAACAAACGAGCAAACTCTTTACCTGACAAGTGAGATGCCACTGTTGGATCAGATGCTTTAATCTGGTACATAGTCGTAAGGTTCTGTACACGTTGTGCACGTTCAGCAAAGTGACGAGCACCCATAGGAACGATCTTACCATTAGACTTAATATCGTCACGGGTAATCTGTGTAAAGAAGTATAGACCTGTATCATCGTTAAGGATTTTAGCTGTATCCTCATAGTCCATGTTACGGCGAGATACTTCTAGCATTGCGTTTAAGATTGGCTCAAGGAACACACGTTCAAAGTGAGCCGTCTTGTGTTGAAAGATACGACCAGCTGCTGTCATAAGCTGACCAACCTCAAAGGCTGTCTTCTCACCAGCACTACGGATACCCATAGCTTCACGAGGTGCACCAGCCATCATCTCCATCTTAGCTTCTAGCTCTCTGATTTGGAAGTCAGCATTAAGAGCAGTCGAGTCAGGAGCAAGGTAACCTACATCGCCTTCATCGCCTAAGTAGATACGAGCATTAGGTTCGAAATCAAAGTCCTCTACGTCACCACGTATCTTTAGTACAGGGTAGGCGATCTGATCGAACACATCAGCCTTAAGGTTCTCTAGGTGGTCAATACGGTACTGCATACCTACAAGGTTGTCTAGTGGACCCATAGAATATAGGTTGTCTGGACGGTCTCTCCAACCAACGTGGAAGATTGGGTCACGTCCAAGGAAGCTAGGGTTCTCTTCGTTAGCTAGAACGTATGCACGATCAACGACTGTGATAACTCGGTTGTTTAAGTACTTGCCTTCTTTGGTATCGTATATGTCACCATAGAACGTAAGAATCTCTACGTAATCTGATTCATAGTAGTCTGACAAAGAGGAGAAACCATCAGCAATAAAGCCTTGTGATTTACTCAAGTCTATTTCGTTTCCTTTAGCTGCACCACGGTTACCTAGCATCTTATCAAACACACCAGCCATGTACTCCTTGTCAGGAGCATTCTCAACCATGCGTTGCACTTCACCAAGGGAAAGAACAGAACGGATAATCTTAGGTGTATCAGAGAACTCAGCAGCTACTGGATTAAAGCAGATGTCGTAAGGGGAGATACGGACAAGCTTAGGCCCAACGTAGTTTACTACACGGTCTCCGTCTTCAAAGTTAGTAACCTTGCGTTGAAACTCTACAGTAGCAAAGCAGTTACCATACTGGATGTAGTCATTAATTAGTTTACTTGTTGTGTTAACAAAGTCAGATGCGTTAATCTTAGATTCCATGTAGGACTGAATGATGTCCCGTTTCATCTTAACATCAGATGCTGCATCCGTAGCTTCAAACTTAAACCATCGTTTCTGTGGGAACAATGCAGCAAAGTAGTTAGCATGTAGGTTATCAGAAATCTGAGTAAGCTTAGGGGTAGTGGTAGAGTTAGACCAAGGTAACTTGCTATTAGAAGTCGTCTTAGTATCAGTCGCATAAACATAGTTACGCAACTCTTTCCACTCTTCCAGTTTGGAAGCTCTTGCAGTATTCCAAGTGCCCCAACGACTAGAGATGTCCACAGCTAAGGCGTGGGGATCAATAGTGTCCTCAATGTCGATTGTAGTACCAGCCATTTTGACTCCTAGTCCTCTAGCCCATGTGTTAATAATATCACAATATATTTTTCTTGTCAAGTGTTAAAATGCAACACCACCGAATCTTGGATGGAATACTACATTATTATCTTGACTGCGTGTTCTTCGTATTGTACTGCTTGGCTTGATGGCTACTTCTACAGCAGCTGCAAGGCAATCTTTACAGTCATCGTGTGCAGGGTTGTAGGAGACTAGCTCCTCTTCTAGTACCTGACAGTTGCCACCACGGTAGTGATACATCTGTAGGTTGTCGTAACGAGGTTCAAGGATAGCAGCTATACGTTCTTCCTTAGACCCTTGGTGCCTGTTAGGTCTATGCTCATCAATCTTTAAAGCTAGGCCATTAGGTTTGATATAGTTATCTTTAAGTTCAGATACGATAGCTGACTGGGCTGCTGTACATTCTGCTCGTAGCTTCCTAAAGTCCCAACGGTTAAGTAGGTCTAAGATATGCTTGAAGTACTCAGAAATCTTATCTGTCTTAAAACGGTCAATGTCTAGAACGTAGACGTTATTTTCAGAGTCCACTCCAATGACGATAATTGCTGTATAGTCTGCACGTTTACTGACACTGTAAGCAAAGTCCACAGCTGCACTAACATTTAATTTACTTCCTTTGTACAGCCACTGACCACCATCACGGGTCATGTGCTTACGGTCATAGTACTGAAACTTCTCGTAGGCTATCGGTTGACTGTCAGGGTCAGTGGGGTCATTGTAATACTGTGCTCGGAACTGTACTCTGTCTAAGTACTGGCCACGTTTCTTAGCTAGAATTTTAATATCGAAGCCAAAGAACTTACCATCTCTACGGGTTTGACGAGGCCATAGGAAATCTCCAGTGCCATCTCCGTTATCTTCTACAGACCTCTCCATTACTTCGTAGATGTCAGCCTTGCCCTCTAGCTCACCCTTGCTTGAGTACAGGTCTTCTTCCATACCCATCAGATCACTGTAAAGGTCTTTAGGGTGGTAACGGGTACCAACTACCCACTCCTGTGCCTCACTGCCTTCGATAGAGGACAACAGGGAGTACTGAGACTTAACCTTGTTACGTCCCTCGTTAGTGTAAGCATTCTCAAACACAACAACATCATCCAGTACGGCAATGTCACAGTGCATCCCAGTTAAGGAAGTAGTAAGGCCACCAGTAAAGATAGAGGGGTCACGTACTGATTCTTTCTTACGGGCTGGGTGATCTAAAGCAATCTCAGAGGTGGTCCACTTCTCTCGTTTACTTTCCTCTTTGTTTAAATGTAGAGGCCAGTACTTCTGGTGGATGTCAGACTCAAAGATGTTCTTGATAAACGATAACTGTTTCTGAGCTAGGTTAGATGTAGCTGAGATATAGAGTACCCGTAGGGTAGGGTTCTTAGTTAACTCCCAAGCAACCCTGTAGGCAACCATAGCTGACTTGCCGTGGTCACGAGGGAATAGAAGAAGCTGGTGAGACTTAGCCTCTTGTCGTGTCCACCACTTACAGACATCCTCGTGACAGTTACCCAGTACACGTTGAGGAGCTACAAGCTTAATGAAGGTGACAAGGCTACGTTCAGCAGCTTCTTTGATTTCTTCTACTGAGGCCATTAAGGTTTAGTCGGCCATGTGATGTTATCTGGAAAGCCATCCTGACCAGTGATGTCACGCAGTGCCTGACGGTATGTCGTCATGTCGTCTGACATTATAACATCAGAGTTAGCACACCAGTCTGTTTCAGTTAGTAGTTGGTTTCTAGCTTGTCTGGCGAGAGGCTCTGTTATAAACCTGTCAGCCAAAGTGGCTTCACATATAGGTAATGTAAACATGTTTTGTCCTCTTAATTTACGTTAGTGGATGGGAAGGAATACGAAGTTGCGTCGCCCGTTCTCCAAACAATTCTAAGTGCACCATTTGCGCCGTTAGCACCAGATGTTCCGTTATTCGTATTTGCGCCACCGCCTCCTCCGTAAACACCACCTGCTGAGCCACCTGCTGCTGCACTTATGTTGTAGCTCTGATTAGGGGCTGAAGCTCCTCCACTTCCTCCTCCACCACCAAAACCTAAAACGGCGGTTGAACTGTTATTGGACGGGTTTGAATTACCTCCAGCACCACTTGCACCTTGTCCGTTTAAGCCAACACCACCGCCGCCAGCACCACCAGAATAACCACTGTGATTATATAGCTTACCACCGCCGCCGCCTCCGCCGCCACTTCCCGAAGTGCCATTAGCTTGATCATCTGCGCCGTTACCGCCAGCCCCAGAGTAACCACCAGCACCGCCACCGCCTCCGGGCTGATAAGCCTGTGTACCAGTCTTACCACCTCGGCCACCATTACCGCCGCCAGTACCAACCAGAACCACACCTCCCGCAGCACCTAAACCCTCAACTCCGTTAGTGGCAGTGTTATTCCAAGTGGTGCCAATGGGCGGTGCACCCCCTGCCTTAACTATGTCAATTCCATTTCTATACATACGGGTATGCCCCCCGCCAGTATTATTAGGGTATGAGGATGTGTCACATACACCTACCTCTATACTCCAAACTTCTGAAGGTGATGTTACTACAGTGTTTGTATAAGCCAAAGCACCTCCACCGCCGCCGCCAGCATAGTCTCCGCCTTTTGAACCTGCACCCACAGCAACAACTGAAAAATTATAAACTCCCGCAGGTACTGTCCAAGTACCATTAGATGTAAAGGCTGCTTGGCCGTTGCTGGTGTTGCTAGGAATCCCCGCAGCTGTCATGGTGTAGGATTGAACTGCACTTGCTCCACTAGGGTTTCTTATAAATACTACAAAGTTGTAAGTACCTGTGTCTAGGGATGTAGAAGACCCCGTAATATTTTGAGCTATAGATAAGCCAGCAGGTACTGTACCTGATTGAAGACTATAACTTAGTTCGTCATCTGAGTAAGCACCGTCTGAAACATCACTTCCAAAATTGTAACTGTAAGAAGTGTTCAAAGCTGCTGTAGGTAGTGTAATTGTTCCTCCAGTGGTTACTGGTGCTTTAACCAAAATAGGTGTCCATTCTGTACCGTCAGAAACGTATAGCTGGTCCTCTGTCGTGTGGTAGTACATTGAACCTTCTGTCGCAATAGAAGGAGCCGAGCTATAGTTAGGGGTAGTTCCCGCAGAGGGGATGGAAGGTTTACCTGACAAAGCTGAGTAAGCACCTGACGTTGCAACTGTAGCCAGTGTGCTTGGATCGAATGGTGTCGGTTGGTTGCTCAAGTCATTAAAGGAACCTGAGACTGCAACACTTGCCAAAGTAGCTGGGTCGAAGGGTGCAGGTTTGTTTTCTAGTTCGTTAAAGTTTCCTGTTGATGCAACGGTATGCAGCCCCGTAACCTCCGAGGCTGCGACTACTCCGTCATCAAACGTACCGCCTGAGATTAGGTCGGCTATCTTTCTGTT
>TARA_B110000977_G_scaffold51776_2_pt1 | contig 11929 bp, 8 predicted proteins | sample TARA_B110000977 | Tara Oceans TARA_B110000977 (sample SAMEA4397798) | marine metagenome | biome: Polar Biome; feature: [SRF] surface water layer (ENVO:00010504); material: water (ENVO:00002006), including particulate matter (ENVO:01000060) such as... | depth 5 m | reverse complement strand
CGAGGTTAAGGTAGGTGTGGCGTGCCGCAGATCCTTTTGAGTCAGTTTCCTCATGGGGAAACGGTCGGGGCGTCGAGTGGGTTTCGGAGAATTTGCCGCAGACTGAAACCCAAATCCGCCGTCGCTGAACGATAACGTATCAACGCCATAAGGATTTCGTGGGGAGGATTTTGAGTGTATGTCCATTTGGGCTTTAGTCATGGATTTGTGCAAAGGCAACACTCCTTCCTCCTGCAACGCTGTAACCCGGGCCCTGGTGGCTTTGCCCGCCGGGGAGGACGGCGCGAACTCTAAATGCATGGGTGAATTAGGATTAGAATTTTTAGAGCCAGACACCGGCACCGAGGACGGTCGCGTTTGTTTCGATTGCTTCTGTTTAGACTGTTTGCCCATACGAGTTAATCCATCCTCCTCCAAAATCACCACCAGCGAACACCCCGGGTGTAGCTCCGCGGGGTGTCTCAAAAGCGTTTTGCCGGGTGACAAACGTAACGTCAATAACTTCAAATCCAAATCCTCCCTATACCCGACTAAAAGCGCGACGCGTCTCTTCAGCGAAAGCAAAGACATGCCTTCCAAGCCCCTTTCGGGAAGACGCATCGAAAGCAGTTTTAGAGTTGGATTTTTGGTGGAAGTATCTGTAGCAGTAAAAGCGCCAGTACTATCAACACCACCTCCTCCGTAGGCTTTCACTTTCAAAACAAAGCTCCTCACCCACACCTCCTTCGGTTGCGCCAGGGAGTTGAAAAAGTCGCTTCGTTTTCGAGTAGATGAACAATGCGCAGTCGCCGGTCGAGACTGTTTGCTCACTGCTGCCGCGTCCACAGCGAATCTCGGTGCTGCACGTGACACGTCCCTAGCCGTGTTCACAGAGGTCAACCGGCTGATGACTGAATTCTTGAGTTGTAGACCAGGACTTAAATCGCTCGCCATCTTCGCTACGTAGGTTTCGTTTTGCGTTATTTGATGGACATCCAAAATTTTCTCTCCGCTCGATGAGTATAGACTATGCACAGCAGTCGGTGAGTTGAGCTTTTCCTTCGCGTCTAGGAGTAACTCGTGCATCGCGATTTCCCGCTCGACGCGTGCGTTACTACTGAGCACATCACCACTAACGCGTCTTCGGTGGAACAGGAACGGAATGCTCGGCGGAGGGTTTAATCCCTTGCTGTACCGCACGAGCCGAATGTGAATGGGTTCCGCGGGGGCGCTGGCCAAGCGTTCCCGGGTCGCGGCTCTATCCTCCGCTGGAGTGAGGAACGGCGTGTCGTGATCAGCGTCTAAAGCAGCGGCGTCTTCCGCCTCGGTCAAACTAGCATCCACTCTCGACGCCAATCTGGCAACCTCACCGCACAACTGCCGCGCTCTTAACAACGCATTGGACTCGAACCCGAATCCGCGCGCGGATGCTTCCACGTCACGGCAACTTCGCTTCAGCGCCACCGCGGCGCGCTCGCACGCCTCCGCCGCGCCCATGACAGCGTCAATCGAACACAGAGCGGACATCGTTCCGGAGCGAAACCCACCGAACACACCGAGACCCCTCCGAGAGTGAATCCTGAGAATTCTGGATAGTGACGAAGACACTTTTCGTGAGTTTCGGGATTATTAATTACCGATAGATTCTGATCAACGTTCGACACTCCGCGTCGCGCCTGAATGCTCGCCTGCCGCACTGGTCATCCTCCCTGTGTTTGGACACGGACGCACGTCGCTGCACGTCGTACACGCGCATCCCTCACGCGTCGGAGTACGCACCGTCATCACGTCCGGAGTGTCTCCGAAACCAGGACACCGAAAATGGCATCTGACAACACCTCCAAACCGAAACCAATTCTCATAACCTTCGACGTGGACGGCACGTTGATTCGCGCGGTGGGTTCAAACGCGAACAAGTGGCACAAAGACGCGTTCGCGTTCGCGATGCACGAGGTGTTTTCAATAGACACCAATATCGACGTCATAAAACACCACGGGAGTACGGACCAGTTAGTGTTAGCTGATGTCTTGAAACATCACGGGTTTGAGGAAACCGAAATCTGGCGTAAGATGGATGAGCTGAAATCGGCGATGGTGTCGTTCGCGGAGGAACACAAAGCGGACGCGGGACTAGGATTAGAAATTCTGCCCGGTGTAGAGAAGCTACTGCAGACACTATCAGAACGAGAAAATATCATCGTGGCTTTGGTGACGGGTAATTTAGAGCCGATCGCCTGGCGCAAGATGGATACGCTGGGAATAAAAAAGTACTTTACAGAAAAAAATAATAATTTTATCGGCGGCTTCGGATCAGACCACACAGAGCGTTCAGAGTTAATAAAGTTCGCCGCCCAGAGATCCGCGGAGGCGTTCGATTTGAACGTCTCGGAGATGCACAAACCAGGCGCGGTGTTCAAGGAAAGGGCGCATTTCGGAGATACGCCGAACGACGTGACGGCGGCGCTTGATGGAGGTGCTATTGCGATCGCATTGGAAACTGGCGTGTTTTCGGGAGACGAATTGCAAAAACACTTCACAGTTCCGATTCGGTGCCATCTTCTGAAGGACTTGACGGACACGGACGCGGTGCTGCACGCGTGTGGGCTACCGGAAGCGAGTGAGTTGTGAGTTAATCTTGAGTTAATCGTTTTGAATATAATCAATCAATCAATCAATCAATCGTCTTTGTCTATTTCAATCGCTCACACGTCTGAAAGCCACGCGTCGGGGTCGTCCTCGTCGACGGACTGGTCATTCGAATCGACTTCCACTTCTATACCTGTGGTTTCCGAATACGTCGGGGGAGGCAGTTCCAGCGTAGAGGCACCGAGCGGGTCGTTTGGTTTTTTATCAGGAAGTTCTGGAGTCACCGACGGCGTCGGTTCAGTCGGTTCCCAAACCGGCGTCTCGGGTTCCGCCTCGGGGTCTTCTACAGGGCTCGGTTCAATCGGCTCGTCCGGCACGGACGGTTCCTCGGGCTCGGGTGTTAACGGCTCCATGGAAGTTGTAGGGAGCATGAACGCATTAACTTCACCCGCGGTATCGGTCGATTCATGGACCAAGAGTGCCTCCGACCAGGTCTTGACAACATCAACGCCCTCAACTTCAGGAGTCGTCACTTCGCTTTCACTCGAAGTCAAATCCGCATCCCCCGCAGTTCCACTCCCCCCATCCGTTTCAATAACAGATTCTTTTACCTTTTCAAGCTCCAGCGTTGGGCGTTCCAACGACTCAAACTCACCTCTCGCTTCGTCAATCGCGCCAAGCACTGTGGACAAAAAGCCAGGCACGTCACCGGGAGACGCGGAGATTAATTGTGCACTGATATCTTTCGCTCCTGACACAGACTCACACGCCGCCGGACATATCGCCATGGCTTCCTTCTTCGAATTTAAAGAAGCAGCGAACACGCACCGCGCGCTTTCCTCCGCTTCTAAATACGCCCTCTCCATGGCGTTGGATTTTTGCGAAAGGTCTTGAGAAACTGAGCTGTCGTTTCCAGTGACGTCGCGTGCTGCGTGCCTTACTGTGAGCAGCCCCAGTTTCGAGGCTTCTTTTCGTTTATTCTCAGTCTCTAAAAGTTCCTTGGCGCAGAACCTTAGCCGCGCTAAACAAAGCCGCGCGGCGCTGAGCTGGCCTTCGCAGTGCTGCTTCGCGGCGGCAGCGTATCGAACGCGAGCGTTTGCAAGGGAATCGTTCGATTCGTGTGTAGCTCGTTCCACCGCGCCCGCTCTCAGTCGAGCGACGCATCTGAGCGTCTCGCGGACAATCTCAATTGCGTTTAACTCTGCAGAGTACTCGTTTTGTCGATTCGCCAGGTCCTTGACCTTACGTTCGAGTGTCTCCCGGACCATCTCCGAGCTCTGTTCCAATGTTTGACGTTCGTGCATGGCGTGATCAGCTTCGGCCTTTGCGGAATTCGTTTCTTGAGTCAATACCTCCAAAGCTTTTTCTAAACTTAATCTCTTCTCTTCCAGCTCGTCCGCCTTTTTCCGTGTATCCGTCTCAACCGACACCAATGCGTCAACCTTCTCGTCCCGAAACTTCTCCGCCTCTAACAGACGTACTTTGCTTTCGTCCGACAACACGCGCAACTCACTCGTCGCTTTGGTTAACGTCTCACTCGCGAACCTGCACCGCGTAATCAAATCCTCCGTCAGTTTCAATTCCGATTCGTGCGCCAGGCGAAGAGAAATTGCGGCGGCGTGGTCGTGCGCCTTCCTCGCCAACGCGACACCTTCCCGGGTCGCAGCCGCCAACGCGGACGTGGAGGTGACGCGACGATCAACGCGTTGTGTTGTGATATCGGAGGGATCAGTGGTTGTTGTCGACGTCTCGTCATCGCCAACGTCCGTCTTATTGCCACTCTCCGCGTGCCCATCTCTGCCCCAAGTAGTCCCCAGCGTATCCACTTTGGTTTGGTTTTCACGAAGCAACTGTTCCAAACCCTCTTGTCGTTTTTTCAGCGTCTCCGCGATCCCCGACCGCTTCACGCTCCCCGCACATTGGCAAAGCATGTTAACAAGCGAGTCGTTACCGAGCTGGATCCCGTTCGGTGTCGTTCGGTGTTTGTCGCGTAGCGCCGCGGCGGTGTCGGTGACGCTTTTTGCGATAGCCTCTGCGACCCGGCGACAGGAAGAGTTACATCGTGGATCTGTCACGGAAGGGGAACTCGCATTCCCTTCAGAGATCTCCCCTTCTGTCTTTGTGATAAAACACGCGTCCAGTGTTTCCACGTCCTCATCCCCAGCCGGCAGCACCAACTGAAACACGAGCTGTTGGAATAAATTTGAAGTTTCGGAATCAGCGGGCGTGAGCGTGAAGGACGATACCAACTCCTCCAAACACCTGCTTCGAATCAGTACGTCTCGGAAGCTCAGCGGCGGGTCGTCCATTGGCGTAGTGTCCATCTTGAATTTTAAATCCAAAAAATCAACGCGGTCCACGACGATGTCCACGGAGACTTGCTCCACGAGAGGAGTTTCCGAAACTAAGTTGTTCACATCCGTCGCCTCGCGATACGCTTTTTGGTCGCAGTCGTCGTCCCACTCGGCTTCCAGACTAATAGCCCTGTCAGGTGAGGAAGGGGAGCTGGGCGTGGGTGTTACATTCGTGACTGTGGGGTCTTGTGATGTCTCCTCAACACTGGGTGTCTCCTCTGTACTAGGTATTGTCTCCGAAGTCGCCTCGTCGTCTTTAACTTTTTCGTTTTCGTTCGCATCCTGCGCTTTTTCTTTCTCTTCATCCGAGGGGATTTCATTCTCGGAATCTGGCGAAGCCTGTGTGTCCTTCGTGTCCAACACGCGCAGCGCGGCGAGCCACGCGCGGAGCATTGCACCTCGCTCCAACGGGAGACACTCTTTCGCGGCGCGCTCGACGCGAGCCACCTGGAGGGAACGTGAATAGGGATGGTGAGTGGTGAATCTCAGAAAGCAATCTGGGAAGGCACGAATAACAACGACTCGAGGGGGCTGTCGTTAGTCTCGAACAAGGCCACTTACCGCATCTTCGAAGCTATGTTTGCCCGTGACTCGTGCGGCGAGCGCGTTCCCGGCACGGCGCACGCGGTTGTTCGCGGCCTCGGCGACGGAGGTCAGTACGCTGCTGAGAACACCGCCGGAAGGGGGGTGACCAACGTGGACTCCTCGACCGGCGAGAGAGCTTTGGAGAGCATCTTTCGCAGAGGCGAGGGAACGACTTAGCCAACCCTGGGTTGACATGGCAACGCCGAGCGCCCGTGCACGAGCTCGCGCTGTTCGTGCACCGGACAGTCCTCTACGCACACCGAAACTCCGAAAGAAGTACCGTGCCCTCGCGCCGCGCTCTGCGTGCCTTCTGAGGCGTCGGGAGACTTGGCGCGAATCTGAGAAAATCCGAACCGACGCTTTTTTGTGGTCAAAAGCACTTGTCAGATTCAGCACTCGATCAGTCGTCGCGGCGCACTCCTGGCACGACGCTTCGGTCCCCGTGTACCCCCGATGGTCTCCACTGATTGGGACCGCGTCGCGGTTGAGGAAGAGTCGAGGATCGCGGCTGAGGATGCGAGGTTGGCGGAGCAGTCGAACAGCGCGTTGGGCTTGAATAGGGATGCGCCGAGTGGCGTCGCCGAGCACGAGGAGATTCGCAAGCGAATCGCGCTGAAAGAGGCGAAGGATGTGTGGAGGAGACGAGAGGATGCCGCGGTGGCGCAGAAATACTTCATTAGTGGGGAGAGTGGGGTGACGAGAGTCATAACGAGTGACGAGGTTACCGGTGGAGCGTTGGAGAGTACTTCGGGTGAGTCATCGGATGGTCCATCATCATCGAATGATCTCAACTCTCAAAAGCCAACGAAAGCCGTCCACGTAAAAAACTGCAAAGACTGCACTTTTACATTGCATAAAGACCTTCGTCTTGCAAAGATTTTCGTAGAGGACTGTACGAACGTCCAAATAGACGTGCAGTGCTTAGTAATAACCCAGCACTTGGAGGTTTGGGGGTGTCAAAGCACCACTATTAAACTAACCGCGCCCGTGTTAACCGTGCAAGCGGATTCGTGTTGCGATTGCGAGATAAATTTAAACAAGAAATCCGACCTGGGCGCGGTGGTGCACGCCACTTGTTCTGGATTTTTAACCTTGAAGTGGGACGGCGAGGAATCCGGTGAAGAATCTAACAAGTACTGCATCGATTTAGTGAGGAACGAGAAGTCCCTGGAGCCCTCCACTGGTCCAATCAAGTTGAGCAAAAGCGGCGTACACGAAACGCCTCAATTCATCACCAGACTGATTAACCATACACCGACCACCGAACGAGTCGTCCGGGACAAGGATGAGTACCCCACTACTGCGCGGGAGATGCTGCTGGACCGAGCGGAACAAGCCGCGGCTGGGGATAAAAGTGCTATAGACGCGATTAAAAACAACGCTCCCATCGACCTTGATACGACGAAAGATCGCGCGGAGAAACGAAAAGAACACGGCAACGACGCGTTCAAGCAGGGTAACTACCCCCAGGCGATTGTGCACTACACGAGCGCGCTGGAGTTGAACCCAGGGCACCACGTCGCGCTGAGCAACCGTTCCGCGTGTTTCCTGAAACTCGGGGAGCACGAAAAGGCGCTTAGCGACGCGAAGGCGTGCGTTGCCATTGGTCCGAAATTTACGAAGGGACTTTTTCGTTTTGGTTTAGCGCTTCACGCGCTCGGGAGGTTTGTGGAGGCTGCTGAAACCTTGGCAAAGGCGGAACAATTGGACCCTAATAACACTCAAATCAAGGATGCGCTGAGAATGGCGAGCTTCAAGGCGAGGCAGGTGGGGGAGAGGGGGTAGGGAGTGGGTGTGTTCGTGACTATTTTTATTTCACTTCGACAAAGGGCTTTCTGCAGCGCGTCGAGGTTTAGTTTGGCGTTTCATCGATGCAAGGTCTATAACTCAAGAAAACAGCATTTCGCCCAATCAAATCCCATCTCAAAAAGTGGATAGACTTTCGATTGGGTGCAGATAGCCCCTCGATCCTATCACGGCCCTGCTTCCCTCGGCCAATCCCACAACGCTCGACACGTCGCGTCGTCGTCTCAATCGGGTATCGGGCTTTCGAGGCTTCGGGTTTTGCGTAACCGGATCGATCCATCAGAACCGTAACCCATAGAGTTCTGAACGCTCGGTGGTTTCGAGGTTTGTCACGAGGGAAATCGATCGGGGGTCTCCACGACACGAACACGCAACATGCCCGCGATTTATGGAGCCGTCGGTGCACACGTGCGTGCTAACATGAGCTCCAGAGCTAACACAAAGGCACTGCGACGCACAACCTCTGTGCGTACTGTGCACAGACGGTCAGTCACCACGCAAGCTGCGTTTACTCCCGCGGGGGCGAAGATCGCGGGCGTGGGCATGGCTTTACCTAAACAATCCTTAACCAACGAGGACCTGTCCAAGCTAGTGGAAACCAACGACGAGTGGATTCGGACGCGGACGGGGATTGGCAAAAGACACGTGATATCGGGGGATGAGAGTTTGACGAGCTTGGCGAGTGAGGCGGCGTTGAAAGCATGCGAGATGGCTGGCATAAAACCCGAGGAGTTAGATTTGATAATCTTAGCGACGTCGTCTCCAGATGACGCTTTTGGAAGCGCATGCACGGTCCAGGCTAGCATCGGCGCCACCGGAGCCCTAGCATATGACCTCACCGCCGCCTGCTCAGGGTTCGTCGTTGGTATGGTCAACGGCGTGCACTTTTTGCGCGGGGGGGAGTATGAGCACGTGTTGGTGATCGGCGCGGACGTGTTGAGCCGGTACGTGGATTGGCGGGACAGAGGGACGTGCATCCTGTTTGGGGACGGCGCGGGCGCGTGCGTGTTGAGTAAAACCGAGAATCCGGAAGACTGTACGTTGCTGGGGTTCGACATGCATTCGGACGGGACAGGCAATGGGAACCTCACTGCGAGTTTCACGTCCGAGTCTCAAACAGAGAAGAGCTCAAAGCCCGAAAGTAAATCTGATTCAGCGGCGTCAGGCACCGGTGGCTTCTGTAACATCGCGATGAATGGCCAAGAAGTCTTCAAATTCGCAGTCAGAACCGTCCCAGACACGCTGACTAAATCCTTGGCAAAGGCGGGTGTTACATCCGAAGAGATCGACCACTTAGTCCTCCACCAGGCGAACCAGCGGATCATCGACGGCGCGGCGAAAAAGTTTGGATTAGGCAAGGAGAAAGTCGTCTCGAACATCGAGAAATACGGAAACACATCAGCCGGGTCGGTGCCGATTGCGATGGCGGAGGCGGTTATGGAAGGGCGAATCAAGGAAGGGGATATCGTGGCGACCGCGGGGTTTGGAGCCGGGTTGACGTGGGCCTCGGCGATCTTCAGGTGGTAAGGGGGGGAGAGGGTGAAATACTATGAGTACCAGAATCATTCATGATTCATGTCAATCCACTTTTCGCCTCGTCACTTTATTTTACTTTTCGTCATCTCATTGGAACTTACTCCGAGGTCGTTGTCATTGTGGCAGCGCGTGGTCGTCGTAAGCGTTGTAAGTACCGCGCGTGCTTACAAGTGTTGTCTGTGCTGTGGTGTGGTTAGTGGTTTGACCGTCATTGTTCGCGGTGGGTCTCGCTGACCCTCCGTTATTTCTTCCATCATGGCAGCCATCGGGTCGAAGCGCCAGAGGTTCGTGGGCGACGGGAACGACTCCATGCGTGTGACGAGTTTGGTTCGCTCGTTGGTGGATTTGCCGTACGTGACAGGAACAGGCACGAGTTCCACAAGAATACATCCCTCACCGGGAAGCATCGTGTCCAACCGGCTGGTCGTGCAGAGCGACGATACCGCGAGAGAGTGCGTCGCGTTCGTCGCATCCGGCGGCGGCGTCTGGCGGCACGCAGTGCCCTTCTCCGGGGGCGAGGACGTTGCTGAGGGCAAAGAGGCCATGCTCAAGCCCACTACGGTTACGGACGGGGTGACTCGACGATGTCGGGGAATACGCCACGCAGCGGAGATTCAATCACTCGCGCTACACGACAAAGCAGATGGCGATGAGGTGCGATTGGCATCCGCGGATGCGACTGGAAAAACGCTGGTCACGTTTCTGAAACGCGACGGGTCGGATTGTTTGCCTGTACCAGGGTTCGACAAAGGAAAGCGATGGGTGTTACAAGCGAGTGATACAAGTGATAAATCAAGTTCACCTACCCCCAGTGGCTGGACGGGGGTTTGTTTCAACCAGCGAAATCCAGACCAGGTGGCTGTCGCGAAACATCATTCCAAAACGGTTGACGTCTTCGACGGCGAAACGCTGGTGCGACGCATGCGCACGCCCCTGATGCCCCGAGCCGTAGCGTACGTAGACAGTAATGGTACTATGGGTAAACAGTCTGAAACAAACAACCCATTACTCGCCGTGGCGGAGGGCAACGCGTTATCGCTGTGGGACGTGCGGCAAAGTGAACGCGGCGGGTGCGTGAAAAGGGTGACACTGTGCAACCGAGGCCAACCTTTATACGCCGTCGCTTCCGCCACAAGTCAAGGCAACCTCGGCGGCGGCGCGGTGAAGATAGGCAATAAGATCACGCATGGCGACCCGTTGGTCATAACCGCGGGCGCGGAACGAGGCATACACGTCCTAGACGTGGCCCGGTTCTCGATTTGCAAGCGCTGGCCATCAGCGATGAAGTTTGACATCACTAGGTACGTTTTTTTATCCCGTAAAATCCTGCTTGCCTTGTACTGCATGCGCCGTAACACTTGGGAGGTTTGTAGTGCGATCCTGTGAGGAATTCCTCGCAATCCCTATACGAAGGACGCACGCAATACATCCGCCCTACTGTTTGCCATACAAAAGACTGACTTCCATTTCCAAAATCCTAGATTATCTTTCTCGCGTTCTTCGCCCGACCACTGTTACGTCGCCGGGCTGGACAACGAACTGCTCTGCGGGTGCTGGAGCCGAGGCGCCTTGGCGGGGGGGTTCGCGTTTCGGGGGGACTCAAGGTGGCTTGGGATGGATTCAACGAGTGGAGGTGGTGGTGAAAGCAGTGAGCAAACAGTGTCGCAATTTTCGCAAACAGTCTCAACCAACAACTCCAAAGACGTCGTCGCGGGGTGGTGCGAGAGCGGGCATCTGTTCGCGGCGCGGGTGGAGCGCGAGCCGAGTCGTGCGACTGTCACGGAACAGGACAGACATGAAACAGAGACGAAAAGACAGAAATGATGTGCCGAGTTGTAGTGTCCGCTAAGTGTAGTGTTAGCTAAGTGTAGTGCGCACTGCGAACGATAAACTGTGATTTCCCTATTTTCGAAATTAGGTCGAAGTTCGGGTGTGTGTTACCTACCGCCCTTGTCGAAAAAAAGCACCTCTGGTCAGCCCGAGTCCATTCCACGCCGCGTCGGGTCTAGGATCATGACGAGCGCCATGGACGAGGATGTACCGTTGCTACACTTCGGGAACGTGCGACTGCGCACTCGCTCGTACGTGGCTCTCGTGGGCGCGACCGCGTGCCTCGCGGGAAGCGGGGTTGTGAAAATTTCGGTGTTACGCGACGCACTCGGGCAGGTGTGGCAGGGCGTGAACGGCGTGTTACTCGCGCCCGCGCCGCAGGTACTGGCTGGCCCGAACGCGCATCAACGCACGTTCACGATGTACGACCACTGCGTCGACGAACGCGTGATTTGGGAAGGGTTCGATAGGGAGTTTTGGCAAGCCCCCCGGGCGGGGGTTAAGATCATTCGCCACAACTACGGGACGCCGAATTTCTTCGATTTAGCAAACGGGATCGAGTTGCAGCGCGAAGAGTATGACGATGGGCTTTACGCGTGAACCACCACGACGAGGAAGGTGAATTTTGAATATGGGTTCGCGTTCCACAACACGGACGGAAACGCGTTTTACGAGATTGGCACGGCGCGAAACCCGGATCCCATCTTGAGTTCGAACCTGACGTGCGTGCAGATGTACGGCCCGTACTTCAACCGCGTGGTGACTTCAGAGCCCAACCCAGTCGATATGCGGTACGTGTTTGGCAGCTGCGCCAGTTCGTACACGAGTGAAAACATCGACACGTCGTTCAACGCGTTGCCGCTGTCCGGCACGCTGTCGGGGGCGGAAGTGCTGACCCTCTCCGCGCAGACCGAGGCCGGGATGGTCACGCTGCAGACGGTGATGATGTTCAGCAACAACGACGACCGCGACGCCGGGATGAACCCGTTCCTCAGGGTCGGGTTCCAGGTTGACGAGACGTTCCCACGGACGAAGCAAGCGAGCCGGTGGATCGTCGGCGCGATCGACTACTGGGTGTACTACATCAAGATGGTCAAGGTTGAGATTTTCATCGAGGACGGTTTCGCGAAGATGCGGATCGTCGGCCAGAAAAGGCACACGCTCACCCCTGACGACGCGGAGGGGTACCGCACCATGAACGCCAGGGACTGGCGCGTGCAACAACACGTGGACGGTGCGACGAACATCTTCAC
>TARA_B110000977_G_scaffold160633_1_pt1 | contig 11939 bp, 10 predicted proteins | sample TARA_B110000977 | Tara Oceans TARA_B110000977 (sample SAMEA4397798) | marine metagenome | biome: Polar Biome; feature: [SRF] surface water layer (ENVO:00010504); material: water (ENVO:00002006), including particulate matter (ENVO:01000060) such as... | depth 5 m | reverse complement strand
CCCCCGCCGGCCCCGCGGGTACCGGTAAAACCGAAACCGTCAAGGATATAGGCCGAGCGTTGGGTATCCAGGTGTACGTGTTCAACTGTTCAGACCAGATGGACTACAAAGCCATGGGGATGACGTACAAAGGCCTGGCGCAAACAGGCGCCTGGGGGTGTTTCGACGAGTTCAACCGGATTCCCGTGAGCGTGCTGTCGGTGTGCAGCACGCAGTACAAAACCGTGCTTGATGCGATCCGTACCAGAAAAAAGAAGTTCATGTTCGAGGACGTGGAGATAAGCCTAAGGCCGTCCATCATGGCCTTCATCACCATGAACCCGGGGTACCCCGGGCGAGCGGAGTTACCGGAATCTTTAAAAGCGCTTTTCCGCCCGGTTTCCATGTGCGTCCCGGATTTGCAGATGATCTGCGAAAACATGCTGATGGGCGAGGGGTTCTACATGTCCAAAATCCTGGCCAGGAAGTTTGTTATTCTTTACAAGCTCTGCGAGGATTTACTTTCCAAGGCGCCGCACTACGACTGGAAGCTAAGGTACGGCCTTGGTCCTTTCACCACATGCCGCCTCTCTGATTGCCCATACTCGTACCAGAAGGGACTACTACCTCTGACTGTTTACTCGTACACATTCCGAGAGACTGACACTTTCTTTTTTATCTCTCAGGGCGATTAAAACCACCTTGTACGTCGCCGGCGGGATGAAACGCGACCAGCCCGAGTTGAGCGAAGACAAAGTTTTGCTCCAGGCGCTGCGGGATTTCAACCTGGGAAAGCTCACCGCGGACGACCACGGGATTTTCATGGGCTTACTGAATGACTTGTTCCCCAAGATGCTGGACTTGGTGCCGCGCCTGAGGGACATGCCTTTCGAGGAACAAATCGTCAAAAGCGCGGTTGAGTTGGGTACGTATTGGGCCTTTCGAACCAAATCCTGGCCTCCCTGTTTGCCCATACTCGTACCAGAAGGGACTATTACCTCTGACTGTTTGTCCATACATCGCGATATACACGACTGACACTTTCTTTTTTACAACCAGGGTACCAGCCCGAGGATAAGTTCGTTTTGAAAATCACGCAGTTGAGGGAGATCTTCACGGTGCGGTGGGCGGTGTTTTTGTTGGGCCCCGCGGGGTGCGGCAAAACCGCGGTTTGGAAAACCCTGATCAACGCCCAAATCAAGCACGGCGAGAAGAGCCGGAGCATCCCGATCAACCCCAAGGCCGTGACAAGAAACGAACTCTACGGCTTCCTGCACCCGAGCACCAGGGAGTGGAAGGAAGGTACGGCCTCGGTGCTTTCCCAAATCCAAACAAAACGTTCACCGCCCCTCTTTGACTGTTTCAGTGCGCTACTTGTGAGATATTTGTGAGAGTTACCAGTAGTGCACCACCCGTAACATTTACTGGCGTACTGGTAACTGTTACAAACCCACACTCGCCGACGGAAGAGACTGACCCTTCTTTTTTTGGAAACAGGTTTGATGAGCGTCAACTTCCGGGACATGTCCAACAACAAGACGTACCAGCACCAGTGGATCGTGTTGGACGGGGACATCGACGCGGAGTGGATCGAGAGCATGAACACGGTGATGGACGATAACAAGATGTTGACGCTGGCGTCGAACGAGCGCCTGCCTTTGACGAACACCATGCGGTTGCTGTTGGAAATCAACCACATGCTGCACTGCAGGTACGTATTTGGCCTTTCCCAAATCCATAGACTGTTTGCCCATACGAGACTGACACTTTTCTTTTTACAATCAGTCCCGCCACCGTGTCCCGCGGCGGGGTGATTTACCTGAATCAAGACGACATCGGGTGGCAGCCCATGGTGGAGAGCTGGATTCAATCCAGGGAGGCGAAGGAGTACCGGCCGTTACTGGTGGAGCTGTTCGACCGGTACATGGACGTTTCTTTGGAGCACGTGCGGCGGAACTTCCGGACGCTGGTGCCGCTCGTGCCGATGAACATCGCGGGCACGGTTTGCAAGATTTTGGAAGGGCTGATTCCCAGGTACGTGTGTAGGGCTTTCCCCAAAGCAAAACACTGTGTAACGCCCCGTTCGTGACTCACGACGTCCACGGCCGTCGTTAAAAGGACGTGCACTACGTACATCGCACACGCACTGTTTTACCTCTAACGCTGGTGACTGTTCAGACCGATTACCCTGACTGTTGACCAGGCCATCGTCCAATACATCGCGATATACGTTAAGACGGAAGAGACTGACCCTTTCTTTTTACAACCCCAGCGAGCACGTCCGCGGCGCCCCCACGCCCGATAAAAAAATTGTCGAAATGCAATTCGTGTTCGCGTCCGTGTGGGCGCTTGGCGGCGCCATGTTAGTGGATAAAACCGTGGATTACCGAACCCAGTTCTCCAAGTGGTGGGTTTCGGAGTGGAAACACGTTTTGTTTCCCGAAGGTACGTATTTCCCATTTACCACATTCCGCCTCCCCGATTGCCCATACAAGACTGATACCTTCTTTTATTTATCTCAGGCGGGTTGGTTTTCGATTACTTTGTGGACGCGGAGAGCGGCCAGATGCAGCCGTGGACGGAAAAGGTTGGCAAGTTCGGGTACAACGCGAGCGAGGCGTTTGCGAACATTTTCGTGCCCAGCATCGAGAGCACCCGGCTAACGTTTCTCCTGCAAAGCTTCATTAAAAACAAGCACTACTGCATGTTCGTGGGGAACGCGGGTACGGGAAAAACCGCGTTGATGCGGGAGAGCTTGAAGAACCTGGACGGCGAGCACTGGGCGTTTTCCACCGTGAACATGAACAACTTCATGGACGCCCCCGCGCTGCAGGTGATCATCGAGCAGCCTTTAGAAAAGAAGAGCGGCGTTCGGTTCGGCCCTCCAGGTGCCAAAAAACTCGTGTACTTTTTCGACGATATGAACATGCCTTTCGTGGATAAGTACGACACGCAGTCCCCGATTGAACTGGCGCGGCAGTTCGTGGACTACCACGGCTGGTACGACAAAACCAAAATCGTGCTGAAGGAGATTCAAAACGCGCAGTACATGGCGTGCATGAACCCCACCGCTGGGTCGTTCAACATCACGCCCAGGATGCAGCGGCACTTCGTCACGTTGGCCGTGCAGATGCCGTCCAAAGAGGGCGTGCGGAGCGTGTTCGCGCAGATAATCGAAGGCCACCTTTCCAATTTCGACACCGACGTGGGCAAGTACTCGGGGAAAATCACGGACGCGTCCATCGAGCTTCACAGCTTAGTGGCGAACACGTTTCTGCCGAGCGCCGTGAAGTTCCACTACCAGGTACGTATTTGGGCTTTCCCAAATCCAGACACTGTTTGTCGGTCGTCCAGAGTAATTACTGACCCTTTTCTTTTAAACACCCAGTGGAACCTGCGCGAGCTTTCCAACATCACGCAAGGCATATGCAGAGCGCTTCCCGAGTTCTTTACCACCCCCCTCACGCTTTGCCGTCTGTGGATCCACGAGTGCGAACGCGTGTTCGGCGACCGGATGGTGCACCACGCGGATATCACCAAGTTTGACGAAATGCGCCTGGGGGTTACTAAAAAAGTACGGCCTTGGTCCTTTCCCAAATCCAGACACACTGTTTGCCCATACAAGACTGACACTTTTCTTTTCCAAAAAAAGTACTTCCCGGAAGAAAACCAGGACGACATGGAACTGCGGCCGATTTCGTACAACGCGTTTATGAAGTTCGACTCGAACGACGAAGGTAAGTGCACTGTTTACTGCCCCTAGTCGACTGCACACTGCACTAGTAACGTTTATCAGTACTAGCACCTGTTACAAACCTGTTCTCAAGACTCCAAAACCTGACCCTTTCTTTTATTACTCGTAAGGCGCGTTTTCCGAGTGCCCGAGCTACGAGATTTTAAACAAAACCTTAGTAGGGAAGCTTCAGGAACACAACGAAAGCAACGCGGTGATGGACCTGGTGTTGTTCGAACAAGCCATGGACCACGTTACCCGGGTGACCCGGATTCTGGATTTACCCAGGGGCAACGCCATGCTGGTCGGCGTGGGCGGCAGTGGGAAACAGTCGCTCGCGAAACTCGCGACGTTTATTTGCCAGTACGACGTGTTCCAGATCAGCGTCACGTCTTCCTACGGCATGGCTGACTTCAAAGCAGACTTGCTGAGCCTCTACATCAAAGCCGGCGTGAAGGGAAACCCGGTCACGTTCCTCATGACGGACGGCCAGATCATCGACGAGCGGTTCCTGGTGTACATCAACGACTTGCTGAGTTCAGGGTACATCCCGGATTTGATGACCAACGAAGAGAAAGACGAGATGTGCAACGCAGTGAGGAACGAGTGCAAAGCCGCGGGCGTGATCGACTCCCCCGAAAACCTGTGGGACTTCTTCCTGGACAAGGTCCGGAAGTACCTGCACGTGTGTCTTTGCTTCTCGCCGGTTGGGGACAAGTTCCGCATACGCGCCAGGAACTTCCCAGCCCTCATAAACTGCACCGTCATCGACTGGTTCCAGCCGTGGCCGCACGAAGCGCTGGTTAGCGTGGCCGGGCGGTTCCTAGCGGAGATTCCCGACCTCACCCCGGAACTCCTGGAAAACCTGCAGTTCCACTGCGCGTTCACGCACACCGCTGTGAACGAAGCGTCGATTAAGTACCTGGAAGAAGACCGGCGGTACAACTACACCACCCCGAAATCGTACCTCGAGCTTATCAGTCTGTACAAGGACATGCTCAGTGTAAAGCGCTCCGAGCTGAAACAAGCGAAGGAGCGCCTGGAAAACGGGGTGGATAAAATCGCGCAAGCCAGCGCGCAAGTCGCGGATCTTCAAGTCAACCTAAAGGAGGAGCAGGTACGTATTGTATTTCGCCAAATCCCGCCGACTGTTTGCCCATACAAGACTGACACTTTTCTTTTACAATCGCAGATCATCGTCGAGGAAAAGAAAGCAAACACGGACGCGCTGATCGTTTCCATTGGCAAAGAAAAAGCAATCGTGGACGAAGGTACGTGTTTTTCCTTTCCCAAATCATAGACTCCCTGCTCGGCCCGATTACGCCCGACTGTTTACTCAGGCCACATTACGAAGTACACCCATACTCGCCGACTCGGGACTGACACTTTCTTTTCTTCATCTCAGCCGTGTTCGCGGCGTCCGGGGACGAAGCCGAGTGCGCGCAAATCGCGGAGGAGGTTTCCGCGTTTCAGCTGGAGTGCGAAACCGACTTGAAAGCCGCCGAACCGATCATCATCGCCGCGGAGGCGGCGCTGAACAGCTTGGACAAGAAAGCGCTGGGTGAGCTTAAATCGCTGAGCACGCCACCGGCGGGTGTTGACGACGTCGCTGCGGCGTGTATGGTGCTTTGTTCGCCAAAGGGCAAGATCCCGAAGGTACGTGTTGGGGCTTTCCCATATCCAAACACCGTTTGATGCTCCTCTTTGACTATTCACTGTGTACTACTGGTAACACTTACCAGTACTGGCAACTGTTACATACATCACATACGCACTGTTTTATCTCTCAGCTGGTGACTGTTTGTCCATACATCGCGATATACAGTACACCCACACTCGCCGACTCGCGACTGACCGTTTCGGTTATTCCTCTCAGGACGTTTCCTGGAACGCGTGCAAGAAGTTCATGGGTTCCGTGGATAAGTTTCTTCAGGATTTGATCAACTTCGACAAAGACAACACCCCCCTGAACTGCGTGGAGAAGGTTGAGAAGGACTACCTGTGGAACGAGAACTTCAACCCCGACATCATCATGGGCAAATCGAGCGCCGCCGCGGGTCTTTGTTCCTGGGTCATCAACATCTGCAAGTACTTCCGCATTTACCAGGTCGTGGCGCCGAAAAGAGCGATGCTCGCGGAGGCGAACGCTAAGTTGGACGCGGCGAACACGAAACTTTCCGGAATCCGCGCGAAGGTTGCGGCTTTACAGGAACGGGTGGCGAACCTCGAGTCCGACTTGATGGCCGCCACGGAGGACAAGAACAACGCCATCGCGGCGGCGGAGAAGACGCAGGCGAAGGCGAACTTGGCGGACCGGCTCGTGAACGGTTTGTCGGGGGAAAACAAGCGCTGGGGCGAAGCCATCACCGCGTTCGGGGTGGCGGAGGCCAAGCTGGTGGGCGACGTGCTTGTCGGCTCCTCATTCGTGTCATACGCCGGGCCGTTCAACACCAAGTTCCGCGAGTTTTTAGTCAACGAAAAGTGGCTACCGGATATGATCGAACGCGAGATTCCCATGACGACCGGAGTGACGCCGCTCGACGTGCTGTCCACGCCAGGCATGCGCGCGGGGTGGGGAATCGAGGGCTTACCCACGGACCCGCTTTCCATCGAAAACGGCGCGATCATGACATCCGCGGCGCGGTGGGCGCTGATGATCGACCCGCAGCTGCAGGGCATCAAGTGGATCAAACAGAAGTTCGGGGACAAAATGCGGATCATTCAGTTATCCAAGCCAAACTACATCGCAGACGTGGAGCACTGCATCGAAAACGGCATTCCACTGATGATTGAAAACTTACAAGACGACATCGACGCCGTGCTTGATCCGGTTGTGGCGCGGCAAACCATTAAACGGGGCCGTAACATCGTGATGAAACTAGGCGACAGCGAAGTGGATTACGACCCGAACTTCAAGCTTTACTTACAGACGAAGCTGTCGAACCCGCACTACAAACCGGAAATCGCGGCGCAGACCACCTTGGTAAATTTCTGCGTCACCGAAAAAGGTTTGGAGGACCAGCTCCTGGCGCTCGTCGTGGAGAAAGAGCGCTTCGACTTGCAGCAGCAGTCGTCCGATTTGGTGCGCCAGCTCGGCGAGTACACCGTGCAGATCACGAAGCTGGAGGATAACCTGTTATTCCGGCTCGCGAACTCGCAAGGGGATATTCTGGAGGACATTGCGCTTATCGAAAACCTGGAGGAAACCAAGCGAACGGCGACGGAAATCGCGGAGAAGGTTGTGCAAGCCACGGAGACGCAAACCGTGATTAACCAAACCAGGGAGGTGTACCGGCCGGTCGCGGCGAGGGGGGCGCTGATGTACTTCCTTGTGGATGCGCTGAACGTGCTGGACCGAGTGTACCAGTACTCAATGGCGAACTTCGTGTACATTCTGAAGAAGGGCATGGACGTGACGCCGGGCGGGAGTGACCAAACCAAGGTCCCGGAGAACAAGCGACTGAGCGACGCGCTTCCCGTGGACAAACGCGTCGAGGCGCTGATCGAAACCACGTCGGAAACCGTGTTTGGGTACGTCGCTTCGGGTCTGTTCGAACGGCACAAGCTGATTGTCGCGTCTCAGCTCACGATGGCGGTGCTTAAGAAACAGGACAAGTTGCAGCAGGACAAGTTCAACTGGCTCCTTCGAGGGCCCCGGGTTCTCGGCGTGGACAACCCGCTCCCCGAGTGGATTGCGCAGAGCAACTGGGAGTGCGTGCAATCCTTGCGCGAAGTGGACGGGTACGACGCGCTTCCGGGAGACCTGGAGGGAAGCGCCAAGCGGTGGAGGGAGTGGATGGAGTTGGAACGACCGGAAGAGGAACCCATGCCTGGGGACTGGAAGAAGTACCCGGATTTTGAAAAGTTGCTTCTTTTCAGGGCGCTGCGGCCGGATCGCATGAGCAACGCGCTCAGCACGTTTGTGAAAAGCGTGCTCGGGCCGTTTTACGTCACGAGCGCGGCGTTTGACCTGGAAAAGTCCTTTGAAGGTGCGTCCATTTTTGACTGTTTGCGCATACCGATCACGAAACCCTGGTCGAGTGCGGCACGTACATCACACACGCACTGCGGAGGCCCGAGTACGCCCGACTGTGGAGGCCCGAATCCGGCTGACTGTTTGCTCATACCAATCCCTCGTACACAACACGAAGTCCACCCGCACTCGCCGACTCAAAACTGACCAACTCTTTTCTTCCTCGCAGACTCCAAACCCGGGACGCCTATTTTCATTTTCCTCTCCCCAGGCGTGGACGTCGCCGCGGCGGTGGAGGGGTTGGGGTCCAAGCTAGGGTTCACCTCGGAAAACGGCCGGTACGCCGCGGTTTCTCTTGGCCAAGGCCAGGAACCAATCGCCATGTCCTGGCTCACCACGTTCCACAAAAACGGAGGGTGGGTTTTGTTGCAGGTACGCGTTGGGGCTTTCCCGAATCCAGGCACCTACGTTTGATGCCCCTGGTCGAGTGCACGGCGGCCGTAACAAGTGACTGATCCGAATCCAACTCTCTGACTGTTTGCTCATACCTATAACAAAAGACTGACCTTTTCTGTTACACTCACAACAGAACATCCACCTCACCATCGACTGGACCAACGGCCCTTTAGAAAAAACCGTCGATAAACTCGCGGACGGTGCGCACGACGAGTTCCGTTTGTTTCTGTCCGCGGAACCGCCACCTATTTTAGAAAGGGGCCTCGCGATTTCGCTGCTTCAGAACTCAATCAAGCTCACGAACGAACCTCCGGAGGGAATGAAACAGAACTTAGCGCGCGCTTACAAAAATTTCGACGAAGAGATGTTCGAAGGTTCGCGTTTTATTTCCCAAATCCCGCCTCCCTGTTTCTGCCGCCCCTCTTTCGGTGCACTACTAGTAACACTACCCGTAACATTTACTGGCGTACTGGCAAGTGTTACAAACCCACGCTCGCCGACTCGCGACTGACCCTTTCTTTTCTGTAATCTCAGCGTGCGCGAAACAAAGCGAGTTCAAAACCATCATCTTCGCGCTTTGTTACTTCCACGCCGCGATTTTGGAGCGCAAGAAGTTCGGCGTGGGTAACTTACCCGACGCCGCGTCTGGCATCGGGTGGAACATGAACTACCCGTTCAACACCGGCGACCTTTTGTGCTGCGGCCAATGCGTGAACAACTACCTGGAGAACAACACGAACGTGCCGTGGGCGGACCTGAAGTACATCATCGGCGAGATCATGTACGGCGGGCACGTTGTTGAGGACTGGGACCGCCGAACGGTGGAGAAGTACCTGGACCACTACTTCAAAGAGGAGTTGTTAGAGGGGATAGATTTCTTCCCCAAGTTCCCGTCGCCGCCGTCCTCGCTGAACCACAAACAGACCATGGAGTACATCGCGGAGACGTTCCCCACGGAATCGCCCCTGGCGTTCGGACTTCACCCGAACGCGGAGATCGGGTTCAAGTTGAGGGAAGCGGAGTCGCTTTGCAGTAGCATTTTGAGTTTGCAGCCTCGAGACGGGGGGGGCGAGGAGGGCTCGTCCGTGGAGGACCAGGCCAAGACAACGCTCGACGACTTAGTGGAGCGCCTTCCCGATAACTTCGACTTGGAGGACATTCGATCGCGGACGGACGACATCACGCCGTACATCATGGTGGCGATCCAGGAAACGGAAAGGATGAACAAGCTCCTCGCGGAGATGAAAAGAAGTCTGGCGGAGCTTGATTTGGGTCTGAAGGGGGACCTCACCATGAGCGACCCGATGGAACAGCTCATGAATGCCCTGGCGGACGGCGGCGTGAGCGAACACTGGACGAAGCTGGCGTACCCCAGCCTGCGGTCGCTCGGGTCGTGGATGGTCAACCTGTTGCAGCGCGTGGAGCAGCTGCAAATCTGGACCAGCGACCTGACCACACCAAGGGTGGTGTGGCTCTCCGGGCTGTTCAACCCGCAGTCGTTCCTCACCGCGGTGATGCAAACCACGGCGCGGCGCAACGACTGGCCGCTTGACAAAACCGTGGTGCTCACTGAAGTCACGAAGAAGAACGTGGACCAGATCGAGGCGCCGAGCAGAGAGGGCGCGTACGTGCACGGGCTGACCTTGGAGGGGTGCCGGTTCGACGAAAAAACCGGCGTTTTGGAGGACAGCAAACCAAAAGAGATGTTCTGCCCGATGCCTGTTATGGTGATCAAAGCCGTGACCGTGGACAAGGCGGAATCAAGAGACGCGTACCAATGGTACGTATTTCCCTATAACCACACACCGCCTCTGCGATTGCCCATACAAGACTGACATTTCTTTTTCCACAATCAGCCCCGTGTACAAAACCGAACGCCGGTTCAGGGAAGAGGTGTTCACCGCGCAGCTCAAATCGAAACACGGCCAGATCAAATGGACGCTGTGTGGGGTTTGTTTGTTCCTAGACGTGGTGTGATTTGGTTCATGATGATGCGTTTATTTATGACTACCACGAAGCGCGCCGAAACACGCTCTGGAGGAAGTACAAGCCCTCCAGAGTCCGATTCGATGCCAACGAGTAAACAGGCCGACACCAGTGTGGGTAGTGACACGACGACTAGCACGTCCTCGCTTGACCGCGGGTGTTGGATCCCTTGTTACTTTTAGCGTGATGGTGCAAAATTTGTGAGTACGTTACATTTGTTTCACGACGAGGTCTCTGCTTCGCGTCCCGCCGTCGCGTACCGCTCTGCACTACACTCCATTTGTTATTTTCAATCGCGTTGACCCGTCGCGTCTTCTTCTCTCATTCCCCTCTCACCGTACCCTCAACCTCACCCTCTTCTCACAAGTTCCTCGGTTTCGGCGGCGTCCGTCGTTTCCGGCTCTGCCCCCCCGCGATCGTGAGGTTCTTGGCGTAGTTTTTAGAGTCCTGCGACTTGGTCGTCGGCGGCAGGTCGTCGTCGTCATCGTCGGCATCGCTTTTCCCTTTCACCGCGTTGAAAGCTAGGTACCCCGCGACTGGAACGAGCAAGAAAAGAAGCCCCACCGCGCCGTCGCCGTCATCCGCCCTCGCTGTGCCTGTTACGAGTAAGTTCGCACTCACCGCGCCGAAAGTCAACGCCGCGTTGCGAAGGGAAACGAACGTGCTTTCCGTGGTGGGGTTTCGGGGACGTGGGAACGACGCGTGGCACTTTGATGTCGTGTTTTTTTTCGAAGCAGCGCGCGTCGGTGCACACCGAACCTTCGCGGTGACCGCGGTGGCGCCCGTGACGGCGGACATCGGGTCGTGCGATCGAGGTCGCCTGGCGCGTGGAAACGGCCGCGCGCGTTTGAGTGGAACGGGTGGGGGTCAAGACGCGTCCTGATGTCCGTTCCCACGAATTCCACGTCAAAGCAACTGCTGCCAAGGCACCGCGAATAAATCTCGTGACTCAGCATCATCAAGTGTTTGAGCTGGATTTCGCCATTGAGCAATCAGTCCGAACCTTTGGTCAAGACTCCGTTTCGAACGAGATTACTGATCGCGCCCATCCAAGAACCCCTTGGTGGAACCCCATCCCTCCTCCGACCACACCTTCCCTCGCGCCACCGACCCCGTTGTCGAACCGGTTCGAGACCCGAGGGGTGTTGCGATGGCATCGGCGATGGGTGTTTCCCTCGCCACGCCCGGTTTGGTGAACGGCGGGGTCTTCGGCCGCGCACGGAACCAGAACCACCGAGGTGTTTTCAGCGCACCGCACCGACCCGGGCGTCGATTGGTGCGGCACGCGGTGACCACCAACACGGTCGCGCGCGGCGCCCGCGATGCGTGCGTTGGGTCACACACGACGCGCTTACGCGTACCGTGCATCTCTCCGAGCCGCTCCATCCACGTTACCCTACGGACCACCGCCACCCGGCTAAACGCCACGGGCGCGGAGAACGATCTTGTTGAGACGTTCGGGCGGTACGCGGGCGCGGCGCTGGGCGTGGTGGGTTTGAGTTTCGTAGCGGGCACGGTGGCGGCGGAGAAACGTGCGGATGAGGACGTGCCGCGCATGGGTGTTGTTACCACCGACCCCCCCCCGGTGATGAAGAAGAGCCAAAAGCAAACCATCGCGGGCGGGGTGGCTGGGGCGAACAACAAAGGGAAGAAAAAACCGATGCCGGCTGGTGTGATGCCCGCGAAGAGCGATTCAAAAAGCGCGCCGCAGAAGAACGAGACCAAACAGGACATGCTCTCCATGCTCACAAAAGCCGCGGCTGGGAAAACAAACTCGTTGAGCAAAACTTTTAGCTTCTCTCCTCCGAAATT
>TARA_B110000977_G_scaffold201861_1_pt1 | contig 11943 bp, 1 predicted proteins | sample TARA_B110000977 | Tara Oceans TARA_B110000977 (sample SAMEA4397798) | marine metagenome | biome: Polar Biome; feature: [SRF] surface water layer (ENVO:00010504); material: water (ENVO:00002006), including particulate matter (ENVO:01000060) such as... | depth 5 m | reverse complement strand
AGGGCCTAGTGATGTAGACTACAGGGTGTATGATAAGCAGGGTAATTTAATAGCATTCGCTTTAGTAATACCTACAGATAAAGAAATTAAATCCTGCTATCCCTTGCAGGTTAGCCTAAACAATCTATCAAAGCTATCCCTTAAAAGATTAAACCCTGTTATAATATGGGCTTGTCTTGATGGTATTATGTACGGTAAAATAAATTCTATATCAGGCACAGTGTCTTGGCAGGGCACATCAGAACTAAGCTCAGAGCTTGTTGTAATGTACCCAAAACAAAAGACATTTAATTATGCCAGACACTATTAGTTAAAAGTCTTCATATATTTCTTTCTTCAAGTCTCTCTTCATCTTTCTAATATCTGACTTTACTTCTTCTACTTCTTCCATTGTTCCTCCAGGACCATACTTATCCTTATACATTTCAGGAAACATCTGCTTCAGTTTAGTCTTACTCATTGGTGTATATGTTTCTCCGCCTTCATTCTTTGGTCTGTAAGAAGGAGAGATACCCATCACATCATACGTAGCGTCATCCATTTCTTCGTCTTCACCACCAAACAAATTGTACAACCCAATGAAAGGGTCAAGCTGTGCTCCTATAGTTATCTCTGTTATTACTCTAAGCGCGGCCTCTACTTCTCCGACATCCTTCTTGGTAAGCTTTCTGTACTTAGCTATTACACTAGCTATAGGGTTAACAACATCATCGCTAAACCTAAGCCCTTCCTGTTTATATTCTTCACCGTTGATTCCAGCTATTGCTCTACCTGCTACATCAAACCCTTCAATAGCTGAGCCCACAAATGGTAATTGATATATAAGATTCAGTCCCATCATAGCCTCACCCATTTTTTTAAGAGCAGCCTCCTTGTCTTCGTCATCTCCTTTAACAAACTTAGCAATGTTAGATGCCCCTACAAATAACACGTTGGCTACCATCATGTTTAATGCTAAAGCTCTTGTGTCTTTTGAGCGCGGCATTTTACCTTTTGATATGCTCCTTGTTATATTGGTTGTGCTAGACATAACCTTATTAATCTGAAGGAATAATGTACTACCGAACATAGTGAACGCCCTTTGAAATGCGTTGCCATTCATCTGTAAAGGAATCTTATCTGTCCCCCGTCTTGATTGTTGAGTAGGGTTGTAGTTATTAAAAGCCGCAAGAGCTTCAGCCTTAGACATGCCGTTTTTTATGTTACGCTTATAGTTAATCATGTACCCCATAACCCCAAGCACATCACCAATAACAGTAGGTGCAGCAGCAGCTGTTTTAAACTTAGCCTGTATCTTCTTGCGTTGACTTCCCGTCAGCTCCTTCTTCTTAAAAGTTTGAGCCCCAGACTCTAGCCCGTACACATCACCTTCAAGTCCTTGCTCTATTCTCTTTCTAAATGTAGGAGATATCTCCATAGCCTGTCGTACAGGTCCTTTCATTCCAACTAAATCTTTAGCTAAGGATAGTACGTTAGCCGCGCCATCAATCATAAACATTGGATAGTCAACAGCCTTCCTAATTACACGAGGAACCTTAGACCCTTCAGGAAAATAACTATAGTCTTCAAATGCATTTACAAAAGACGTGGCCTGCTTGATTATTTGTACCGCTTTAAAAGCTAGGGCAAATCCTGTAAACTTAGACTGCAGCTTGGATATAAATTTTACAGTTCCTGACGCATCTTTACCAGCGTCTGGATTGATAGCAAAGTTTACAGCTCTCTTGACTGCCGAGTCAACCCCAGTAGAAGTGAGTAAAGCTTGAACAGATTTAATCTTAAATAAATTGTTTAACCTCTGTGTTCCTACAGCATACGCCTTGTATTTTTCCATGGTCTCAACATGGTTGTTAAGAACAGACGTAAACGAACCTGCGTGCAGCTCAACATCGGAGGTTGTGTCTACCCTCTCCTTAAAAGCAGGAGCAGCCTCAGCATTAAAGACTCCGTTAAAGTCTCCGCCATCTAGTAGCTTGCCCATCTTTTCACTGTTAACACTAAGTGTAGATGTTGGAAAGTAGTTGTTGACATACCCTAGGTTTACGTCATTAACATAGGAGTAAACCTCGTTTACACTTTCGTAGTACTCGTTACTTAGAAAGTCTACAGACTTCTCTGTAAACTCTACAGCCTCTGTACCTATAATGCTTTTGATATTTTCTATAACCTCAGGGGTTATACCTTGAGCCTCAAGCTTCGCTCTCTGTATATCATTTAAACTCAACGCGTATATACGCATTAGTTCGTCTGCACTAAAGATGTCTGTATATTCATTTCCAGTATCACTACGTTTTAATTTTAATTTATGAACGCCAGTGTTTAGTTTAGAATAAATTTCCCTTACCCCTTTAGTAATTCCAGGGATTGTGTTGGCAATGTTATCAAGCTTCTCTCTTGTTTGGAAAACACCTCCGTTGTTTATGTCATCCATTCGGTTCAAGGCAGCGTATACATTCTTCGTAAAGAAATCTTTTCCTCTGGTTACCCTATCAAGAGTATTGCTTAAGGTACCAAGGTGCTGTAGCATCAGCTTAAAGTTTTTAATATACTCACTAGCCGTAGTAAACTTCATGCTTTCAGCTAAGGTAGAAAGCCCTTTGCCTATTTCAAAGTTTCTAAAGTGAGAAAGTATTTCATTCTTTCTAGCGTCACGCTCATTCTTATTTAAAACATTTCCATCTTTATCAAACAGAATAGGATTGGTATCTTTAATCTGATTGTCTGCCTCCTCTTCCATTTTTCTATTAGCCTCAGCCCTTGCTAATCGCCTGCTTTTAAACACAGCAATGGACTCAGCTCTAACATCTTTAACCTGTTGCATAAGCTCTTGAACTTCTTCAAGATTCATATTAGATACGCCTCCAAAAGAATCAAAAGCTAGGGCTAAGTTTAATAGAGCCTGCTCTTTCTGGTCAAGTGTTAGTTTTTTTACTAAGTCTTTACCAGCTTCAGTCTTCTGGTCTGCTTTGGTTAGAGCCTTTAGGTCTAACTGTCTCTGTATAAGGTTACTTATCTCTACAGAATTTTCTTGTATCTTCTGTTGTATCTCAAGTAGTGTATCAGCATCAGCCATAAGCACCTGCTTAACAGCACTGAAATAGCTCTGGCCTTCCTTACTTAATCCTTTAGCCCTACGCTTACCCGACTTAGTAAACGCGGTCATGGCTTTTGACTTAACAAGCTTGAGCATATCCTTAACTAAAGCCTTCTTCATTTTCTGCTGCTGCTTCTCTACAACATTCATAACATACTCAGTGTCTGCCTGGAATGTATCAACTGTAGATTTACCAACCCTAGATATGAGGTTGTTAATTTGAGCCTGAGTATATGTTTTAGATTTAGGTAGTGACTTTCTTATGAAGTTTTTAAGCTGAGTCTGTGAAGCCTTAAGGTTCTTCTCATTTATCTTACGCTGCCTTAGGTTGTTTTTAATGGCTGCTATTTCTTTTTGTACCGTAACATTAGAGCGACTGTTTAAAGTCTTGTCAAAGTCTACCAATAGCTCCATCTGAGTTTGTTCTGGCTGCGCCTGGTATATAGGATTAGCTTTCATCAGGTCCATGGCTTTCTGTCTAACCTCTGCCATCGTCTTACCTTTGGATGCAAAGTTAGACAAGGCTTCTCTAACCTCAGAGAATAACTTGATACCATCCTGTACTCCGCTTTCAACTCTACCAAACGCATCTGGTAACTGAGTAAATGCATCTACCTTTACCTCCATAGCAGCAGCTATATCTGCTGCTGGAAACTTTCTTCCCTTAAGTACCGCTTTAATAGATGCGTCTGAGAATCCGTTTCTTCTACCAGTTTCTATTATAGAATTCATACTCTGGTCAGACTTAAGCATAGCTTCCTTTAGCTCTGTCGAGAAAGTTTTTAACTGAGCATCGGTTAGCTTAATAGGTTTACCGCTAAAGATATCTGCCATTGCAGTACCTAGGAACTCATCCATTGTTAGGTCCTGAATCTCCTGTGTTGTTAGGTCCTTAGACAGTTTAAATTCTTGTCTTACATAATCCCACACCGCAGTAATCCAATCCTTAACCTGCTGCTTTAAACTTGCATCCACTACGCTCTCACCTCTGTTACCGATGAGTGTTGCCATTGCTTCTTCAGTAGCCTTGTTTACATCTCCATCAAAACGCTTAAGTAATTTCTTATACAGCTCAGTCTGTTGTACAATCTCTGCACCACGCTTATATATTTTCTTACCCTTAGGCGTTAATGACAGATGCTTTACCCACACATGACCCATCTCATGAATAGCTGTGTTGTAAAGCTCAGACTTTGAATCGTGAACATCTTTATTAATAAAGATGTTACCATCCTTAGTCATACCATACACAACAGTATCTCCTCTTAGGTATGCTGTTACGTCAGGGCTCTCTAACAACTGGTTCATAGTGGCCTGGTCCGTAGATATATTAACAAAAGGAAAGCTTCGGTTCATAAAATCTAAAAGCCTACCCTCTTCAGTCACACCAACAATAGTTCCTTGGAACTCTCTGTTAGTCATACCCATCCCAACAGGTATAGTCTCGTTTAGTCTTGTGCCATCTGACCTTTTTCTATTTTGCCCTGCATTTTCTCTGGCCTTACCAACCACAGCATTATTATATGCAGAAGGAAACAATTCAAGCATTGATTGAGGCTGCTCTATAACACCTATTATTTTTCCTCTGGGACCAACAGGATAGTTAGGGTGATTAGTTTTTTCAATACCAGGATTCAGAACATCAATACCTGTGATTGTAAAGACTGAACGTATTGGAGTATCTTTAAGCTGAGGCTCTGTAAGAACATCAGTAATAGAACCAATGTGTAGTTTAGCTTTACTTTCTGCAGATGGATTGTCTCCAACCAGTGCTTTAGCAACAGGGTTCACTGGGGTACCAGGCGTTGTCTTCTTTTTACCAGGGCTGTTAGGCTGACCATACCCTAGATTACCTGTGATTACATTGACCGATGTTATAGCTTTTAAATTCTCTAAAGCTTTAGGTGTTAGTAAACCATCTATAGTTTTTGCCTTGACTTTTTTATCCATTTTCTGGACATCCTCAATAGCCTTAATGTCATCAGCGTACTGCTTAAGTGTCCCAGGTTTTACTGCCTTACCCGTTAACCCTACTCCATTTTTTACAGCCTCCTGTAGCTTAGTTTTTTTTGTTTCTAATCTCTCTCTAAAAACATTTAAAGCTTCTACTCTCTGAGCCTTAGGAAACGAGGCTACGTTGTCAGCCATTACACGAACAACAGCTTCATTACTAAGTATAGAGCTTGACTCCATCTTAACAATTGACATAGGAACTAATCCGTTATACTCAGGATTAGCTGCCCACCAATTTTTAAAAAGTTCTTTGTTGTTGTTATATATCTTGGTCGCTGTAGAAATCTGACCCTTGACAGTGTTGTTATCGATGCTTGCCCATGCAAGATTCTCATGCCCCTTCACACCGTTAAATCCTAGGCCACCCTTTAAATTTTTTATAACCTTACCTGTAGATGGGTTGACTACGTTACCAGTTCTAAGCTGGTCTGATATACTGAACATGGTAGGGATACCATCAATGACATCTATTGTAACAATAGGTAAAGGTCTTCCTCCGTTCTCCTTTAGTCTTTCGTTTAGTTCTTGTACATCAATCTTAGGGGCATTAGGGTTTGTCTCGGTTATCTCGACAACCGCACCATCCGTATCTTCGGACATTGCCTCAACAATTTCATTCACATCTGTGAATCCTTCTTTACTCTGCTCCTCCTTTAACTTGAAGTCAACATTGGCATCGTTCTCAAACTCTGATTCTAAGTCTGCCTCTAGGTCTGCAACCTCTTGAGCTGCAGCTGTCTCACTTGCTTTGAGTTCTTCAAACCCTGAATAGTATTCTTCGGTAGTAACACCCTCAAACTTAGAGTCGTTCTCTATTGCTTTGAGGAGCGTGCTATAAAGGTCTCCCCCAGTTTGTCTGTCTTGGGACCGTTTGCTCGCAGAGCTTCTAAGAATTTCTTTCCTTTTTCCCTGGTCGACATAGATGGAGTTGACTGGTCGGTAGCTTTGTTTATCATAAGTAATGTTGTTAGCTTCTAATTCTTCTACAAAGATACCAATTTTATCTTGTAGTTCTGGGTTATCAAATTCAAATATGTTTATAAAGCTTACCTCTCCTGTGTCTTCGTTGATACTGAAGTCTGTTATGCCTGCTTTTTCTAATGCATTTATAACACCCTGACTATCTGATACAGTAAGAACATACTCGTTACCGTTGTGATTCTTAGAGCCTTCCTCTACATACTCTGCGGCTATACTACTCTCCTGAGTTTCAGGAGCTAACGCAGCTGAGATTGCAGCGTACTCTTGAGCCTGCTCTATTGACGCATCCTTAAGCACTACCCTTGTTGATATCTCAACTATCTCTTTTCCAGCATCGTTCTTATATCCACCAATACCTTCTTCAATCTCAACCTCAACACCAAGCTGTTCGCCAATGGCTGTTAAGTTTTCTTTGTAAGCCTGGTACTCTTTAGTTTTTCTTAGAGCAACAGCATCCTCAACTGTTTTTATTGTGGTATCAAAGAACGGAGCCACAGCAACTATGGTTTCTGCCTTTGTTTTTGTATCTGTTGTTGTCTTTGTACTTGCCTTTGATTTAACCATAACAGGTAAATCAATATCAATACTATAGGTATTAGGTTTTCTTGGTACTTTCTTTTCTCCAGGCCTAGGTGGTGGAGAAGGAGGTGATTTCTTTTTATTTATCGTTGCGGTTATACCTGGGTAGGCAGCCTCAATCTTAGCAAGTTCAGCCTCAGCCTCAACAAGTTCTGTGGTTGAATAATTATTGTAAGCCTCTTGACCTTTTTCAGCTACAGATTCTTTTGTTGCATTACTGTATGCTGTTTTTCTAGTGACAACATTACCATCTGAATCAACTTTAGTATCCATGTTAGATTTGTTGAAGGACTTTAATCCTCCTACAGATATTGAACTGGTTTCTACAACCTCTGAATTATCTGGTAGTGTAGCCTCAGCAGATGTAATCATATTCTTGAACGCTGTTCCAGTAGACTCCATCTTAGCGGAGAACATATTTGTTGCCTTGCCGTCTTCATATACCCTAACGTATCCAACAAAATTATTTTCGTCTGTGCTACTAATTATAGCATCAACAACTCCTGTTTCTTGATTTACGTATGTGGCTGTAGCAACTCCTTGTTCATCAGCATCTGTGATTTCTTTTATGGCTGCCTTACCAGGAAGTCTTTTGTCTGTGTGTGTATCTCCAAAAATATTTCTTTGCTCTGGAGATATGGCAGCTTCATCAGGGTTTTTAAATACTAACTGTTTCGTTTCGGTGGTCTCAACCCCTGGGGTTTCTTCGATGGATACTCCTTCTCCCACTCCTGTGCTATCTTCGGTTTGTTCGCGTGCATCCACGCTCTCTGTTTCTCTGATTTGAACGGCATCTAATTTTTCATTTAATATGTTAGTAACTTCTTTATCATTGGCAACCTTACCATTAAACTGGGTAAGCTGACGAGCATTCATTCTACCAAGCTTCTTTAAAAATTCACTTCTGCTATAGGTTTTTCCATCTATCACATACTGAGATAGCGCTTGCCTTGTGTCAGTGGTCTCAACACCTGGAGAAAATACAGCTTCTATTTTTGCTTTAATATTTTCAGGAGCTAATTTTTTGTTCTCTATTAAAAATGAAATCTCTGCATTAATATCTTTTATCTTCTGACCGAATACTTCTTTACGGTTAGTGTCTGCAGAGTACTCCTCTTTAGCGGACAACAACTGCATAAGCCTTGTCTTCACAAGTGTATTTTTTTCGTTGTTCTTACCTATGCCAAAGTCAAGCATATTGTCTGCATCCTTAGAAAGCCCCAGGTTTTTTTGTATTCGCTGCGCCTGGTCTGGATTAATTTGTCCAAGCTCAAGCATGTTGTTTGTCCACGCAGATACCCTTGTGTCGCTTTCCTGTGTCAATTCCTGAGCTATAAAATCTAGCTCGGTAAGCTTAGAGGCAAGCTCTATCTTACTCATTTTTTTGATGTCCATCACCTTGTTGACTATCATGCTTGATGTGTTGTTTCCAAAACCACCAATACCTTCTGCAGCTATTTCTTTAAAATCTAATTCATCACCAACATTAATTTGAGCAAGTCCCTCTCCTGTCATTTCTGTAAGAGGGTCAACTACCAATCGCTCTGCTACCTGTGACACAACCTTCTTTGTTCTTGAAGCTGTTTTACCAACCTTAAACACGCGCCCTGCAGCACCTGCGGTTATGAAGTCTACAAGAGCAATTGGAACACCGCGCTTTATACCTCTTTCTTTTGCTGTTGCCCAAATCTCTGGGTCATTTATAGCCTTCACAACATCCTGTGGGTTTAGAACGTCTAGGCCTTTATCCTCCATTGCTGCAAAAAATTCATTGGTATATTCCATAGCAAAAGATGTCATCGCCATACCTGTCTTCATCCCTTGTCTCATACCAAAAATAGCTCCAGGAACAGCTCCAACACCAACACCACCTGCAGCTCCTACTCCTGCTCCAATACCACCACCTGCAACCGTACCAGCCGCCACAAGTTCTGTTCCGTAAGGAAGCATCATACCTATAGAGTTTATAGCCATAACAAAAGCTGTTTCAAATGGATTAGCGTTAAACGCATCAAGAGATTCTCTAAATCCTGTAGCCCTATTCCACCTTGATAACTGTCTAGACTGTTTTCTGCCTTGATTTTTTCCTTTTAATGCAGATATCATTTCAGCCGCCTTCTTAACATCCTCTTCGTTGTTAATGTCTAGATTTTGAAAATCAAAAGGCATACCTGTGCTTAGCTGAAGTATAACTTCAGATGCGTTTCCATCGTTTAGCCCAGCGCGGAGCTCTCCGTAAACCGCAGACGCGCCATCTTCCATATCCTGGGTTATTGATTTGTCATACTTAGCGCTGTAAAAAGTTTTAGAGGTTTCATATAAATCAGCAGCGTGCTGTCTCTCTACGTTTATTGATTTGGCCTGTATCCTAAGGTCGTCTATTAGCTCTGCCTGTGTTTCATTTGTGGGTACGACATTGTATAGGTCTTTGACAGGTACACCAAATTCTTTTAAGGACAAAACCTCTAGCTCGTCCTGAGCAAACAGTAGCTGTCTATTTTCTTTGGCTGCTTTTTGGGATAATGCTTCGTATTTTTTGTGTGTCTTAAGGTCAAACTCTTCTCTGAGCTTAATTTTTTCTTCGGTATTAACCTCAAGGTATAGTTCGTTTTCTATTTCTCGCTGCTCTTTTGCAACCTGAGAAGCATCGTCTCTAAGCACTCCGCTTACATAATAACCACCGTACAATTCTTTTTCTTCTGGAGTCAGCTCACTAATTAAATCCCTGCCCAAATCATCTACCTGTTCATCTAAAAAAATTCTAGTGTCTCTAGCTTTTAGGTACTGCTGATACTTATCATCCTCTGCCGTAAAGTTTAAGCCAGCTTCAGAATATAATTGTTTACCTATTACGTTTGTTGCGTGAGTATCTTTCCAAGAACCTTCAGCAAACTTAGCTGCTTCTTCTGCAGTTTTAAACTCAAAGACTTCACCTCTTTCTTCAGCTAACTTTTTAGCTTCTTCAAAATCAAGCTCCATCCAGTCCTTAGGTTTGCTTCCATAAAAACTAGGGTCCTTAGGAAACAGTGTAGGGATAGCATAAAATCTACCATTAGCCTCGTAGTCAGTCATAAGAACTGTAGACTCAGTTCCGTCTTCGTTTATTCTTGGAGCTACACGTAGGTTCTGTGCCTTGTCTGATTGAAAGGCAAGGTCCTCAAACTCATTGTCTTGATACTCTTGCTTAGCGTTGTTGGCTATAAAGTCTTTTAGTTTCTTAGACTCTAGTACTTCAGACGATGACATAAAGGGCTGTAGGTCTATGGTCTCTGTTGCTGTTCCATTAAAGTTTGAAACAATAACAGCATCCCCCATGCCTGTCTGTTCAAATGTAAATCCGTATTTTAGAAATCTATCTCTTAGTAAAGCAATTGCAGTCTCTTCATCCTGTTTTATAAGTTCAGTATTAATAACTGAAAGGTCCTGCTGAAAAGCATCGCCTTCTTGTTGAAGTAACAAGCTGTCTTGCCTCTGCTTTGCTTCAAGATTCTTTTGCTCTTGTTCTTCAGCCAGGTAATTAGCCATGTCCTCAGGCCTCTGCTGCTGGTAAATCTCATTTTCTGCTCTTAATTCTTCAATTTGAGTACCAGCACTGGCAATTTCTTGTTGCCCATAAGCGTCCACCTCACTGCTGTCAGGATACATTCCTATAGGCTCCTGCGCTTGTGTGTTGGGAGCTTGAAGAAGTTCCTCTAGCTCAGCTTCAGTGGGATTTTGTATTGGTGAACCGTCAGTTTCTGACGAATCCAAAGAACCACCTTCCCCACTGGATTCCGTAACGACTTTTTTTTTTACTGTAGCTGGAGGCTTTGCTCCAATCAATTCTGCGTAAGCATCCTTTGAGTCGCGATAGCCTGCCTCTACATAAAGGCCGAACATATCGTTCAATGCTGCAGGATTATTCTTCATTAGCTCTGAAAACTGTTCAAGGGTTCCATCGTATCCCGTGGACACAAACATTCTGTGTGACTGCTCTAACTGCTCTTTATCTATGTTTAACATGCTTTAATTTTAATTACTTAGGGTTATAGGCTGAACCAACTCCTTTTCTATCAAGTCTGGTTATATATGTTTGTGCACCTGAAACTTTTCCTCCGTTGTTCTTAATGTATAACGCCTGCTGCACCATAGACTCCTCAGTTCCACTTTGCTTTGTAATGAAGTCTCTTAGCATTTGCATAGAATTACCACCCGTTATGTTAATATCTTCAGAGTAAACCGTTACACCTTTAGGGGTTTTGTATTTAACCCTAACGACCTGACCTCTAGTAGCGCCTGTATTGTTTCGTGTTTCAAGGTTGAATCCAGCTGGCATACTGTCAGTAAACTTAACCACAAAGTTATCGTTAGCATCATCCTTATCGGTTACAGCAGTACTCTTTATGGCAGCTTCTGTGGTGGTATCAAACTTCTTTTCTAGTATTCTTTTAAAGGCATCACCCTGGCTTTCTGTTGTTGATTGCCCTTGTCTGTTAGCAAAAACATTATCAATATAGCCAACGCCTAGTCTTCTAGCACCATCAGTACCGCTTAGAGTACCTCCAGCACGACCCATAACAGTCTCTATATCATCTACGCCATGTATAAAGTTACCTAACCTAGCCCAATCTTCTAGTTTTATATTATTTGGGTCATAAGGAATAACTTGGTTAAGAGTTGAGTCTTTATAAGTAACCTCAATTTCACCAGTTTTAGTTATGTCAATAGCTAGTATACTGTCTGAACCATCATTCCTTTTTCCTTTAGCTATCTTAGAGTTTAGTAGGTTAGTTATGGCAGTCCTTTTTTGTTCGTTATTTCCATAGTACAACGTGTTCCATGAGCTTACAATTTCTTCTTCAGCCTTCTCAATCTTAGTATTATTTTTTGACGTATCAGTTTTTTTAGGTTCTGTGTAAACAGCTTTTGTTTCTTTGTAGTCTAGTTTATTTCTGAAGTTTGTTTGTGCGGTTTTGAACGCAGCTTTTGTTTGGTCTGGGGTCATATCAACCGTTATTGTTCCGCTTCCATCATCCTCTACTAGAACGTAGTTTTTACCATCCTTCACCTGACCTTTAAGAAGAGGGTCAAGAGTTGGGTAGTAAATATTACCTGCATCATCAAACTTTAAACTGTTTGTAAGTATCGACAACGCCTGGTATTCGTTACCAATATAACTATTAATCATCTCCTTTTCATACTTCTCAAAATCACTTATTGCATCAGTCAGAGCACCGTCTTCGTCACGTCCTCTCTTTGTAGGGTCTAGGAGTGATTCTATAGTTCCTACATAGTTT
>TARA_B110000977_G_scaffold141964_1_pt1 | contig 11945 bp, 10 predicted proteins | sample TARA_B110000977 | Tara Oceans TARA_B110000977 (sample SAMEA4397798) | marine metagenome | biome: Polar Biome; feature: [SRF] surface water layer (ENVO:00010504); material: water (ENVO:00002006), including particulate matter (ENVO:01000060) such as... | depth 5 m | reverse complement strand
ACACCCCCGCCTTTTCCACGTCCACCTGCGTGCACCTGTGCTTTAACTACATACCAGCTGGTTCCGGTTTCTTCTGTAAGTTGCTTTGCAGCTGCTACTGCTTCTTCTGGGTTTTGGGCCACCATCCCTCGTTGGATGCGAACGCCAAAACTGGCTAAAATCTCTTTTCCTTGATATTCGTGAAGGTTCATAGTATTCTATTAAAATTCGGACACAAAAATAGCAAACAACCACCAAAGCGCCTAATTAATGATGCACGAGAATATGACAATTTGAAGAATTTTTACTGACAATTTGTTGTATATATAACATTATGTTTTAAAATACTATTTTTGAGAACTAAATCTTGTACATATTAGGGGTAATAGCTACATTTGGTTAAAATGTTCCGTATGACCCAAGAAGATTTATTAGGTGTAGCAAAAGAATTTGGCGCTCCAGTATATGTTTATGACGCAGAAAAAATTAAAAGTCAGTACAGTAGATTAACCACTGCGTTTAGTGGTGTTTCAAAATTGAAGCTAAATTATGCCGCTAAGGCCCTCTCTAACATTAGTATCCTGAGACTTATGAATAGTTTGGGAAGTGGTCTAGACACGGTCTCTATTCAAGAAGTTCAATTGGGTTTACAAGCTGGGTTTAAACCTTCTGATATTATTTTTACACCCAACGGAGTCTCTCTAGAAGAATTAGAAACTGCAGCTGCGCTTGGAGTTAGAATTAACATAGACAACCTTTCGCTTCTAGAGCAGTTTGGAAACAAACATCCCGAGGTTCCTGTATGCATTCGAATTAACCCACATGTGATGGCTGGGGGTAATGCCAATATTTCAGTAGGTCATATAGATTCAAAATTTGGAATTAGTATACACCAAATTCCGCACATACTCAGAATAACAGCACTTACTAAAATGAATATTAATGGTATTCACATGCATACTGGTAGTGATATTTTAGATATTGAGGTATTCTTATACGCCTCAGAAATTTTATTTGAGACAGCTAAAAATTTTAAAAACCTAGATTTTATTGATTTTGGTAGCGGTTTTAAAGTACCTTATAAAGAAGGAGATATTGAAACAAATATTGAGGAATTAGGAGACAAGCTCTCTAAAAGATTCAATGATTTTTGTAAGCAGTACGGGAAACAACTCACCCTAGCTTTTGAACCCGGTAAGTTTCTTGTCAGTGAAGCTGGTCATTTCTTAGCAAAGGTAAATGTAGTGAAGCAAACTACTTCTACGGTATTTGCAAGTATTGACAGCGGTTTTAACCACCTTATAAGACCAATGCTTTATGGATCTACACATGGTATTAGTAATATATCTAATCCAAGCGGTAGAGAGCGTTTCTATTCTGTAGTAGGTTATATCTGTGAAACAGACACCTTCGCAACCAACCGTAAAATAGCAGAAATTACAGAAGGAGATATCCTTTGCTTTAAAAACGCAGGTGCTTATTGTTTCACCATGGCGAGCAACTACAACTCTAGGTTTAGACCGGCAGAAGTTTTATGTTACAAGGGTGAAGCTCATCTAATTAGAGCCACTGAAACCATGGAGGATATTTTAAGAAACCAAATTGACGTTAAAGACTTATTTACACAAGAAGTCGCTACTGTATTGCAACCTAATTAATAGCGTTTTTTTAACCTCCCTTTTAGTTTCACTTTAAGTCTTTCGCTGTTTTAAGTGAAATATATTTGAAAAATTAGCTACTTTTAATCATGCATAAATTCTTAACTAATTTTTCAAATAAAACAATATACTTTCTACTTCTATTAGGAAGTATGCAAACAGTATTCGCTCAAGAAAGCTCTTCAATAGACTGGCTTAATTTTGAGCAAGCCGTTGCGCTTCAGAAAAAAGAAGGAAATTTAAAAAAAATTTTTATAGACGTCTATACAGACTGGTGTGGATGGTGTAAAAAGATGGATAAAAATACTTTTCAAAATCCAGAAGTAGCCGCCTATATGAAGCAACACTTTTATATGGTGAAACTAGATGGAGAAGGAAAAGAACCTATTGTATTTAGAGACCAGACTTTTTCTTTTGTGCCTTCTGGAAGAAATGGCTACCATGAACTGGCTGCAAACTTACTTCAAGGGCAATTGAGTTATCCAACTGTGGTATATTTAGATGAAAACATGAATATGCTTTCCCCTGTTCCCGGCTATTTAACCCCTGAGCCTTTTTTAAAAATTGCTTCTTTTTTTGGAAATAATATTTATAAAACCACCAGCTGGGAAGATTATTCAAAATAAAAACTCTTACCTACTGTAATTGGGTGATTCTTTAGTGATGGTCACATCGTGAGGGTGGCTTTCATTTATACCACTAGCGGTGATTTTAACAAACTTAGCATGCGCTTTCAGGCTGTCAATGTCCTTGGCGCCGCAATAACCCATTCCTGCTCTAAGACCACCAATAAATTGGTGGATGCTTTCAAAAAGTTCTCCTTTATAAGGTACCCTTCCTACAATACCCTCAGGAACCAATTTTTTAATATCGTCTTCTACATCTTGAAAATACCTGTCCTTACTCCCTTGCTTCATGGCTTCTACAGAACCCATTCCACGGTAAGACTTGAATTTTCTACCCTCATAAATGATGGTTTCTCCCGGAGATTCCTTAGTTCCTGCAAGCAAAGATCCTAACATCACGGTGTCTGCTCCAGCTGCTATTGCCTTGGGAATATCTCCTGTATATCTAATTCCACCATCTGCAATTACTGGAACACCACTGCCTTTTATAGCTGCAGCTACTTCTAAAACTGCTGAGAATTGAGGAAAACCAACCCCTGCTACAACCCTAGTAGTACATATTGATCCAGGCCCTATACCAACTTTAACAGCATCTGCGCCAGCTGCTACTAAAAATTTAGCCGCTTCTCCGGTGGCTATATTCCCCACTATAACATCCAAGTTTGGGAATGAAGCTTTTACCGCCTTAAGCACATTAACCACGCCTTGGGTGTGTCCATGTGCTGTGTCTATAACAACTGCGTCTACTCCAGCGTTGACCAGTGCTGCTGCACGATCTACCGCGTCTGCAGTTACACCAAGTGCAGCTGCAACTCTGAGTCTACCATATGAATCCTTATTGGCAATAGGTTTTTGAGTAAGCTTTGTTATATCACGGAATGTGATAAGCCCCACTAACTTATTGTCCTTATTAACTACTGGTAATTTTTCGATTTTATTTTGTTGTAAAATATCTTCTGCCTGGGCCAATGAAGTACCTTCTGCTACAGTCACTAATTCACCTGAGGTCATGACCTCTGAAATAGGCCTAGCATCATTTTTCTCAAAACGGAGGTCTCTATTGGTCACAATGCCTAAAAGTTTATGGTCCTTGTCTACAATTGGAATCCCACCAATACTAAACTCTCTCATATTATCTTTAGCATCCTTTACCGTAGCTGTTAATGGTAATGTTACAGGATCTATAATCATTCCACTCTCTGCACGCTTTACTTTTCTAACCTTTAAGGCCTGCGCCTCAATAGACATGTTTTTATGAAGCACCCCTATTCCTCCTTCTCGAGCCATGGCAATCGCCATGCGAGATTCTGTTACAGTATCCATAGCAGCAGATACAATAGGAACATTGATCGTAATGTTTCTTGTAAACTTGGCTTGAATATTTACTTCTCTTGGAAGTACTTCTGAAAAGGCTGGGATTAAGAGTACGTCGTCATATGTGAGACCTTCTCCTACAATTTTGTCAAGATGTGCTTGCATAGCAATTAAAGTTTAATTGCGTGTAAATATACCGCATTTATTTGAAAAATACTGCGGTTTGTTGAGATTTAAATAGTTAACAATAAACCAGTTGTAAAAAACGATCTAGAAAATGAGCTAAATAAATATAAATTTAACATAAAATTATTTTTATTTATTCTAAATAAGCTTTGTCAGTTAATCATTTGATATTATATTTGCCTAATTATTTTTAATAAGTCTAAATAAGAATACATGACTAAGTCCCTTGCGTTTTTACTCACTTTACTCCTTTACAACATCTCCTTAGGGCAGGAAAAAGAAGCCACAAAAAAAGACAGCACACAGATACTCTCTGAAGTAGTGGTGTCTGCACACCAATTATTTGGCAGTAAGTTCAGGGCAAAAAACAGAACAGGTGCTGCATACTATATGGACCAAGCTGAACTTCAGAAATTTAATGTCACAGACATTAATAGGGCACTCAGATCTGTCCCTGGTGTTTCTATATATGAAGAAGATGGAATGGGACTTAGACCCAATATTAGTTTAAGAGGTACCTCTCCAGAGCGTTCCGCTAAAATCACACTGATGGAAGACGGTGTTTTGATGGCACCAGCTCCCTACAGTTCGTCTGCTGCTTATTATTTCCCTACCATTGCCAGAATGCAGGCGGTAGAAATATTAAAAGGAAGCAGCCAAATACAATACGGTCCTTACACTACAGGAGGAGCCATAAACTTAGTGTCTAAAGTCATTCCTCAAGAGAACAGTACGCAGCTTTTGGCACAATACGGTGCATTTAATGCCAAACTATTTAACCTAAGCCATGGGGCAACTAAGGGTAAATGGGGCTATTTAGCGGATTATACGAGGTATGATTCAGATGGATTCAAAACGCTTCCAAATGGAGGTAATACAGGCTTTGACAAACAAGACTTTGTGGGGAAAATTAAATACAGTGACCTGCTATTGGGTGTGCCTCAATCACTTGAATTCAAATACCAGTATTCAGATGAAACCTCTAATGAAACTTATCTAGGACTCACTGAGGAAGATTTTTCTAAAGACACTTTCCAGCGCTATGCTGCATCTGAAAAAGATCAAATGAATGCCCTCCACAGGCAATATATGCTTACCCATACCTTTAAATTTTCTGATTATTTATCTCTGACTACCACCGCATACCAAAATGAGTTTGCCAGAAATTGGTATAAATTAGACTACCTAGAGATCGATGACAATAAAATATCTCTGACAGATATTCTTACAAAACCTTCTCAATATCCAGAGGCCTTTGATAGAATTACCGGCAGCCAAGATTCTAGGGAAGCTGATTTATTTGTAAAAGCAAATAATAGGTCCTATTTATCTAGAGGTGCTCAAACAAAGTTAGACATTCATTGGGATGGAGAACAAGCGTACCACGATCTTGAAATTGGCGCAAGACTTCACCAAGATCAGGAAGACAGGTTTCAATGGGTCAATGACTATAGTATGGAAAATGGATCAATGGTTTTAGCCAATACCGGTACACCGGGTACAGACGCAAATAGAATAAGTGATGCCAATGCTTTTGCTGCCTATGCATTTTACAAATACACCTATAAAAACCTGACCCTTACCCCTGGAGTGAGGTATGAGAACATGGAACTTTCTAGGGTAGATTATGGAAAAAATGATCCGCAAAGAAACGAATCAAATCTTTCAGAAAGATCAAATAGTTTATCGGTATGGATACCTGGTGTAGGTTTTAACTACAAACTTGATCAGGTCTCTATTTTTGGTGGAATACACAAGGGATTTGCCCCTCCTGGATCAATTGAAAGTCAGAAAGCAGAAGAAAGCATTAATACGGAACTGGGAGCCAGATTTAGCTATGCAGGCATTAATGCAGAACTCATAGGATACAGGAATGATTACAGTAACTTACTGGGAAGTGATTTTGCAGCGAGTGGTGGAACAGGAAATCTCGATCTATTTAATGCTGGAGCAGTCTTGGTTCAAGGAATTGAATTTCTAATAAACTTAGACTTTATCCGTTTTAACAACCAAAGCAGCCTTCCTGTAACCTTTGGCTATACTTTTACAGATACAGCGTTTCAAAATAGTTTTGACGCAAGTAATGGTTTATGGGGAGACGTAAATATTGGAGATGAAATGCCATACATTGCAAGAGATCAATGGCATTTAAGTCTGGGGTATGAAGTCAACAAATGGGAATTCAACACCCAGCTTAGACATATGGGGGCTATAAGAACCATTGCTGGTCAAGGTGATTTAGATCCGTTAAATAGTGTTAAAGCCAATACAATATTAGATGCTAGTGTGAATTTTCAAGTAAATAATCGTTTAAGCATTCAATCCAATGTAGTTAATGCTTTGAATAGTACTTACGCAGTATCTAGGTTACCACATGGATTGAGACCTGGCCATCCTTTTGGGATTAATATAGGCTTGAGATACGGATTGTAATCTCCCTTAAAAAATGACTATTGGGTTAATTACAAGCAAGCTATTTTAATGGTATGTATTGAATAAAGCGGTGGCTTTATTGTGTGCCGCTTCGAAGGCCATCCATTTTACACCATGGGCTACTTTTTTGCTGGTAAAGTAAGAAAGTAACTTTTCTGTTGGCATATTTCCAGTTAAGGCATCGGCTGCCATTGGGCAGCCACCAAAACCTTGAATAGCACCGTCAAAACGAAGACAACCTGCCTCATAAGCTGCATGCACTTTTTCCAACCAATCCGCAGGCTTAGTATGAAAATGAGCCCCAAATTCAATAGATGGATGGGCAGGTATTAAAAGACGGTATAAATCTAAAATGTCTTGAGCTTGGGCACTACCAACTGTATCTGAAAGTGAAAGGATATCCGCCCCCATGCCCGAAAGTTTAGACACCCAATTGGCCACTATTTCAGCGCTCCAAGGGTCACCATAGGGATTTCCAAAACCCATAGACAGATAGACCACGACTTTTTTCTCTTTTTTACGGGCCAAATCTAAAATAGATTGCAATACAGTAATGGCCTCTGTGATTGTTGTATGTGTATTTCTCATTTGAAAATTTTCAGAAATTGAAAATGGGTAACCCAAATAAGAGATTTCATCATGAGAACAAGCGGCTTCTGCCCCACGTAAATTAGCCACAATAGACAGTAATTTAGTAGGCGTATTGGCTAAGTCTAAACCTGACAAAACAGCAGCAGTATCTGACATTTGAGGAATGGCTTTAGGAGATACAAAACTTCCGAAATCTAGGGTGTCAAAACCACAATTTAATAGAGACTGTAAGTAAATGACTTTCTGATTGGTCGGAATAAATGTCTTGATCCCTTGCATGGCATCCCTAGGGCATTCAATAATTTTAACTCCTTTTATCATGCGGCAATTCTATGAACTAAAGTTACAATTAAATTAGGGTAGAAAAAGAAAAATTGCAATCCCTAAAAATAAGATTATCTGCAACCAATGCAGGACATTAAAAAAAACAGCTTGCGATTTAGAAGCGGTGTTTAATAAAACAGATGAACCCAGTGCTATACTTAAAAACACAAAAGTTGAAATCATTATAAACACCCCGCCTAATGCCAAAAATTGAATCCAAAAAGGTGCCGTTGGCATAAATAGAAAGCCTGGAAAAAAGGCAATAAAAAACAAACCCACCTTTGGATTTAATACACTCATTACGAAACCTTGCTTGTACAAATCAATGGATTTTTTATAAACTACTTCAACGGCTGAAAGTGCTTTTGGCGCGCCTTGCTTGTAAATACTATAGGCTAGGTATACTAAATATATTGCGCCTAATATTTTGATCCCAATAAGCAAGAAAGGAAAACGGCTTAAAAAAACAGCGGCACCAAATGCCCCTAAAAAAGTGTGAACAAGGCAACCACTCATCAGACCCATAATGACAAAAAAGCCACTCTTAAAACCGAATCTAAAGCTCTGAAATGCGACAAAAATATTATCTGGCCCTGGTGATATTGCCAAGAAAAATACCGCAACTGAAAAAGAAATAAGTAATTGAAATTCGATCAAAATAAACCCTTAGCGCTTGGCTAATATAGCTTTATTTATTTTCTTCACAAGGCCAGGTCCTTCATAGACAAAACCAGTCCAAAGCTGAACTAGTGTCGCGCCTGCATCTAATTTTTCTAATGCGTCTTCTGCAGAATGAATACCCCCTACCCCAATAATTGGAAAAGCATTATGACTCTTTTGAGATAGGAAACGGATTACTTCAGTACTGCGGTTTCTAAGGGGAACACCACTTAACCCTCCGGTTTTATTTACCAGTGATTCCTCAGAAACCAAACCATCCCTGCTGATTGTGGTATTGGTCGCTATAACCCCGTCTATTTGAGTCTCATTAATAATATCTATGATGTCTAACAGTTGATTCTCTGTAAGGTCTGGAGCAATTTTTAACAAAAATGGCTTTGGTTTTTGAACGTGCTTTTTAGCGAGAAGCTCGTTCTCTGCTTTAAGTGCTTTTAAAAGTGCTGTTAAAGGGGCTTTCTCTTGTAATTCTCTAAGCCCCGGTGTGTTAGGGGAACTTACATTTACCACAAAATAATCTACATGAGGCCAAAGGGCTTGTGTACAAATAATATAATCTTCAGTGGCTTGATCGTTTGGTGTCACTTTATTTTTGCCAATATTACCTCCTACTAAAACCTTGTGTTGCTTCTTTAGTGCTTTTACTGCAGTGGCTACACCAGCATTATTAAAGCCCATTCTATTAATGATGGCCTGGTCTTTTTTTAGTCTGAAGAGTCTTTTTTTAGGATTTCCATCTTGTGACTTTGGTGTAAGTGTCCCTATTTCTATAAACCCAAATCCAAAGTCTGAGAGTTCATTGTAGAGCAGGGCATTTTTGTCAAATCCAGCTGCTAAACCTACTGGGTTTTTGAATTTTAATCCAAAAACGTCTCTTTCTAGGGCTGGATCTTCTACCGTATAAATACGCCTAGTGATTACACCAAAACCTAATTTAGACAAGTATTTAATTACAGAGAAACTAAAATAATGAACCGCTTCTGGATCGAAAAGAAACAGAAGCGGTCTAATGAAAATCTTGTACATATATTATTTTGCTGGTTCTTGAAGTCTTTTTGAGAGCTCCATTGAAATAGCGGAAAGATCAAATTTAATCTTACCTGCCATAGTTTCAATCACACAACTTGCGTCTTTTTCATTTAACTCTATCACTTTTCCGTGCATACCACTTTTGGTAATCACTTTATCTCCTTTAGCTAAAGCAGCTGAAAATTTCTTTTCATCCTTTTGACGCTTCATTTGAGGTCGGATCATAAAAAAATAACCCACTACGATAATTAAGGCTAAAGGTAAAAATTGATTTAATGCTTCCATAGGATAGTAAAAATATTAGTATTGATTAATTAGACGGAATAGATGCCGCATTTGGTGTCAGAACAAAGGCTTGGATTTTTAATAACTCACTACCGTTGGCAGTATTGGCCTGTACATTAATAGTTTTAGTGACTTGATTTTGTCCTGAACCATTGAAATTCACCACCATTTGCCCTTGCTGTCCTGGTGCAATTGGTGTGTTTTTTGGATAATCTGGTATAGTACATCCACAGCTAGAAGTAGCGTCTGTAATAATTAGCGGAGCGTCTCCAGTATTGGTGAAAGTAAATACCGTTTGCTGGGGAGTTCCCTGTGAGATTTGTCCAAAGTCATGGAAGGTTTTGTCAAAAGACATTTTCGCCATTTTATTGACAGAAGCATCTCTGACAGCTGCAGCCTCTACATTGGCATTTTCAATTTTTTCAGTCGCTTTCTCTTTACATGAGAATGTGATTAGTGAAATAGATACTAGTGCGATTAAGCTAAGTTTTTTCATGATCTGGTTGATTTAAAATTATGAATTACGAATATAAAAATTATTTATAACAAACCACGTCCAACTTTCTCAAGCCTTCCTTGGTCTTTGTACTCTTTTGACAAGGAGTCTAATATCCCATTAATAAAAATACTGCTCTTGGGTGTAGAGTATTCTTTAGCAATCTCTAAATACTCATTGATAGTAACCCTTACTGGGATAGATGGAAAAAAAAGCAACTCACAAATGGACATCTTTAATAAAATACCATCTATATCTGCTATTCTATCCTTATCCCACTTAGGGGTTTTGTCTGCTGTTTCTTTAGCCAATTCACTTTCTTTAAGTGCTGTTTTAACCAATAGGTTTTGAGCAAATTCAGCGTCGTCTTCTAAAATAGCTAAGCCTTTAATGAAACCTGATCCAATTACTTTTGGCGTTAATTTTTTCAACTGCTTTAGTAAAAAGGTGTTTACAATGGGCATGTCGTCTGCCCATGTGATGGTATGGTCTTCTAAAAAATCATACACTTTATCATTTGGCGCTATAATCTCTTTAAATATCTTAATAACAAAGGCCAAATCTTCTTCATATGAGTTCTCTGACTTTTTAAGGTACTCGCTATAAGCTACACTCTCCACAATTTCTTTGTAGATGATTTTCACATATTCTTCATGCAAATACCAAGTATTGAGTTTTCTAGCTGCAATAGCGCTATTGATCGCTTCATTATTTTTGATTTGAGCCAACACCAAGTTATTCGAAAACTTCGCCTTGGAAGGGTCTAAATCTGCTGAGGAAGAAATGTACTTTTTAGAGGACAAAACCAAATGATCTGCAGCCCTTGCTTGAAGCTCAATAAATAGACTCAAATGAAGTAAATAGAGACTTCCCATCTTTTCCATACTGAGGCTTAGAAATTTCTTCTCCTTGTCTAAGTTGTCTTCTGTGGTTTGTGTCATAGCGTACAAACCTTGCATTACTTTTACTCGAATGTGCCTCCTTGTGAGCATGATAAAGAACTTTTTTAATGGATAAAACTCGGAAGCAAAAATACTACTTATTTATAGATGGCAAACCCTTATTAGATAATATTATTAGCTTAATTCTCTCTGTTATAAATTTCATAAACCTTATATTTGTTATGCTTTAATAGAAGCCTTAACACTCAGGCATGAAGGAACTGCGTCACCTCAATAAATACTTTAGAAAATATAAGTTAAAACTGCTTTTAGGTGTTTTAATTACTATTGTGGCAAGGGTTTTTTCTCTTGTGATGCCTCCTTTTATAAATAAATCTGTTCAAGCAGTGGAGCAATATCTCTCAGAGGCTAATGCAGATGCTAGCCTTATTAAAGGGGTTTTACTCGAATATATTCTTATTATTATTGGTGCCGCATTGCTCTCTGGTTTTTTCACTTTTTTAATGCGTCAAACTATTATAAACATCTCTAGATACATTGAAAGAGATCTTAAAAATGAAATATTTGACCACTATCAGAAATTACATTTAGCCTTCTACAAGAATAATCGTACTGGAGATCTTATGAATAGAATTAGTGAAGATGTTGGCCAGGTTCGTATGTATGCAGGTCCTGCAATCATGTATGGTATTCAAACCCTTACTCTGTTTGGCTGTGTTATTCCGCTCATGTTTATTAAAGCACCCACTTTAGCAGCCTACACCCTACTCCCTCTTCCATTTTTATCTGTGCTCATCTATAAAATTAGTAAAGTCATTCACAAAAAGAGTACAGCGGTTCAAACCTTCCTTTCTACATTATCTACATTTACTCAAGAGCGTTTTTCAGGAATATCAGTGATTAAAGCTTACGGCTTAGAACAGCGCACAAACAATGAACTGGTTGGCTTAGCCAATACAGGAAGACAAAAAAGCTTGGACCTTGCGAAAGTAAATGCCTGGTTCTTTCCCCTAATGATCTTAATGATAGGGGTGAGTAATTTGTTTGTCATATATATAGGTGGTAAACAGTACATCAGTGGAGAAATAAACTCTATTGGCTTGATCCTTGAATTTATCATTTATGTCAATATGCTTACTTGGCCGGTGGCAATAGTAGGATGGCTTACTTCTATTATACAACAAGCAGAGGCCTCACAAACTAGAATCAATGAATTTCTAAAAACTGAACCAGCCATAGTAGATGAGTCAGAAGGCCCCATGGATATAAAGGGTGATATTGTATTTGATCAAGTTTGCTTTACCTATCCAGACACTGGGATTAAAGCCATCCAAGAATTGTCTTTTGAAGTGAAACAAGACCAAACTGTGGCCATCTTAGGAAAAACTGGTTCAGGTAAATCTACCGTCCTTGAATTAATAAGTAGGATGTACGACATAGATAG
>TARA_B110000977_G_scaffold142834_1_pt1 | contig 11959 bp, 6 predicted proteins | sample TARA_B110000977 | Tara Oceans TARA_B110000977 (sample SAMEA4397798) | marine metagenome | biome: Polar Biome; feature: [SRF] surface water layer (ENVO:00010504); material: water (ENVO:00002006), including particulate matter (ENVO:01000060) such as... | depth 5 m | reverse complement strand
GTCGCTTCCAACGCGGCGACTCTGTGTGCGCTTGAGATTGCGATGGTCACGCTGGATTCTTTCACGTTAACGGTTCCCGTTCTGTGCGCTATATAAATCGCCGTTACGTCCCACTTCCCTCGAATCAACACGCACAGCTCCCTCAGCTTCCGCAAGGCCATCGGTTCGTAGCACTCGTACTCCAGGCGGTCGACTTTTTTGCCCTGAAACACATCTCTTGTCGTCCCGACGAAAGTCACTACCGCGCCTGCGCTTGGCGAGTTTACGTGTCTGTACGCCTTATCCAGGGACAAAGGACCAGAACTGATCGCCACCAAGTCGCGTAAGTCGGAAGCCTCGGAAGTGGACATGGTGGAACCCACAACGCGCGCGCGTGGGTCTGATGAGGGTTCTTCGGGACGAAAATAATCTCGAGCTGATTTCGGGGAAACACCGAAACACATCGTCACAAATCTCCGCGCGTGTCAGCGATGGCGTGCGTCGCGCTCGCCTCGGTTCCGTTGCGGTTGCCTTATCGCGGAAGGCGAGTACGTTCCACACGTCGCGTTGTGCGTCCTGTATCAACGAAAGCCAAAGCGAAGGCTGACGGAGAAGGTGACGACCAACCCCCTCCCGATGGGTACAGCGACCGAAAAAACCTGGGCAAGGCGTACTACGAAGGCTTCTTAAAAAGCTCATTAGGGGAAGACGACTCCGTGCAAACGGGACGTCAAGCAGACACAATTTCTGCGTCGATGAAACTGGGCGTACAAGCCACGGTGGTGCTAGCAGCGCTAACACTAGGGTTCATGGCCAGTAACGGTTTGTTGTAATATTGTAATGTAAGGAGTATTTAGGGAGGATAGGTCGGCGACGATTGATGCGTGTAAACTGTTGAGAAAATAAAACGTACTCAACACAAATAGGATAACTAATTCTAAGCCGTCTTAACTTCCTCCTCCTCGTCCCCGTACGGATCCAAAACATACTCCACGTCGTCATTGGTATCCCCCTCGTCTAGAATATCCCGAAAGGCCTGGAACACGGACGCGGGTTTGTACGTGAAGAACCCGACCAACATGGGTAAAGGCTGCAAAACTAATCCAACATCTTCGGCGAAAAACGTGTTCCACCGGTTCAGGGCCATGAAAAGAATCACCGGGACTAAAATGGAAGGCGGGCCTCCCTGGCCTCCCCCGCCCGATTCCGCTTTCGAGGCCAACAGCTTAACATAGAATAACGCTCCAGCACTTCCAAACGCAAAGCTCGCGCCTAACGGCACTCCCCCGACCGCGAACGCCCCCAATGTCCCGCTCCCGCACAACCCCGCCGTCGTGAGCAAAAGATTCTGCTTCACCTTCAAATACGCATCATCCGCGACGCGTCGTCGTTCTTCCTTTTCGGCTTCCGTGAGCTCTCTTCCAGCCACGGGCTGTAGGTCCTTCGGTCGAAGCTTTTTCATCTGCCGTGTGCTAAACTTGCTCTTAGCGTACACGGGATTCTTGCTCGCTTGAATCGCCTCGCCTTTTTCCCACTCGCGCTGCCACCGCGCTTGCTCCGCTTTCGTGGGCGCGTAGTTCCACCCGTCAAGGTCGTACTTTGACTTCGTTTTTTTTGTGGTTGCCAGATCGATGGCATCGAGGGAGACGCTGGCTCGGGTACCAGGTTTGAGTTGTTTCCGAGTTAATCCTGAGTCACCACCTTCACTTCCGTCGCCGATCGCGAGCTGATCGTCATTTTTCTTCTTGGGATTCAGCTTCGCGCTTAAATCCACATTCGGGTCATCCAACATGGCCAAGTTCCCAAACCCGAAGCCGCTCGCGGCTTCTTTCCTGTTCCGGACCTCCTCCTCTTGCTTTCTCTTTTCTTGCCTCGCGAACTCGCCCTCGATGTCCATCTCCCAAATCGGCTTCGACGTGTTCTCGAAGAAGGAGGGGGTTTTCTTCTTTTCGGACGACTTCTTAGAGGGCGAATCCGAGGGGGCTTTCGATTTTTGCCCATCAGAGTCGGAAGCCGCGTAAGTAACTACGGGACTTCTGCCGACCGTCCTTTGACCAACCGTTGCGCGGTCCCCGCGAGCGACACGCGCATACGGTGACAGCGCACCGAGCCTAAGACTCGACATGACAACGTGCAGGCGTGAATGCGGACGCGAATGACGCGAATGGATATTTATTTTTATCCATCGACGAAACCCCGAAACGTTGCTTCTTTTCGTGCCGAAACCTCGATCCTTCGCCACCCCCGCCCGCGCAACAATTGCCCATACGAAGATGTCTGCTTCAATGGCCACCTCTTTCGGTACTGCCAAGGGTGTCAGCCTTCCTGTCCGGACGAGATTTGGGCCCATGCGGGTGACCACGTTGCCCCCCGTTCGATCAGCCGCGAAGGACCAAAAAGCCGAGCTCGCGGAGATGAGAGCCGCGGTGCAACTGGCCAACATGAACCCGTCCCAGGAGAACGTGCTTGGTTCCATTCTCGAGTTAAGCACTCAAGAGTTCGGTTTAACCGGTGTGAAGTTCACGGAAATCATGGACAAGGTTGGGGAGTGTTACGTGTTTGACCCGACCGCGGAGTACAGCAGCGGGGTAGGGACGGACTTACGGACAGACAATCCTCCGGGGACGAATATTGGTTCCCTGAAAACTTATTACTTCGCGCATTTGCATGGATTAGACGAAGCCTCAACTTTGCGCCTCTTCTGCGAGCACTACAAGGACGTGCTCGACACTCCGGACGGGGATTCGCATTTAAACATCAGGGCGTTCATGGAAAACGGGTGGGACGGGATCGAGTTTAAAGGGACTGCGCTGCGGTTGCGCGGCGACGACGACGCGGGCGAGATTGACCAGATTTAATATTTAATACTTATATGTGCATTCTAAGACCACAACGTTGTGCAGTGTTACGTTGGCTATCCAACACGCCTATGTTCAGGTCAATCGGAGTAAAGGCGGTGCGGGGGGGGAGCCGGAGGTGAGCATGGGTGTTGCTCTTTTTTTCATTCTCATAATTAACTCAAGAATAACTCGTCGGTTTTGCTCTCGTTTCACAAAATTCGTCAGTTTCTTGCAACTTGGCAAAGTCAACGCATTGATGGGCTCGTTGGTTCCGAGACACGCCGCATACCCGCAGGCGCACCACTTGGGTGGCTGTTTCGCGAAATACAAAGAGGGCACTGACGCACGGGTGCCCAGGTCAAGACACGCGTACCCGTCGTGTGTGGTGTCCTGTACCCGGCCTGTGAACTTCGAGTGTGCACAGACGGACGTGCGTTTTCCCGAGGACGCGGTCGTTGGGATCGTTGCATCGAGAACTTCCGATGGTCCCCACCATGGACGCAACCCGCCTGTTAAAACCCCCTCCAAGAGTAGGCGTAGGCCACAGCGTAGCTCCACGCGCGAACACCACCAAGATGGAGGATTTCGAAGTGCAACGCAAGCTGGGGCAGGGGAGCTTCGGGGTGGTGTACGCGGTGACAAGAAGGAAGGATGTTCGCAAAAAACGAACCTTCGTGATTAAGCAGGTCGAGATGAGCAGCGAACGTAAACAGCAAGAACAAGCGATAGACGAGTGCCGAGTCCTGTCGAAGATGGACAGCAAATACGTGGTGAAGTACTACGAGAGCTTCATCACGGCTAAAAGCAAGCTGTGCATCGTGATGGAATACGCGCCGAAGGTGCGTATTTTTGGGAGAAAAAACAGCACTCAAATTCGCCACCTGGACAAATTTGAAGCTTTATGTTTTCAGTACACTGACCTCTTTCCTTACCTCCCTCCTCCCCCTACACAGGGCACGGTCCACGACCTGATCAAACGCGCCTCCCCCAACGGCCTTTCCGAGGACACGGCGTGGAGGCTGGTGTTGCAATCCGCGTTGGGTTTGCGGCACATCCACAGTTTAAAGATTTTGCACCGCGACGTTAAGTCTGAAAATATATTTTTAGACGCCAAAGGCGACGCGAAAATAGGCGACCTAGGCGTCGCGAAGACGTTAAAAAACACGATGGATTTAGGGCGAACGTTAGTGGGTACGCCGTTTTATTTATCACCGGAGCTGTGTGACCGCCAGCCGTATGACAAGAAGAGCGATGTGTGGAGTTTGGGGGTGGTTCTGTACGAGATGGTCACTGGTAAACCGCCGTTCCGGGCGACGAATCAAAGGGAGCTGTTTGTGAAAATTCTGGACGGCAAATACCCGCCTCTTGCGAAGAAGGAAAACAACGCGGGGGGGGTGAGTGTTGAGATGAGGGACTTGGTGAGGGATATGCTGGATGTGAACGTCACCAGACGTGTCTGTACCGAAGGGGTGGTGAACCGGCCGGTGTCCTTGAAAAAGGCGAAACTGCTTGGCGTGGACTTGCCGAAGGAGTTTTCGGACTCGGAAACAAACTCAAATTCTTCAAAGCTGATTCCGGGGATATACACAACGGACCGACGGCCGTCCACGGCGATGCCATTACGAGGAATAATGTATAATCCTCAACAACAACAACAACGCGCGGTGACTTCAGAGGGCCGGAGACGCGAGAGGCCGTCCACGACGCGCGCGGGTTTGCGCGCGGAGGCGATTGCAGAGGCGGAGTTGATGTCTCGTGAACAACGGAAACAAGATGCGGCTGGTAACGCTGTGCGAGTCGCAGAACAAGCGCGACCAGTTTCCTGTTCTCATTTCTCAGTGGCACGGAGTCCCGCCGTTTCCGCGGGTATCGCCGCAGCCGCGGCGGGGGGCGGCGCCGCGGGCGAATCGGCTGCGGCTTTGCTCTTAAAAAACTCGCCAATCGCGAATCGATTTTCACAAGCCGCGGTGAGGTTGGAATCTGAAGCGGCGTCGCGAGACGTGAACGACCGGAATCGAGTCGCCTCTGGTCGGCTTTTGAATAGGCCGAGCAGTGCGTTTAGTCCTATTTCGAGCGCCGCCGCGGAGACAGCGGCGACCGCGGCGCAAGCCAGGGCGTTTAGACAGCAACAGTACGAACAACATTTGGAAGCCAGACGCGAGCGAACACGAACGCGAGAACAAGAACGCAAAGCGCATAGGGAGGCGAACGAGGAACAAGCTGCGCGTCAACGGCGGAAAGTCGCGGAGGCTACGGAGGCTGCTTCAGAAACTAGAAATAGACTCGCGGCGGCGCGGGCGAAACGCGTGGGCGGCTTGCAAGTCGGCGGATTCCGGTCACCGCAACCCGCGCGTCCTAGCTCGAGTCGCCAGCAAGCCATGGCGGCGGCGGGTAGGTCGGGCAGTAGGGTTGAGATCGTTGCGTCCCCTGAATTTAGAGCAGCGAGACAGATGGAACAAATGGAAGCTGCTGAAGCCGTCGCAGCGCTTCCCGTGCATTTCCGCGATGGAGCGAACGGATTTCACGGCCAGCGCGGATTACTCGAGGTCGCGGCGGCTCAACAGCGCGTAGACGCGATTCGCGGTAATGACTTTTTTGGAAAGCCTCCTGTTCGCCCACAAACTTCAGCGTCACACAGCAACCAAGACCAACCCGTTCGACCGTTGTGGCCTTCGCGTCCGTCCACCGCGGCGGCGGGTGGAAGGGTTCCGTACGTTCATAACGCTCGGCCGTCCTCAGCGGCGGCGTTGCGAAGGGGGGCGGCGCTCCTCTCAGAGATTGAAAGTGGAGAAGCTGGAAGAGGTGGACAACAACCACTATCCGTGGACACGAAGATGGTCCCATTGCGTGATATCTTCGAATCCCCCAGTGGGCTGCACGCGGCGTCGCCAAAGGTGAAAATTTTCGGCGGGTGCGAAACGAACTTGTTTGAAACCTTTGGGGGGGCGACGCTTCGGGGTGGGAAAATAACGGTGCCCCCTGAAGGCTTCGCGGAGGAAAGAGTCGAGGAAAATGACGAGGCCGTTGACGACAGTGACGTAAACGTCTCCGAGTTGTGCCAATCAGTCAAACAAGTCGCTTCCGGTGCCATTGAAAGGCTTTCCAGGACATCCTCTGGTGAGGACGAGTTAGGCGAGCGCTGCGAAACGAGTGGCGACGAAAACGAAATTCCGCAGGCTGTTCTTGACGATTTCCCCACAGTAGATACGGTTGTGTTCAAGTCCCCTCAAAAAACCCTCAAGTCCCCGAACCGGCCGGGTTCTGCGTTCGGCGAACGGAGCGTGCGGAGCTCGCTGGAAAAGTTCCAGCGACGGCAAAGCGTGGCTGTATGTGGAAGTGTTGAGAATAACAAGTCACTGACGAATAATGCAAATGTATCAGTCTGTGACGACGATTCATCTGACGATTCAGAGAGTGACTCTGCCATAGACGCTCTTGTCGAGTCCTTACTTGTGGAACTGGAGACCGACGTTGGTGATTCCATGGACGATGATGAGTGCGAACTGTCCGACGTCAAGTTCGATTCGGACGCATCGAGCGATACCTTGGACTCTGACCGCGAACACAGGGTCAACCGAATCGTTACCGAGATGGCTGCTATCGAACTCCAGGGCTCGAAGTCTATCGGGTCAGAGGCGTTCGGTCGGTTGTACGACGCGTTGGCGCGGCGAGCGGAAGCCGCAGCGGCGGCTGCGGCGGCGCTGGAGAGTGACGATAATTCCTCAGAGGATTCCACAGAGGACTCCTTTTCAGAATCCCAAGAATCTGGCGACGATGCGCAGGGCGGTTGGACCGCTACTCTCGGCCCGTTCGCCTCGAACGTAACCGTGTCCATGTCCCCGTCGTTCCAGAAAAAATCAAAACAATCGTCTCGACAAAAAAGAATGAGTGAAAAGTTTGCGAACGCCGAGACGTTGGCACTTCGGTACGCCCAACTAGTCTCTGAATTAGAACAAGTCGGGCGATCACGGGAAGGCTCGCCGGAGGTCGATGGCGAGGGTAATACGCGAGTATGTGATCCCTCCGTTGCGATCGCCGCGGGGGGACCGACGGGACGATAGAAGGACAGATAATATGTACGATAAATTGACGATAGATTCACACTTACTTCATGTCTTCACAAATCGTCTCACTCACTCACTTCCCTCCCCAATCAACTCGGCGGCACGGAGACCCGAGTGAGTTCTATGTCGTACCTCACCGTGGAGTTTGGAGGCACCACGACGATCCCCTGAAGCACCTGTTCGTTCTCGCCGAACCCCATGGAGGGCGGTACGACTACTACTCGCCGGCCGCCTTGCTTCATCTCGGAAACGCTCTCCATCAGCCCTCGGGTGATGGGCCCTTGCGGCTTTCCGAACGTGAACACCAACTGCCGTCCCGCTTTGCGGGTGTCCAGTAGGGTTAGGGTTTCATATTCCACTCCTTCAGGGTTTAGGGTTATCACCTTCGCGACGATATCCGCCGCAACGAGGTACCCGTTTTGTACCCTCTCGCCGCCTCCGATTTTCAAGTCACTCGATTGCACTCCCGTGGAACTCGTCGTGACCACGATGTCCTTCTTTGACACTTCTTTCGTGTTTTCTTTTGCTTCCCTGACCTCGCGTCTCGTTTTGAGCTGCTCGCTTACGACTCCGAAGGTTAGAACACCGAGCCACGCCAAACCTCCCGCGATCCCGAACCGTCTCGTCATGAATGTGGCCACCGCGTCGGTGGAGTCGGGGAGCACCGCTTTTTTTCGCTTTTTGTTTTCTTTTTTTTCGGGAGATTCAGCCATCGGTGGAGGTGTGGGTTCAGGCGCTGGCTGTAGAGGTTTCGGTACCTCGTTCGGTTCGTCACCAGGAGCACACATAGAGTCGATGTCGATCTCGTCGATTTGGTTCGGGTTCTTGCGAACCGCGAGGAGAGTTTGGGTGGCATCACCTCTGTTCCGGCCGAGGCGAATTCGGGAACCCCGACCGAGGTTTCTTCCCGAAACTCGACATGATGTTTGGGTGCGTGCGTGAGTGATGATGCCCACGCCGCGCGCGTTGGCGACGCCACCAGACGTGCGCGCCAGAAAACGACCGTGTGCCAGGTTGACGACCATCGGACGTGCAGTCGGAAGTGGGAAGAGGTTCGCGGAGGAACGAGGTGATGTGCAACTTTATCCATTTCGTTTTCGAGTCGTCCCACATGGATTTTCAGGTTTCAGGGTAGACTGGTCAATGGACGCGCCACTGTGGCACGCACAGGAGGGTGTCGTATTTCACCAACAATGACACAAATAGTGTCGGCGACATGTGTACGGTCTGTTGTAACCCAAGCGTACGGTGGTAAATCCTCACGCGTCACCGCGCGTGCTCGTGTCCCTCATTCCGGGGCGTCTCGTTTTTCGTCGAGCCATCGCGTAAATGCCTCCTGGTCTGATGATTCCTCAACCTCCGGGTACGCCGAGGACACTCCATCGATCGGCGACATCGTATCTTTAATGAACGCCGCGATCGAGGCGGAGGATTTCGAAAACGCGGCGATTTACCGGGACCGGTTGAAGCAGTTGAAACAATCTACGGTAGCCGAGGTGACCAACGCCAACGACCTTTTCTACGAAGCATTCAGGAGCGGAAGTATTAAAAAGATGAAAGCGATATGGGGCGCGGGCGAACACGTACAGTGCTTGCATCCTGGCGCTGCGTGTATAGGAGGGAGCGATTCAGTGCTGCAATCCTGGGATATCGTGTTTTCGTCGTTGCCGCCTGGTGCGCAGTTGGAGATTGGGGTGGAGCAGACCCGGGTACACGCGGACGACACCATGGGATTTGTTACTTGTGTGGAAAATGTGAAAGGCGACGATGGAGTCGGAACGCTCGCCTGCACAAACGTCTTCGAAAAACAGCAAGGGGAGTGGAAAATAATACACCACCACGCGCACGGGATTAACGGGATACGGTAGAGTAGGTTTTGATGTGTAAAGTTCTACCTTGAGGTATAAAAAGTAACTAAACAGTAACTGTCACCAACGCTACTGCTACTGGAGACCCAACTGATTCACCTCCTCTGTCAGCACACTAACTCTCTTCTCTCTTCTCCTGTCCCTCTCCTGTCTCCAAACATCCGCTAGCCCAAACACGTCGAAACGCGGGTCGTCCGCTAACGCAGGTGCATGGTACTCACCCACGCCTCGCTGTTCCCAGTAACCACCGTCGTAAACCCACAAACTGGTCTGGTTTTCCAAAGTGTTGCAGTGCTTGCCGAACGACGGCGGGCCTTTGCCTTTCTTGGAGGACTTTTTGCCCAAGCTGCTTTTTGAGTCGAGCTTTTCGCGCGAAGAACTCCCTGAAACACTCCCTCCAGGCGATCCAGGCCCGCCCGGCGAGGAGGGCGTGGGCGAAGGCGGAGTGCCATCCGTGGTGTCATCAACACCAGTCGGATACGAAACGTCAGCTGAGGTTTCAGTTTCCGTCGCACCATTCGTCTCCTCATCATTCTGAACCCTTTTCCTGAACCAAGTAGTGCTATACTTCTCCTCCTTCTTGCGCCTAACCGACGCTAGCGCCCGGTTCTTATCCTCCACCCGTAGTTTAGCAGCACTCGCCTCTTCTGGTTCCCCGTTCTCGAGCGCGCGCATATCAGGCCTGAACCGCGAATCCGTCGGGGGAAGGTTCCGAATCCCTTCCGGGGTTAATTCGTTCAACGAGATGGCGAACTTCGTGAAACCGTACTGGCGCGAAGAGTCGGGAGCGAGGCCGCCGAATTTCCACACAGGGGTTTGTATACAACTGTTACTGGTTTGAGGGGTGTTACTGGTGTTAGTGCCTGATGTAACACCCGATCCACCACCAGTCCATCGAATAGGCGCACTCCCTGCATACCCCTCCACCGCCGTTAAATACACCTCCTCCAAACAATTCCCGAATAAGTCACCCGTCTTCACGCCGTGTTTATCGAAAATCTCGCCAACCATTTTTCCCCGCGTATCGACCTTGTTCGCCACGGGTTTACTGCCCTTCAATAATTTGAAACTCGCGGATTCACCCCCCACCTGTTTGTTGGTTTTTGAATTCATAACAGGGTGCGCCACCACTTTCACCTCACCCACCATGTCCACCCAGACGCGGCCGGAAATCACGTTGTGCACGTGCATAGCGGCTTTGCACCACGAGTATTTCTCACCCGTGTTTGGTAGTTCTAAATGCAAACCTCCTTTCACGTTGACTTGCACGTACCTGCCGTAAAACTTACTTGTCCCCATACCTTCGCCGTGGATTTTGAACGGCGTGCCTTTAGGGGTAGTGCCAGTGGCGTGGAACGCGGCGACTGGAGGGTCGTACACCACGCACTCGCACACGACTTTTACCAAACCATCAGCTGATGTCCAGTCGTAGGTTTCGCCTAACGTACTCGCGAAGGGCTTTTGCGCCCTGCCGTACCAACTGGCGTAGCTCGACGAGGCAAAAGCAGCGAGTAAAGCAACCCTATCAGTACTTCCTGAGTCATATAAAGCTCCTGATTTAATAGACCCCGAACCATCCCCTTGACAGTCAATCGCTTCGTACAGCAAATCAATGTACTCGAAGTCCTCGACGGTTCTTTGTAACAACGACAACGGCTGATTTATGTTTGCCGGCATGCTTATCCGGCTCAAATCCTTCCCCATGGATTGCTTCAATATAGACCATAGCGAGAAGCTCTGGTTCAGGGGCTGTGGGGCGGGTAAACGTTCTCTTGGGGCGAAGTTGGTCTCGTCGTCATCCTCGTCCTCGCCGGAGGATTCATCGCTCACAGACGAAGCATGGTCGTTTCCATTCTCGCTCGTTTCCGATAAATTTCCATCCTCCGCGTTTACGTTGTCGTGCTTATCCTTTTTAGACCGCGAAATCACAAAGTCGTGTCTGTTCACAACCTCCGCGGCGACGAGCAGATCAAGGTCATCGACGTTAGCTAACTCGTTCTTTCCGAAGGATCCTCCACTCACACCGGTGGCGAAGGACAACACCGACCCGTACGCGTCGGAGTCGTCGCTGTCGGAATCGTCGCTCTCGCTGTTGGAAAACTCGTTGTCCAAGCTGTTTTGCGACTGTAATGCTTCGTTGAAATTCGATTGCCCAGGAGTCACGATTTGCGTGGATTCGCCACCGAACCCCACATGGACCTGGGCATCCACACCACCGGGCGATGGAATCACACCGGTAAACTCGGCCAGGGCTTGCGCCAAGTGCGTGGACCGTACCCGCTGTCGCTCCGCCGCTTCCGTGGCTAGGGCTAACTTCTGTAGCAAGGTATCAATAGTACTTTCATACGCCACATTCAGCGCATTGACCGCATCCACCACGTTCTTGGGAGCGTTGTTTGAATCATTTCCATCGTCATCCGCCTCGTCGCGCGACGAAAACGAGCCCATCAACCCGCCAAGGTACGAGCTCGTAGACGCCTCGGCGATTGAGAAACACTGCGTCCGCGCATTGTGTAACTCCGGGTTCTGTTCAGACCCGGTGAAGCGTTCCTTTAACGATAACTTGATTTCAGTTAGATCAGCGGAAACGCTGGAGTGTGACTCCTTGTGGAAGGGTTGTTGGAACGTGTTCCCATTGGAAGAAGTTCCGCTGTTCAGCTTCAGCTCCTTCCCGCCTCGTCTAGATTTCACCCCGCTGGGAGGTTTCCCAGACCCAGATGGAGTGACAGTTCCGTCGGACCCAATAGACGTGCGTGACGGCCCTCCTGAGACGGCGCTACGAACCCCGATCGGCCGTTTAATGAAAGACCCGCCACCTGCGATCGAACGAGCTCTGACCAGCTGCCGCGCTCTTTCTAATTTAGCGGCGCTCGACCGCACGCACTCCACCCACAGCGGACGAGCTTCTGAATGTAACGCGCGTATTCGGTAGGTTTTATCCGGCGTCACCACTAAAAACTGCCTGCTCGCCCCGGATTCTTTGCTCCTATGGTTATTTCGAGTGGTGCTGTTCACGTCGTCCTCCGGATTGCTCGCGACCAACACGCTCGCGTTCGTGAGATCGATGCTAATCGATGGTCCTAGTTTACTCGACCTCGAATGCATGGTTAACACCCCCGGCACCGTGGCCACCATCCACCGCTTTTGCCACCGTCGGAAGTTACCCTGCCACACGTTGACGTACCCTTCAGGGGGCTCTTTCGATTTT
>TARA_B110000977_G_scaffold67767_2_pt1 | contig 11963 bp, 15 predicted proteins | sample TARA_B110000977 | Tara Oceans TARA_B110000977 (sample SAMEA4397798) | marine metagenome | biome: Polar Biome; feature: [SRF] surface water layer (ENVO:00010504); material: water (ENVO:00002006), including particulate matter (ENVO:01000060) such as... | depth 5 m | reverse complement strand
GTGGAAGCATTGGACACGTCACATGGCGTGACACCTTCTGCCCCACAGAGAATTTGGTTATAAATATAGTTATATATAACTACAAGTTCTAAAATATATAAATAGTATAAATAGAACATATTAGGAAGAAGCAAATGAAACTGATCACTGAATTTACAGAGACTGATGTTCAGTGTCTTGTCGAAAAAAATGAAAAGACAGGCAAAAAAGGATACTATGTAGAAGGTGTCTTTGCTGTTGCAGAAGGCAAGAACCGTAATGGTAGGGTATATCCCAAAGCCGTTATGGAAAAAGCTGTTGCTAAATATGTAAAAGAACAAGTAAATACCAAGCGAGCAGTGGGGGAATTAAACCACCCAGATGGACCTACTGTGAATTTGGATAAGGTATCCCATCTAATTACCGAACTAAAAATGGACGGTGATAATGTGATGGGTAAGGCACGAATATTGGAAACTCCTATGGGACAGATCGTTTCTGGTCTGCTTGAAGGTGGTGTTCAACTAGGTGTGTCAACTCGTGGTATGGGAAGTCTTGAGGAGAAAAACGGCGTTATGTATGTCAAAGATGACTTTATGTTAAATACTGTCGACATCGTACAAGATCCAAGTGCATCTAAAGCTTTTGTTAATGGAATAATGGAAGGTGTAGATTGGATTTGGAATAATGGCGTTATTGAACCACAAGAAATTGAAAGAATTGAGACTGAAATTAAGAGAGCCCCACGTGCTGATCTCTATGAGACACAAGTACGTGAATTTAAGAATTTCCTCTCGTTACTGAAAACTTAAAGGAGTCAAACATGACTGATCAAGTAGAACAGGATGTTGCACTCGATGATGACGAGGAAGTAATCAACGAAATGCAAGATCCAAAAAATGCGGAAGCCGATTCTGTAGCATCTGTTAAGAAAGCAGAGACTGCAGGTAAAACAGCTTCAGCACGTAAGGGTGACAAGAAAAACTCAGAAAAAGCAGATGCTGCACCTAAAGCTGTAATGGCCTCTTATAAAGCAGAAGAAGTTGATTTTGAGGATGATCTTGAAGCACTAATTTCAGAAGAAGCTACTCTTTCCGAAGGTTTCAAAGGTAAGGCTGCAATCATTTTTGAAGCAGCATTTAAGTCAAAACTTACTGAAGAAATTGACCGGTTGGAAGATGAGTATGCTGTAAAACTCAGTGAAGAAACTAATACTTTTAAAGACGAACTTGTCGAGAAAGTAGATGGTTACTTAAACTACGTAGTTGAACAGTGGATGGAAGAGAATCGTGTAGCAGTCGAAACTGGCTTGCGCACAGAAATTTCTGAAGAGTTCATGGAGAACTTGAAGAATCTCTTTACAGAATCGTACATTACGGTTCCAGAATCCAAAGTTGATCTCGTTGACGAATTGTCTGAGTCTGTTTCGGAACTAGAAGCAAAACTAGATGCTGCTACTGCCGAAGCAATTGCGATGAATGAAGCACTCGAAGGACATGAGCGTAATGCTATTATTGCAGAACACGCAGAAGGTCTTGCTGCAACCGAAGCCGAAAAACTTTTCAAGTTGGCTGAAGATGTAGAGTTCGGGAATGCTGAAACATTCTCTGGCAAAGTCGCCACCATTAAAGAATCTTACTTTAAAAAAGGTTCTGCAAATAAAGCAACTGCTGCTGCAGAAGCACTCGAAGAAGGTATTGTAGAAGATAATTCTCAATCCATCGTTGAAGTGACTGATACAATGGCATCCTATCTAAGCGCAATGCGCAAAACAACTTACTAAGGAGATCCAAATAATGGAATCTTATGATCGTCTAGTCGAAAAGTGGGCCCCGGTTCTGAATGAACAATCAGCTGGTGCTATCACCGACAACCACAGAAAAGCTGTTACAGCAGTTGTTCTGGAAAACCAAGAAAGAGAGTTTGTTAATCAGCAAGCTCAGCAAAACTACCTCGCAGAGGGAACAGGCGAACCTGCTAACGCAACTGGTTCTGCCGCTAACTGGAACCCAGTACTGATCAGCCTCGTACGTCGTGCAATGCCAAACATGATGGCATACGATATGTGTGGTGTTCAGCCAATGACTGGTCCAACAGGTCTCATCTTTGCGATGAAATCTCGTTACCAAGGTGGTTCAACTTCTAACCGTGAAGCACTCTTTAACGAAGCAGAAACACGCTACTCTGGCGATTCTGCTGGTACACACGACTCAGATAATGCATCTGGTCTTAACGTAACTAACCTTGACTCTGACTCAACTGCAGACGATGCTCGCTTGACTGCACTTGGTGCAGGTGGTATGCCAACAGATGATGCAGAAGCACTTGGTGCTACTGGCGGATCTGATTTCCAACAAATGGGTTTCACCATTGAAAAAGCAACCGTGACTGCAAAATCACGTGCACTGAAAGCTGAATACAGCTTAGAACTTGCACAGGATCTGAAAGCAATCCACGGTTTGGACGCTGAAACAGAATTGGCTAACATTCTGTCCACAGAGATCCTTGCTGAAATCAATCGTGAAGTTATTCGTACTGTTAACTCACAAGCCAAAACAGGTGCCTTGCAGACTAACACTGCTGTAAACGGTATCTTTGACTTGCAGACAGATGCAGACGGCCGTTGGAGTGTAGAGAAAATCAAAGGTCTGATCCTTCAGATCGAACGTGAATCTAACATCATTGCTAAAGAAACTCGTCGTGGTAAAGGTAACTTCGTTATCTGTTCTTCCGACGTTGCTTCTGCACTTGCTGCTTCTGGCATGTTGGACTACTCACCTGCTATGTCTACCAACTTGAATGTTGATGACACTGGCAACACGTTCGCTGGTACTCTGAATGGTCGCACAAAGGTTTATATTGACCCTTATGCATCCGTTGATTACTGTAACGTAGGCTACAAAGGTACTAACCCATACGACGCTGGTGTATTCTATTGCCCATACGTACCACTCACAATGGTTCGTGCGGTATCAGAAGAAAGCTTCCAGCCTAAAATTGGTTTCAAGACACGCTACGGCATGGCTTCTAACCCATTCGTTGGTGCTACACCTGCAAACGGTTTGGCTGCGGTTAAAACTAACCCTTACTACCGTATCTTCAGAGTGGACTCCATTCTTGGTGCATAAATAAAAGAAAGTGGAACCAACCACTATCTGCAACTAGGGGCGCTTCGGCGCCCCTTTTTTTATGTGATATATACTTTTAAAGGAGACCAAGATGTATCCATTAGATGTAGATTTTTTACCTATTCCTGATGAGAATCAACACGATCCTAAGATTGGGAAACAAGGTTGGGGATATCTACCATATGACAATCCACTATTGCAAGAATGGATTTCAACAATCGGTAGAAAATATAAAATCAAAACAATGTTTGAGATAGGCACATTTGCTGGGTACTCTACTACAATGTTTTTGGAACACTTATATTATTTGAATAAAATCAAAACAATAGATCCTAACAACTTTTCTGTTGGTGCTGGTGTAGCATTAGAACAGAGATATGGTAATAGGGTAGAATACCAGCAAATTAAATCAACTAAGTATAGTGGATCTTGGGATGAGCGTTACGATATGGTATTCATCGATGGAAACCACACTGGAGATGTTCCTTACTTTGATACTCAACTGGCTCTATCATTTAACCCTAAAGTGATTATGATGGACAACATAGAGTTGCCTGATGTACAACGTGCGGTAAAGAAATCTGGTTTATTTGATTTGATCTATGATCCAGACTATTTTTACTATACCAATGAACACAGAGGTCGTAGACAACCAGGAATATTAGGGGCATTTAATGTACGAAACACGTTATAGTAAAGAGTGGAAGAAAGAATATCTGTGGCCAAAAGAGGACATACACCTATGGCGACATTTAAATAAAGAAAGATACGGACAAATAGTGCCTAAAACTGTAGCTAACTTATGCGATAGTAAAGGTGTTATTATACAAGCAGGTGGAGCTTGTGGGATATATGCTGATTACTATTCTAAAAGATTTGGTAAGGTATGGACATTTGAGCCAGATCCAAATAACTATCATTGCTTAAAAGAAAATACAGAAGATATTATATCATTTAACTGTGCTCTTGGTGAAAAGCTTGGTAAAGTAACTATGCACAATGATAGAAAGAACTTTGGTGCAACCCACGTTATAAAGGAAGATGGTCCAACCAGAGTTCTTACAATTGATGGTATGGGAATATCCCCTGATGTGATACATCTTGATGTAGAGGGATATGAAACAAATATATTGAAAGGAGCTAAGAATACAATAAAGAAATGCTCACCGATGCTTGTACTTGAAACTGTAGATGAAAAGTATGTTATAGAGGAATTAGGATACACCTATATAGAAAAGGTTGGTGCTGATAGTATTTTTAAAAGGTTATCTGTAACATAAATGTAACATAATTGTGTATTTTAGAAAAAAGTTTTAAAAAGTGTTAATTAGGTGTTTACATTGGTACCTACATATGGTATATTGAATTATCAACAGATCATAGGAGATCATAATGATTTATCAAGTTTACCAGATTCGCCTGACTAACGAAGACATTGCCCTTATAAACTCAACAGGTGATCATGCTGCTGTGCCAGCAAATGCTCTAAAACAAAAAATGAGTTTCGGTCGTGACCGTATCGGTGGATATGCCGCAGAAGCATGGGACAACGGTTACTATACTCACGTTGCTAACATCACGGCAGAAGATATTAATGAAGTGTTCGAAATTGGTAACATTGGTCCAGAACAAAATATTGAACGGATTACTCAAATGCATTCTGTCTCTGTTGGTGATATGATTATTACAGATGATGGCACACAGGTTGTTGTGGCTGATATTGGTTTTATTGCTATCGGTCACAAACCAGAAATGGTGGCAGCATGAATATTTTTGTTCTCGATGAAAACCCAGTACGTGCGGCACAACTACAGTGTGACAAGCATGTAGTTAAAATGATTTTGGAGTCTGGTCAGATGTTATCAACTGCACATCGTGTACTTGATGGGGTCAAAACCAAGGGTCCATCCAAGTCAGGTAAACGTATGGTTGACAAGTGGCATATGTCAGACTCTTACAAAGAAGATCTGCTTTACAAAGCTGTTCACGTCAATCATCCTTGTACTGTCTGGACTATGGAATCACTAGCAAATTATGCTTGGCACTATGACCATTTCTGTGCTCTTGCTATTGAGTATGAATATCGGTACAAGAAGAAGCATGCTACATTTGAAAAGCTAGAAGAGATCCTATCGATGCCACCCAGAAACATTCCACAGAATGTTGGGCAAACACCTTTCAAACTTGCAATGCAACACGAACCACAGTGTATGCACGAAAAAGATCCAGTGCGGTCATATCAAGAATATTACTACACTAAGCGTGATCGGTTTGATATGAAATGGACAGAACGTCCAGTGCCTGATTGGTTTGTGTCACAAATGATCAACGAAAACAACGATGAGTCACTGGCATGTTAATCTCATACCTCCCCTCAATCATCATCATCGCTGTTGTCATTGCTTTCATTGTGCTAGTGGTCAAGACCATCCAATGCTTCGAAGAATGGGAAGACTCAAAAAAGGACGACGAATAACACCTAGTATTACAAATGTAACTGAAAGGAAAGACAAATGACTAAGTTGGAAGAACTAAAGGCTGCTTATGATGCTGCTGATGCTGCTTGGGATGCTTCTTATGATGCTTGGGATGCTGCTCGTGATGCTGCTTATGCTCTTGATGCTGATGTTACTTATGCTCTTGATGTTGCTTATGCTGCTTATGTTGCTGCTGATGATGCTTACCAATCTGAACTAAAGAAACAAAGGAGAATACTAATGCCTAAGTTAGAAGAATTGAGAGATGCTCAAGCCCGCATACTTGAGGTGCCCGACACTGCTGACTTTCGCATGGCTGAATTGGAGGCGGCAGATCCCACGCCTGACGAAGGGCTAATCGAGGTCGGCAAGCTATTGAAAGATGCTACTGTTAATGCCGCTGACGTCACTTTGGATACCCTCAATTTTCCAAATATTGACCGCGTTGAAGTTATAAATGCAAAGGGTCGTGTATACAGTGAATATCATGCAACAGATGTTAGAATTTCTATTCAAGATCAGGGACAGACACTCAAAGTATTTTTACTTGACGACGCTTGGAAAGTAGAGGAACTCATGAATGAGTAAAATTCATTGGTTTGATAGAATTGAAAATCCAGCTAACAGAATGGTTGGATATGAACATTATCAAGGATCACACAAGGCAATTTGCTTCTGGTGGTTTTGCATTTTATGGATAGAAAAATGAAGTGGCTTATTCTTATCGTTGGTTTGTGGTTGCTACTTTATAATGATGCCATATTATTTCAGATGTTACATCAAACAATAGTGGATCTTCTTCGATAAGCCCATATAAATAGTAGGATCACTCAAAGGGTTTAAAAATGGTTACAGAATCAACACTGCAAAATTCTAATTTTTTACAAGCAACTGGCTTTAAAATTGTAATTTATAGAAAACGTTTTGCTAACCTAGAGTTCTTTGCACAAACTATTGCACATCCAGGTGTATCACTATCACCTACACAAGTGTCATATAGAAAAACAGATATATTCGAACCAGGTGATAAACTAGTGTATGAGGATCTAACTATTGATGCTATTATGGATGAGAATATGCATGTTTATCAAGAAATGCTTGATTGGCAAACTAGCATTGTTGATAATGTAAAGAAAACACCTTTTGCCCGAGCATCTAAAATAGCTGAACAAGATACACAAGAGTATGACATGTCAGTATTGATACTCAATAACTCAAATGTACCAACTAGGGAAATTGTTTATAAGTCAGCATTTCCCACATCTATTGGAACAATGCAACTTGCTACTAATGGCGGTAGCGTAGAGCCAATTATATTGCCTATTCAGTTTAAATATAATACCTTTTCTTTTAAATAAATAGGTATATACATTATGAAAGTTAAAAATGAATTTAGAAACTATTTTAAAAATGTGGCAAGAAGATAGTGTAATAGATAACTCATCTCTTGATGAATCATCCCGTAAAACACCTGCACTTCACGCAAAATATCTTGAACTACTAGCCAATGCTAAACTGAGACAAAAGAAATCTGAAATGGCTCAGAAAACTTTGTTGCAGAAAAAATGGTTGTATTATAATGGAAAGATGGATCGTGAACAAATAGAGAAATGCGGTTGGGAGTATGACCCCTTTAATGGACTTAAAGTCATGAAGGGTGATATGAATTACTATTATGACTCAGATATTGATATACAAAAGTCAGAAGAGATCATACAATATTATAAAACTACGGTAGAGACATTAACAGAAATTGTTAACAATCTTAACTGGCGTCATCAGACAATCGGTAACATGATCAAGTGGAGAATGTTCGAGGCTGGATCCTAGGGTAAAGTAATTATTTTACTTACATCTAAACCAGGTTCTGAAACACCTGGCATTCCTCCAATAGTAACACTATTAAATGCAACATTGGTATAATCAAATGATCTCATATAATTTTCCCAAATTAAATAATCCGCTTCAGTAGGCCACTGAATAGTTTTAGTTAAAATTTGATCATCAACACTCCATGTTTCTGTAACAGGATGTGATTTTTTAAGAGTAAATTTTGCTTCATCGAAATCTTCACCAGTTACAGTGTTAACAGCTGTCTTATAAGCGCTGTTGCTTTGAGTATACCATACATTAAATTCTCCAGCTGAATCAAATACTTCATCGCCTGTGTAGGTATATGTTTCTGTTACGTCATATGTCATGTTTTTCGTTCCTTACTTCATCGCCATGAGTTTCAAAAGCAATCCTTATTAGTGTATATATACTTTATATTGGTTATTTATATGGATAGTTCTTATGGATGTTATTACAGTAAAAAATAGAAATCACTCTGTTCTTGATATTAAATGTGACTGGGGCATAGCAAATGAATTATCCGAATTTTTCTCATTCTATGTTCCCGGTTATAAATTCATGCCTGCATTTAAAAATAAAGTGTGGGATGGAAAAATCAGACTTTTTAATATTCAGACTATGGATTTGCCCGTAGGTCTCTACTCTTACCTATCTGATTTTGCTAAGGCTAGAGATTACACAATTAAAACAATTCATGATAACTACTATGGCACACCAGATGTCAAAGAAAAAATAAATCCTAAAAAGATTATGAAGTTCATCGAAGATGAGAAACTCACATCACGTGGGCAACCTATCTCGTGCAGAGACTATCAGTTTGATGCTGTATGCCATGCCCTAGAAAATAAAAGAGGTATTCTACTATCACCAACTGGTTCTGGCAAATCATTAATCATCTACCTACTGCTTAAATACTGGCACGGTATGATCAATCAAAATGGGCGCAAAAAACTTTTGATTGTTGTTCCTACTACCTCACTGGTAGAACAGATGTATGAGGATTTTCGTGACTATGGTATGTTAGTTGAAAATGGTGTGCATAGAATCTATTCTGGCAAAGACAAACAGTTTAATCAAGGTACTGTAATCAGCACGTGGCAATCAATCTACAAAATGCCTACTGCTTGGTTTGAACAGTTTGGTTGTGTCATCGGGGATGAGTGCCACGGTTTTAAAGCCAAATCTCTTACAACCATTATGAACAAATGTAAAGAGGCAGATTATAGATTCGGTACCTCGGGCACTCTTGATAACACACAAACAAATGAACTTGTTTTACAAGGACTATTTGGGCGTATATTTCACGTAACAACTACTAAAAAGTTACAAGAAATGAATACACTTGCCGACTTAAAAATTAATGTTTTATTATTGATATATAGTAATGAAATCAGAAAAAATTGGGGCAAGAAAGATTATCACACTGAACTAGATTATATTGTAAAATATGAACCCAGAAATAAGTTTATTACAAATCTCTCTATTGATCTAAAGGGTAATACACTTATATTATTTCAGTTTGTAGACAAGCACGGCAAACCATTGCATGCTATGATTAGAGATAAAGCACATAAAGATCGAAAAGTTTTCTATGTCTCTGGAGATACTGATACATCTGATAGAGAACAAATTAGAAAAATTGTTGAAAATGAAACAGATGCTATCATCGTGGCTAGTTTGGGTACTTTCAGTACTGGGATTAATATTCGTAATCTTCATAATATTATATTCGCTTCTCCTTCTAAATCACAGATTAGAGTCTTACAATCCATTGGCCGAGGACTCAGAAAATCGGACAATAATACAGTAACAACTCTTTATGATATTGCTGATGACTTGCACTGGAAGAAGAATATGAACTACACGCTTAATCATTCGGCTGAAAGAATAAAGATATATAATAGAGAACAGTTTAAATATACCATTCACAAGATTGACATATAACTACCATGATACTTGATATAAAACAAATGAAATTAATTACAGGCGAAGAACTTATTGCAGAGATAATTGATTCTGTAGTGGATGATCAAAGTATGCCTTATGATGCACTTGTAATTAAAAATCCTTTCACTATAGATGTGTTTAGAAAAAATATATATTTAAGGCCTTATATGTTAATGGGAAAACGTGATCAAGTTCACCTCTTGAATATGGATCATCTATCTGTTATAATGGATCCTAATAAAATTCTCCAAGCCCTCTATAAGAAAACTATGGATGATTATTATGATCTACACCCAGAAACAATACCAGATGATGATGATAAAGACATCTTCCGATATGAGGATGACACTCAGATGTCAGATTCCAGCGATGGAAACATAATTCGGTTTGATCCGAATAAGATGCATTAGTAGAGTATACCCCTATCCTCAAACATATACTCTTTATTATACCACACTTTGCTGGTATTGTAAACCCCTAAAATGCATTATTATAAAAATAAATTATTTTGTTTACAACTCACAGAGCCTATGATATAATAGGCAATATATCCAGGAGTATATTATGAAACCAAAAGATAAACCGCATTATGTTAATAATAGAGATTTTAGTAATGCAGTAACAGAATATGTAACTATTGTCAACGAGGCTGTGGAACAGGAGAAAGATATTCCTAAGGTCACAGACTATATTGCACTATCTTTTCTTAGAATTGCAAATGGGTTATCTCACAAGGGTAACTTTGTACGATATACCTATCGAGAAGAGATGGTAATGGACGGTGTAGAGCACTGTCTTAAAGCAATCAAGAACTATAACATCGAAGCAGCAACACGTACAGGTAAACCAAATGCCTTTGGTTACTTTACACAGATTTGTTGGTATGCTTTCCTACAGCGTATTGCAAAAGAGAAGAAGCAGCAAGATATCAAGATGAAATATATTTCACAAACCCCTTCATTCGAGTTTGCTGATGGTGATACATCACTGGTTTCTAATGTCGTAGATCAACTTAAAAGCCGTATTGAATCAGTAAAAGAAAAAGATAAATTCATTGCAGAAGTTGTAAAGAAAAAGAAACGGCAAAAAAAAGTAGATCCTGATGAAGGTCTCGGAAAGTTTATGAAATAATGCGTGTAGCTATTTTAAATGATACCCATGCAGGTATCCGTAATGCTTCTGATATTTTTACAGATAATGCAAATCAGTTTTATAATGATGTATTTTTTCCGTATCTATTAGAACATAATATTAAACGTATTGTGCACCTAGGAGATGTTTTTGATAACCGTAAGTTTGTAAATTTTAAAGCATTACATTCTTATCGGAAGAATTTTCTAACCAAGCTGCGTGAGTATGGTATTCACATGAATGTTATTTGTGGTAATCACGACACATTCTTTAAAAACACAAACGATCTAAACTCATTAAAAGAGTTACTTGGTCACTATATGAATGAGATTACTATTCATATGGAACCAGAAGTAATTAATCTAGATGGGTTTAAACTTGCTATGCTCCCATGGATTACTCAAGAGAATCATGATCATAGCATGGAGTTTGTAAAGAATTGTAAAGCCGATTGGTTAGGCGGGCATCTTGAACTAGATGGGTTTGAAGTGATGCGTGGTATTACATACACAGGTTCTCATGGCATGAACCATAAACATTTTTCTCGGTTTGAAAAGGTTCTCACAGGGCATTATCATGTAGGATCTGAACGAGACAATGTACAATACCTTGGCTCACAGTTAGAATTTTTCTGGTCCGATGCTGGGGATCCTAAGGGGTTCCACGTACTAGACACTAATACACGTGAACTAGAAAAGATTAAAAATCCCCATACACTATTCCACAAGATTGTATATGATGATAGTAAGACAGATTACTCTGCTTTTGTCCCAGATGTAACAGATAAATTTGTAAAAATAGTTGTAATTAATAAGCAAGACCTCTTTACATTTGACCGGTTTATTGATAGAATACAAGCACAGCGTATTCATGACTTGAAAATTGCAGAGAACTTTGACGAGTTTTTAGGTGATAATGTACAAACCGAAGAAGTCCAAATGGAAGATACTGGGCTCCTATTAGATAATTATATTGATACAGTCAATACAGACCTTGATAAAGATAGACTCAAATCAGAGATGAGAGCAATTCTTATTCAGGCACAAACAATGGAAGTAGCGTGATAAAATTTAAAATGGTGAGGTGGAAAAACTTCATGTCTACTGGTAACTCATGGACAGAAGTTGATCTAATAAAAAGCAAATCAACACTTATTGTTGGCGCCAATGGTTCTGGCAAATCTACTATGCTTGATGCTATGTCTTATGCTCTATTCGGTAAACCACACCGAAACATTAATAAACCACAACTTGTAAATACAATTAATAATAAAGATTGCATTGTAGAAATTAATTTTCAAATAGGATCTTTGAATTATAAAGTTGTTCGTGGTATTAAACCTAATATATTTGAAATATGGAAAAATGGTACGATGATTAACCAGTCATCACATGCTAAAGAATATCAGAAGATCCTCGAACAGAATATCATTAAATTGAATCATAAG
>TARA_B110000977_G_C11090870_1_pt1 | contig 11973 bp, 11 predicted proteins | sample TARA_B110000977 | Tara Oceans TARA_B110000977 (sample SAMEA4397798) | marine metagenome | biome: Polar Biome; feature: [SRF] surface water layer (ENVO:00010504); material: water (ENVO:00002006), including particulate matter (ENVO:01000060) such as... | depth 5 m | reverse complement strand
AGGGCTAGTTCAGGGCTAGTTCAGGGCTAGGGCGCAATCATCGTAATGACTTCAGTAAAGGTAGGTAAGGGTAGGGCTAACTTAAAAGAGAGCGTTGATTGTCATGACTTCGTGGGCAATATCTTGCGTATTGATGCAAGGGCCATTGCAGCGCTTCAGCAGTGATAACAGGCTGGCGCAATCGACTATTGCTGCTCGCGTCGGCCATGACGCTGATATCGACGCTGCAAACTGCTCAATGCTGTTCTAAACGCATTCTCAAAATGTAATATTCATATTTATTTTGAATGCATTAGAGTAATAATCATGAGAGCCAGCAGACCGAGTATAGCCGACATGTAATGACAGATTAGCCTCATTGCTATAGTCAAGCCCAAGGCTCATTGAGCGCATGTTGTGCGACAAAAAGTTGGAGTTTAGTGTGAAGGTATCAGCAGCGCTATCAGCAATATTAGAGCGTATTTCTTGTTTTAAATTATCACTGGAATTTTTGCGGTATTGAATTTCAATAGAAGGCTTGAGTAAAGCTTTTGCTAGTTGAATGTTATAAGCCACACGAGTGCCAGCGGCAACAGTCCTGAAAGTTGTTTCAGCTTTGTTATATGAATTGATAGTATCTGAGTCTTTCTCTGAGTAACTGTTTAAGTTAACTGAGGATAGGCTGCCTTTAAAGTACGGCTGAATTATGAAGCGATTAAATGAATGAATCGCATTAAAATTAAGGCTGGCATAAGTCAAATCGCCTTTTCTATTACTTGAATTTTGAGTCGCATCCACCATGGAATAGCGCTTGCTGTCGAGAGAGAAACGACCATAGCCAATGGCGCTATCTAAGAACCAATGCTTGAGTGGCTGATAGCTGCTATAAAAACTGACCGTGAACTGCCTTGATTTGGCTTCACTGCCAAGGTTATCAAAGTCAGTTTTATCATATCCATAACCTAAGGCACTACCCAGAATTAAGCGCTCACTGATTTTATAATCAATGCCGATAGTTCCATTCTCTAAGTTGAAGTCAGTATCGCCATAAGTATCTACGGAACCATAAGCTATGCTAGCCGTAGCCCATAAACCTATGGGTAGGTCACTGAAGAGACCTTGCTGTTGTCGTTGTGAGTCGCTGTATTTAGTCTCCGCATGGCTATTGTTGTTTGCGCTAGGGAGTTGAATTGTATCTGAGTCTGTCAGAGATTTTTCTTTTGTATTGTGACCAACAAGTTCAGCAAGCGAAACCCGCTGTCCATTGGTTTTATTATTAAGGCCAAGGTTCAATTGATTGTTTTTATTATTAAAGTTTTGATGAAGTCGAAAAAAACGGCTTTCAATATTATCAATCTGGTTGGAAGTAAAGTGCTTTACGCTCAGGGCCTGTGCAAACAGTTGGGCAGATGACTGATTTTGATTTAGTCCACTGGCTATAGCTAATCTCAAGTGAATGGTAGACTCTTTTGCAATGTTATAGTCGTCTAGTGTTGCTGAATTTTCTAGTTGATTCCCAGCAAATATTAATCGTTGTTGAGCCGTGGGAATGGCTAGACTACTCTGTTGTATTTTTTGTTTTACAGAAAAAATTGTATCGGAAGACTCAACCTCTAATGTGACTGTCGGATCTGTCAATGTATTAATAAAAATCTGCATAGCGTGAACAGAGGGCGCTATCAAGAACAAGGTGAAACAAAGAATTACTTTGTTAAGAGCTTTAAATAAAGTGGCAGTCCCAGAAGAGGATGTAAAAGTGATGTCGTCACTGATAGTCGAAAAATTGGCTTGGCCTGTGAATCTTAGGGTGTTTGAAATACTCATGTGCTCAATGCAGCCTTGAAAAATAACAGATGGATAAGGAGGACGATAATCAATATGGAGGAAGTTATTTCAGAGTATCAAACTCTTGCAGATATTGCGTGAAATATAAAAGTTTGAAATGGGAGATATGGATACGGCTATATTTAGCAAAGTAGTCATGCGAGGACAAATATTAAAACGCCAGTAAAACTTTTGATTTTAACTAGCCACTTGATCCTCGATGGCAATCATTAGATTAGAATAAGAGAGGGTTTGGTTCTTGATGAAAAGTCATTGAATGTTTTTAAAGAGAGCAAATATTTTTGGGTTGCGCTAGAGCTGACTAGGTGGCGTTGAGTGAATATCAGCTGAGTTTAACTAAACGGCCTAAAAATTACGCGAACACATGTGCCTGTTGGCTTGGTTTTCTACTGATTTTGATAAAAAAGGCTCTAGCGATTTCCTTTCAGAATAAAGCCCTTATTAGAGCTGCTTTCAGTAAGTGGCAGCCAGTACTTTTAATATCAGCTAATTATTGCTATTTAAGCTGCTAGACACACTTAGTGGTACATTCTTTACTAGACTAATAGAGGGGGGTGTGAAAAGATCCAATCCGACGCTAATTTCAGTGTAAAAGCGGGCGCTTATAGAGCGCTAGCATTGCCTAGCTCCAACAAAATTCCCACTTCCTTCTTAATCACTCGCTCTGTAGCGGGTGATGAGTTGTAAGCCTCCTTTACGTTTTATATTTCTGCTGATAGCGGAAGACATTTTTAAAAGAGATAACAAGATGACCTTTGATGACTTAGGCCTTTCGCCTGCCATTCTTAAAGCAGTAACTGAAAAGGGGTATGACACACCATCTCCGATTCAGGAAAAAGCAATTCCTGCTGTACTCTCAGGTAGAGATGTTATGGCTGCTGCACAAACAGGAACAGGTAAAACGGCGGGTTTCACCTTGCCATTACTAGAGTTGCTGACTAAGTCAGACAGAAAGGTTCAATCTAATCAGGTGCGTGCATTGGTGCTAACACCGACACGCGAGTTGGCGGCACAGGTCGCTGATAGTGTTAGTGACTATAGTAAAAACCTACCGATTCGTTCTTCAGTTGTTTTTGGTGGTGTGAAGATTAATCCACAGATGCAGCGACTACGACAGGGCGTTGATGTTCTTGTTGCTACTCCTGGTCGACTGCTGGATCTCTTTAATCAGAATGCGGTGAGATTTGATCACCTTGAAGTATTGATCCTTGATGAGGCGGACCGTATGTTGGATATGGGCTTTATTCATGACATTAAAAAGATTATACGCGTGCTACCCAAGCAGCGTCAGAATCTATTGTTTTCAGCGACGTTCTCTGAAGACATTCGCAAACTCGCTAAGGGCCTAGTAAATGACCCAGTTGAAATCTCTGTTAGTTCACCGAATACAACGGTTGAAACGGTTGATCATTGGATCTGCCCCGTAGATAAGAAACAAAAAGCTGAATTACTCTGTCATTTAATTACGCACAATGAGTGGAAACAGGTATTGGTCTTTAGCCGTACTAAGCATGGTGCGAATAAGCTGACTAAGAAGTTGGAAGCAGCAGGTATCACAGCCACAGCTATACACGGCAACAAAAGTCAGTCGGCTAGAACGAAGGCTTTGGCTGGTTTTAAAGACGGTCAGGTTAGAGCCTTAGTGGCGACTGATATTGCGGCCCGTGGTTTGGATATTAGTCAGCTACCTCACGTCGTTAACTATGATCTCCCTGATGTACCCGAAGACTATGTGCATCGTATTGGCCGCACCGGTCGTGCGGGTTCCTCGGGTGAGGCAATCTCACTGGTCTGTGCCGATGAGATTAAGCAGTTATCTGATATTGAGCGATTAATCGGTGAGTTGTTACCGAGAAAGCTGGTCGATGGTTTTGAGCCGGATCATGATGTGCCCGAGTCACGATTACGCCAGCAGAAGCCTAAAAAACCAAAACGTACGAATGCCGGACCACGTCAATCAAACCCACGTTCAGGGGATAGAAATGCTGCTGGCCGCCATAGCAGTAAAGGCTCCGAGTCAAAGTCTACGGGTAATAGATCTTCAGGGAATACAGCTAGTGGTAATAGCAGCAAGAAATCTAGTGGTAATAGTACCGCGGGTAACTCGCCATGGGGCAACCGCGGTCGGTCAGGCAATAGTTGATTGTAATCGTGCATGCATGGCTTTATTGCATAAGCCTATCTATGGCATCTATGTAATGACGACTAACTAGTTGATAAAGCTTATCGGTGCCATGGAAGTTATCATAGTAGACAAATTCGCCATCGGTTAAGCTCGACTGATTACAACCCTTATTGTATTTAGCTGCTAGTTCACCTCTGTGTAGAACAAAATGTGGTAGATTAAAGTAACGTGCGGTGATGTCTCGAACACACGCTTGATTCTGTCTATTTTTCGGCCAATGCACTAACTCATCATTAAGGGTCTTTGAAAGTGAAACAAAGCTGACCTCATTCTCGAGGAAGTTTTTACTGATGTGTGTTGATACGCCTTCCTCTAATAGTGCAGATAAATGATTGGCTTGATCTCTTAATTGTGTTTGAAAAAATGCTGGGGTGTTGCCAATTTGTGGTGCAGTACTGACTAATATTTTCTTTGCCCCCATTTCTTTCAACTCATTAATTTGCTTAATATAAGCAAGTGCTACTTCTTGAATCTTCTCTTCTTTTTGTTCTGCAGTGGTTTTCATACTAGTAATTATTGCTATATCGTTACCTCCGATTATTACTAGATGTAAGGTATTTTCTGAGGCAACTTTTTCACTGCTCTCTGATCGATGAAGGTCAACTTGCTTAGCTAATGAAAACTGTGCGAAAAACTCATTTACTACCCCTTCGTAAGGGATGATAGTTGAATTTGCTACAGCATAGTTATTACCCTCTGCCTTACCTCCTACATCTGAAGAGATAAGTTTTATTGTTTCAAACAATGATTTATCAGCCTCTCCATTATTATTAAAGGCTGTTAGCCAAGGAACAAGTTTATGAATAGCCTCTTTTTCAACGGCCTTCATAATATCTTTTTTTAGATTAGCGAGTTTCCAACCATTTCCTAGGCTAACTTCATAATGTGCTGCAACATACTCGGCTACTAAATAATTATTAGAGAACTTTTGACCACCCACGCTTGCTGGTGGGGACTGCATGCGAATATTATGATTGAGTAAAAGACCGTCGATAATAGTAAATAAATTTCCTGTGTCGGAGAGAGAGTCTCCAAGCACATACAGGTTATTAACTTTCTTATGAGGCTTATCTGGAAATAAGTCATTAGCTGGTTGCGATGTGGTTTCTGAAATTTTTGCTGAGCTTCCACAACCTGCAGCTAAGAGCATGAAAACTGCGACCACAGCAAACGTTATTTTATTGATTCTTCTTCGTTTCGATTTCATGCAAGCACTCCGACTATTGGCAATTTATTTAATTTAAATAATAGTGTATAAAGATAATTATATCAATTATTAAGTCAGCATGCTTGACGTGTGTTTCATTTTTTCCAAACTGATTAAGAGCAGAGCTTTGTATTTTTAGGTCGGTAATAGTAAGTTCATTAATTGCTAGGTCAGGCTTGAATTGATTTGCTGAGTGCGGCCAATTAATCTTAAATAAGATTGATCCAGTTGGGCTCTGTATCCAGCTATTAAAGCCAGCATTTATGTGCTCTGATTACTGTTTTGGCAGTACTCCAGCTAGTGTTAGAATCAGTAACTCTAACTCTTAATTAAGATGCTTTTTCTGTTTGGAATTTGTCATCTCTTTGGACTCATCTCTATTATGTTTAAACTCATCATTGGCTTTCTAGGCTATCAATTCTTTGGATTTTTTGGTGCTTTATTTGGATTTTTCATTGGCAGTAGCATTGATCGTGCTAGAAACTTAGGTATCGGAGGCATTAACCCGTTAGGGAATGCCCAGCGCCAGGCGGTTTTCTTAGAGTCAGTCTTTGTATTGATGGGTAAGTTAGCCAAGGCTGATGGTCACATCTCAAAAGATGAAGTCGATCATGTAGAAGACTTTATTGGCAAGATGGGCATGACGCCAGAACATAGACAGCTCGCTATTCAACAATTTAAGCAGGGGAGCGCTGCTAGTGATGCAGAAGTGGAGACTATTTTAGATGGATTTCTGAGTAGTTGTGGTCAGACTTTACATTTAAAGCAAGCGTTGCTGATGTACTTAATTGTTATGGCGCTCGCCGATAACAGCCTAGATTTAGCTGAAGAGGCATTCTTAGAGAAAGTCGCGTTCCGTCTTGGCTATCAACAGGCAGAATTTAAGCAACTGTTAGAAATGGTCTTAAACCAAAGTCGTTTCTCAGCAGACCGACCTCGGTCTGAGTCAAGTGTACTCGAGGCTTATAAAGCCTTAGGTGTTGATAAAGACTGCAGTGATCAAGAGCTAAAACGCTGTTATCGCAAACTCATCGGTCAGCACCATCCAGACAAACTGATGGGGCAGGGCTTGCCTGAGGATATGATCAAGGTCGCTACTGAGCGAGCGAAAGAGATTAAATTAGCCTATGACCTGATTAAAGAAACCCGTGGATTTAAATAGTGTCCTTCGCTTTACACCCACAACTGCTTACTGACTGTCATCTTCTCGGACGCTATCAGCATTGTCATTTATTACTGCAGCGCAATGCCACTGTGCCCTGGTTCATTATTGTGCCAGAGACCGAAGAAACAGAATTTCTCTGTTTAAACTCAACTTTGCAGATGGAAATGTTGCATTTAGCAGGGCAGTTGCAAGTGTTTATGTCTAAGCAACTTGGTGTTGATAAAGTCAATATGGCTACTATTGGTAACCTCGTACCGCAACAGCATATGCACGTGATTGGCCGCAGCAAGGGCGATGCTTGCTGGCCACTGCCGGTATGGGGACACCTAGCTGTTGAGGCTTTATACAACGACGAAACCGTCGCTGAAGTCACTCAGGTACTGTTCCAGATGGGCGCTTTAAAGTAACATTTATAACGATATGGATTGGTTTACCGTCCCGGATAGATGAAGGCAAGGATAATAAACGCATAAAAAGGAACAGCGCCTGCTAAAGCGGCGATGACACATGAGCGGATTATTTTTTTATATTCAAGATCGTTCATTGATTCATCCTCTGAGTTTAGTAGATTCTAATTCATTTTAGATAAAATTAAAATAAGGATCGAATATGACTGAAACAACACCATCGTTCCGCAAACAACTCTTCGTTCAGTTAGAAGGCGTAGCCAAAGCTTTTTCTAACAAATACCGCCTAGAGATCATTGATTACTTAGGACAAAGTGATCGAAGTGTTGAACAAATAGCCGAATTAATAGGCACCTCAATCTCAAATACCAGCCAGCATCTGGGTGTTTTAAAGGCTGCAGGCCTGGTGAAGACAAGAACAGAGGGACATTATGTCGTCTACTCGTTGTCGGATATCGAGGTCTTGTCGATTTACACAGCAATGGAAGCATTGGCGGAAAAACGCTCCAAAGAGATTCAACAATTAGTAGACAATTTCCTCATATCAAAAGATCCACTGAAGCCCATATCACTAGATGAGCTGGAACAGATGCGACAAACCGAAGATGTTGTTTTACTTGATGTCAGGCCTGAAAAAGAATTTGCTAGTGGTCATATTACGGGCTCATTTAATATGCCCTTAGAAAAGCTGCGAGCTCAGCTGGCAGAGCTCCCAAAAGATAAGATTATTGTCGCTTATTGTCGAGGGCCTCTCTGTATCCTCGCTTTTGAGGCAATTGCACTGATGCGTGCGAATGGACTTGAAACACGCAGGCTCGAAAGCGGCTTTCCGCAGTGGTTGATTCGTAATCGAGATGAGCAGGTCAAACCCAGCGTATAAATAGTGAGATAATCTCACCACACTGATATCAATCTATACTCAGTAGCTGGGTATTAGTGCAGATACCCCCATGTTAGTATTTCAGCACTTCAAGGATCTACTGACAGGATGTCATGTTAAAATCAAAAGTATTTATCACAACGCTTCTCCTCGTTTTTTCCGCGAATCTCGTTTTAGCCGTCGACCTAGATGAGATTGTCGAGTTAGGCCATAAATTTAAACTAGCCTCTAGCACGACTAAAGATCAAGCGGTGTCTAAAGCTAAAGCATACGCCGGTAATGAAGCGGCTTTAGCGTCTAAATCTGTCTTAGAGCGCTACTTCCCAACAGTTGAGGTTAACCTCGAGTTTGGTGATCCTGATAATACGGTGGGTGGCTTGTTACTTGTAGCCCCGCTATCTAATCAAGATAATGTGAAAAACACCGTGTTCACACAGCTTAGTACCTATCATTTTGATCGTCGCACCACCGTGAACTTAGGTATTGGTTACCGCCGTCTAGAATTAGATAACACCTTACTATGGGGTGTGAATGCCTTTTATGACCATGAATTTCCGTACGATCACGGACGTACCAGCGTCGGTTTCGAAATGCGTACCTCGATGGCTGAGTTTTATGCCAATCGCTACTGGGCGCAAACTGGCTGGCGTGATGGAGGTAATAACCAAGAAGAGCGGGCGCTCGACGGTTATGACGTAGAGTTTGGGCTACCATTACCTTACATGAACTGGGCAAAAGCCTATGCGCGTCTCTTCCGTTGGGATAGTGAAATTGACCACATCGATGATACTAAAGGCAACGATTTTTCCTTACGCGCTGATATGCCTATCATTCCAGGCTTAGCCCTAGAAGTGGGCCATCGTCATTACTCATCTTCTGAAAGTGATGAGAACTTCCTCAAGATCAGCTACAACATCTTTGCTGGTGCAAAAAATGCAGCGCCAACGTCATTGTTCACTACTACGGCCTATGCCAACAGCAGTATGGTTGATAAGCGTTTTGACAAGGTGCGTCGTGAAAACATTATCTATAAACAAAAGAAAGGCAGTGGCTCAGTCATTGTGAGGGGTATCTAAGATGACTAAGAAATACACAGCTATACTATTTGTCTTCATCACCTTGCTAGCGCTGTTGTCTAGTGCCAGTGCAGAATGTATGCGTAACCCTAGCAGCAATGCGATCATGACTATAAATAACTCTGTCAGTGTCCCACCGCTAATCTTGTATGATAGTAATTTTGGATGGGGTGATGCATGTAATACAATACCCGATCAGTACACCGTATCCTTTTACAAATTAGGTGTTTGTAAGGAAGATCCATCGAGCAATGATTTGACGAGCTGTCAGTTTATGCTAAATAGCGACGCTGTTAATGGCGTGACTCATACGATTAGATACCCAAATGAGGCCGCCTTGGCGACCGGTGATTTTGAAATTGCGCCAGACACCTACGGTTACATGGTGGCTATCTTATCTAATAAGCTAGGGATTACACATACTGAAAGTTTTACAGTGCCACTTCAGGGCTCTACTACTTCAGGGGATACCTGTTGGACTGCTGGTTTTGATACAGCCATTAGTGGTGATGTTTACACTCATAATGACCATGGCGCTCTAGTAATCTCTAGTGTCAATAGTCCTACACTAGAGTGTGGCGCTGCTGGCATCGCTGCACCAGAAGTCTCGTATGAGGTGATCGATACCATGGGGGAAGGAGGATGTGGTGCAGAGTTTGCAGCATCTAACACACCTATAGTTATGAGTAATGGGACTGCAAATGGAAGCTTACTGACAAGTACTAACGTTGCTGCAACAGATTGTATAAATGCTAGTCGAATACTTTGGACAATTGATCTTACAACGCCACTGGTGGTAACTGAGACGACTGAGTTCACTCTGACTTTTGATATATCTGGTTCTGTGAGTGTGGATGCAGGCTCAAACGCGGGTATCGGCACCATGGTGAAAATGGGTGCAGATCCATTCGAAGCGACTTTGACTACTCGTTAAGCGATCACTATCGGTCTTAAAAGATGATTAGTTAGTACCCAAACGCCCACTCATCGTAGTGGGCGTTTGGGTATCTAAGGGCTTTATTTTTCTCAGGATTATGAGTAAATATCCTCAGTAATCGAGTGCTGACAAGCTCATACCATGCAAGATCTACTGACCGGATGTGGTGTTAAATCGTATATTATTACCACAGCACTTCTTCAGGGTGTGATGAGAACATCTTAAAGATGACTGATAAGATCTTTGCTGGTGCAGAAAATGTAGCCCTTAGGCCATTGCTTACGACAATGGCCTAAGGATAAGTTGATTTAATGCCCGCTTTTTGCGGGTATTTTTTTTGCCTCCCGTTTATTTTTCTATCGCTATTCACCGTATAATATCGAGCTGATTTCTATCTATATTGCAGGAGTAAGCCATGCTTAAAGTGAACGCCTATTTTGATGATCATGTCCTTTCCATTGCCTACCAAGGTGAATCCTTGGCGACAACAGTCGGTGTGATGGAGAGCGGTGACTATACTTTTTCAACTAGTCAGTACGAGCGTATGACGATTGTTGATGGTGAGATATGGGCTAAGTTACCAGGGCAGGATGAGTTTAAGCCCTACACAGGTGGTGATCAGTTTGAAGTGCCAGCCAATGCTAGCTTTGATGTTAAGGTGATGCGCGCAACGGCTTATCTATGCACCTACGAATAAGACTAATCTGAGCTGGTTGAGTAGACTCTTTGCTCTGATCCAGAAATGTCGTCTATGCGTCTATGTGATACCCGTTAATTTATTGGCTTAGGCCTAAAGTAGGGCTTTCTATGAGTAATAATAAGTCAACGAATGAGCATCAGCAGACAGTAAGGCCTGCTCAGGTCCCATTTACTGAAGCCATTTTATTTTGGTTGAAGCTAGGCTTCATTAGTTTTGGTGGTCCTGCCGGACAAATCGCCATCATGCATCAGGAGTTGGTCGAAAAGCGCCGTTGGATTTCAGAAAATAGATTCTTACATGCGCTTAATTATTGCATGCTGCTACCAGGGCCTGAGGCGCAGCAACTGGCCACGTATATTGGCTGGTTAATGCATAGAGGCTGGGGTGGCATTATTGCTGGCGCCTTATTTGTGCTGCCTTCCTTATTGATACTGATTGCACTCTCTTGGGTCTATATTGCCTATGGTGACCTGCCATTAGTCGTCGGTGTTTTTTATGGGATTAAGCCAGCAGTCACCGCGATTATCATCTTTGCTGCCTATCGTATTGGTTCGCGAGTCATTAGAAATCGCGTCTTGTTTGGTATCGCTGTGGTCGCATTCTTAGCGATCTTTTGGCTGAAGTTACCGTTTCCTATGATTGTCTTCTTGGCAGCACTGACTGGCTTTTTTGGTGGGCGCATATGGCCGCAACAGTTTTCAGCTAAAGCTAACCATATTGGCGCTGCAGAATCAGCACAGTGCGCAATTATTAATGATGAGTCGGTCTTACCTGAGCATGCTCGGTTTAGTACGTCAAAATTAGCTTTAGCCTTTTCAGTTGGTTTTCTACTGTGGCTGATCCCGCTAGGTTTATTGCATATCATCTATGGCTGGGAACACACGCTGACACAGATGGCTTGGTTCTTCACTAAAGCGGCCCTAGTGACCTTTGGCGGTGCTTATGCCGTCTTACCCTATATCTTTCAGGGTGCGACAATTGATTACAACTGGGCGACACCACAACAGATGATGGATGGTCTAGCACTAGGTGAAACCACACCCGGGCCATTGATTATGATTGTTGCTTTCGTCGGGTTTCTTGGCGGCTATGTGAATGAATTATTTGGTCCTGATCAGTTATTCCTTGCAGGTGCAGTAGCCGCTTCATTGGTCACTTGGTTTACCTTTGTACCTTCATTTGTCTTTATCTTTGCCGGTGGGCCCTTTATTGAGACCACACATGGTAACCTCAAATTTACCGCTGCTCTAACAGCGATAACCGCAGCAGTTGTCGGTGTAATTTTAAATTTAGCAGTCTTCTTTGCATACCATATGCTTTGGCCGCAGGGTTTTAATGAGGCGATAGATATTACTTCATTGTGCATAAGCCTTCTTGCGATGCTGGGTCTATTTTATTTCAAGCTAAACATCATGCTGGTTATTTTGCTCAGTGCTATTATAGGTGTGACACTTGAATTGCTTGCCTAATTTAGAAGGGATCCACCGGCCTAGATCAAAAGTGAAAAAAAGGCCTAGAATTATCACTGTGCTGACCCTTGATAATGTACAATAACTTCTTAAATTAATTTAACTTAATAAATTATTGTTATT